>Ga0187782_10000646_pt1 | contig 24241 bp, 17 predicted proteins | sample 0715_SJ02_MP15_2_FD_132454 | JGI IMG/M metagenome (GOLD analysis project Ga0187782, IMG submission 132454) | Tropical peat soil microbial communities from peatlands in Department of Meta, Colombia - 0715_SJ02_MP15_20_MG | ecosystem: Environmental > Terrestrial > Soil > Wetlands > Peat | place... | reverse complement strand
GCCACTCGCCACTCGCCACTCGCCACTCGCCACTATCCTCGCTGTGATATAAAAAACTCTCAATGCGCCCGCAAACACTCTGCGTTCTGGCCCTATTATTCACCCTGGGCGCTGCAACCATCTATCTTTCCCGCGCCTCTGCCTACCCGCTCGCCGGCACTTTCGAGTGGATGGGCTACACCTGGGCTCCCACCAACGGCGGCATGGCCGGCATGGTTAAAGGCGACCCCGCCAATGTCTCCATCGATTCCAACGGCTACTTGCATTTGCGCATCGTCAATCGCGACGGCGCCTACACCGCAGCCGAAGTATTCACCACCCAGACTCTCGGATTCGGCACCTATCAGTGGCAGATTGAAGGCGCACTCGACAAAATGGACAAGTCCACCGTTCTCGGCTTATTCAACTATGGCGCCAAAGCCGGCATTGGCGTCGACTCCGAAAACGAAATTGATATCGAGTTTTCCCAGTGGAACGATACTTGCCACGGCTGCAACGCCGACTTCACCTTTTACCCGTCCACCGGCAACAAACTCCTCGGCCCGATGGAGGACAATTTCACTTACAATCCCAACGGTTCCACCCTCACTACTGCCCGTTTTACCTGGTCCTCCGATCGCATCGTCGCCACCATCATGCGCGGCCTGCGACCCATCGACACCACCGCCGACGTTCTGCAAACCATCACCTTTGCCCCACCCGACTACACCGCCCGCATTCCCCAGCGTCCTCTTCCTCTCGCCATGAATCTCTGGTGCTTCCGCGCTACTCCCGCCAACAACCAAGAAGTGATCATCCGCAACTTCCACTTCCTCCCTTTGTCTGCATCCTCGGGAACAAAATAATCCCTCAGCCGCGGTCAGCGCAGCGACCGTTCCAGGAATCAATCGAACCTTGAACCTGATTCGGCTGTTATCGAATCGGTTGGAAATTTATGTGTTAAATCACAATTCTCTGTGCCGCGCGTCACACACAAAGCGCGCAAAACGATTTGCACAGTTACTCTTCCATATTCTATAGAACATTACGTCTTCTTGTATTTTCCTCAACCTTATCCTTCGTTCGCGCGTGCTCTATTTACGAATTCGACAGATACTTAAACGTTTAGTTCAGATTCAGTTCCAAAAAGTTAAGTGTCATTTTGGCACGCTGTTTGCTCGCTCTATACCCAAAGTTGTGTCTTCGCTCCAAGCGCAAATCATAGCTGGCGTCAGGTTTGCGTCTGCGTTCCTCAGGTCCCGTTCGAAAAATCCGACGGAGGGTCTATGCCCACCAGGAAATTTCCCCTTTTCTTGCTTGTCGTGGTGTTTTCTGTTTTGCTTTGTCTTCCAAACGCAATGTATGCCCAGGTCGACACCGGTTCCATCTCCGGTACCGTTACCGATAGCTCGGGTGCGGTAATCCCCGATGCCAAGATTACAGCTTTGAATCTGGCCACTCGAGTGGAACGCACTTCGGAATCCGGCAGCCTGGGTCAATTCACAATCCCAGGCTTGCCGCCCGGTAGCTATCAGGTCAAGATCACCAGCCCCAACTTCAAAACCTTCCAAACTTCCCTTGACGTTACTGTCGGTGGCATCTCCAGTCTCAACGCTAAATTGGAAGTGGGCTCCAGCTCCACGGTGGTTGAAGTGGTGAGCGGCACCACTGAGGTCAACACGGAAACTCAGGAGCTATCCCAACTCGTCGACAGCCAACAATTGGCGCAACTGCCCAGCCTGACTCGCAACCCTTACGACTTCGTAGTGTCCTCGGGCAATATCAGCGGCGGTGACAATACCACTACCAGCGGCAACAGCGGCCAAAACCTGACTACTCGCGGTGTCGGGGTTTCCATGAACGGACAACGCGAATCAGGTACCGAGATCTTGTTGGACGGTGTGGAAAATGTTTCGGTGTTCAACGTCAGCGTCGGTCAGGACGTTCCCATGGATGCCGTCCAGGAATACAGTATCGTCACCAACAACTTTTCTGCCGACTTCGGTCGCGCTTCCGGTGGGGTCGTCAACGTCGCCCTCAAATCCGGCACTAACGCCCTGCACGGATCTACTTGGGAGTACAACCGTCTATCGGCATACACCGCCAACACCTTTGCTAATGACGCTGATGGAACTCCCAAGGGCGGATATACCCGCAACCAGTTTGGGTTCGCGGTCGGCGGCCCAGTTTTGAAGGACAAGCTGTTCTTCTTTGGCAGCACCGAGTGGACCCGGGTCCGCAGTGCCGCTAGCGAAACCGCCGAGGTCTTCGACCCGTCGTTTATCAGCATGCTGCCGTCTAATGTCCAACAATACTTTGCTAAGTATGGCACCGGAGTGTTGCCGGCCACCGGACAAGTGGTCACCGCGGGAGATTTGGTGGCCGCTGGCATGACTGTTGGCCCCATTAACGGCACAACCGCGGTGCCAGCCTCTACTCCAGTCTTTGACACCGTCCACTTCACAGCTCCATTCGATGCAGGGGGCGGCTATCCCGAAAATCAATATGTGATCGCAGCCCGCATCGACTATAAGTTGAGCGACAAAACCCAAATGTATTTCCGCGATGGCTATGAGAGTATTGTCCAGTTTCCTGGTTCCGCGTTCTACAGCGCCTATCCGCAGTATGACGTCGGCAGCACCGCCACCAACCAAAGCTATCTCTACTCTTTGAGCCACAGCTTTAACCTCAATGTCCTCAATACCACCAAGCTCAGCTTCACACGCTTTAACTCAGCCAACTCTTTCAACACTGCCTTGACCGCCACTCCAAACTTGATGTTCGTTTCGCCCACCGATCCAGCAACCGGCGGCTACATTAACCTTCCAGGACTGCAAAACTGGAGTGAACCTGGCGAAGGCGGCTTGCCTTACGGTGGTCCGCAAAACACTCTCCAATTCGAAGATGATTTGGCTTGGACCAAGGGCCGGCACTCCATGCGCTTCGGCTTTCAATATACCTACTTGCAGCTGAACGTCGCTTATGGCGCGTATGCCCAAGCGGTCGAGCAACTCGGTACCACTTCGCAGATCAGCATGAACGATCTCACAAATGCCGGCGGGAACGCCGCAGGTACCCCCTTGACCACCTTTAGCGCCAGAGTTAATCCCCAAGGCGCATATCCTTGCTACAACAACCCCGACGGCAGTCTCATCGAAACCTCGACCTGCGCGGTTACTCCCCCTCTTTCTCCGGCAGCCTACGCCCGCAGTTATCGCTACCACGACTGGGCTCCTTACGCCATGGATACCTTCAAGTTGAACCGGCGGCTCACCCTCAATTACGGCCTGCGCTACGAGCACTATGGCGTGCAACACAATAACAAAGGCGATCTCGACTCAAACTTCTACTTGGGATCGGGCTCCAGCTTCGAGCAGCAGGTAGCGAACGGTTCGGTACAAATCGCCAGCCACAGTCCGGTTGGACAATTTTGGGCTCCCAGTTGGGGCACCGCGGCACCGCGGGTTGGCTTTGCTTACGACCTTTTTGGCGACGGCAAAACTGCCCTGCGCGGCGGCTACGGAATCAGCTATGAGCGCAATTTCGGCAACGTCACCTATAATGCCAGTTTTAATCCGCCCGCCAGCGCGGTCCTGAATTCCGTCTGCGGTCCCAATGGCAATGGCTTGATCGGCGACGCTGTTGGCAATCCGTGTTCTACGGTTGTAACCAACAATAACATGGGGCCACTCGGCCTTCCCGGGCCGGCAAGCTACCTGCCGCCCAGCGAACTACGAGCGCCCAAGCAAAACATTCGCACCGCGCAAACGCAATTCTGGAGCCTGGATATCCAGCGCCAGGTAACACCCAATTCCATATTTGATGTTTCCTATAGCGGTGCGCATGGCGTTCACCTCTATGATATCTACAACATCAACCTGGTGGGCGCAGCTCAGTTCTATTTGGGTGCCCCCACCTCTTTCCCCGGCATCACTTGCGAATACACCGGTGCCAATGGCGCATGCCTGACTCGCCCGGACAGTCAATATACGAACATCAATATGCGTGGCAGCAGCGGTTTCAGCCACTACGATGCCCTCAACCTGAAATATCAAATGCAGAATATTCACCACACTGGCCTAAGCCTGGTGGCCAACTACACCTACGCCCACTCCCTCGATAACATCAGTTCCACTTTCTCCGACAGCCTGCAAGGAGGCTCGGGCTACATCGGCAGCTTGGGTTACACCAGCTTCTCCGACCCTCGACTGGATTACGGCAATTCGGATTACGACATTCGTCACCGCTTTGTGGTGACTCCGATCTGGCAAACTCCGTGGTTCAGTTCCGGTCGCGGCTGGAAGGCGCAGACTCTCGGCGGCTGGACGATCTCAGGCATCATCACCGTCAGGACCGGACTTCCCTTCTCCGTATTTGACTACGGCAACAACTTTAACGGGTATCAGGTCGCAAGGTTGACCCCAGCCACTCCGATCACTCAGTGGCACACCGGCACCCCGGTGGCCAGCACCGCTTCTGGCGCCTACAACACCTTCAACGCCCTTACCATTCCTATCCCAGCCAGTTTCGCTCCTCTGGATTCCGCCCTGGGTATCTCCGACTTCGGGCCGTATCCGGCGAACATGACTGGCCGAAATCAATTCCGCGGCCCCGGCGCTTGGAACTCCGACTTGGCACTGAGCAAGCAATTCAAGTTGACCGAACGGTTTGGCCTGGAGTTTCGTGCCGAAGGGTATGACGTTTTCAACCACCACAACTATTTCGTGAACACCACCACCCTAGCTTACAGTGGCCTGCTCGCTAATGGTCAGACCCCTCCCCCGATCGAAGTCACCGAGATGAAGGGTGGCCTGGGCAGCCTGGCTACCGGTGGCAACCATGATGAGCGCAGATTCGGCCAGTTCGCTCTGCGCTTTATCTTCTAAGTTCCTTCCCTGGCCTGACTGTCCGCGAGTTTTGGCCGATACCTCGCCTCAGTCAGGCCTTTTCTTATCGATCGGGTGGCTGGGTTCTTAGCTTTTTAGTTTTTCTCTTCTATCTGCGGGCTGCCCGCATTTTTCGGCGCGTTGATCTTCTCTTTTTCGTCCACTCCAAACAGCAAATAATTGCTGAAACTGTGTCGCCGGTACATTTGCCGTCCTCGCCACGCAAAGTACACTTCCGCGCTCTGCGGCAGCCACAACTCTACGTTGTCCCTGCGAAAGTTTACTGGTCCATACTCAATAGCCGTATGTTCCGCCATCAAACGGATCTCCGGCATCGGCGCCACCATGTCCGTTTCCAGCCGCAGCACCTGAAACGTCTCCGCCGAAATCCATGCTCGTCCCTTCAACGCCACCGGATACGACCGCCCTTGCATTCCCGCTTGATACGCCTGGATGGCATTTGGCTTGTTCGGCCGCTGCCGAAAATGCACCTGCCAAGCCAGTCCTCCGCTCACGCGAGCCAATCCTTCGCAAGTCATGTCGTAGTTGTCCGCATAATAGGGATGGAACACCAGCACCAGCGCCGGCAGGCCATTTGTCACGATCCCCTGCGGAAAATCGCTTTGCAGGCCCACCCCGTTCCGGAACTCGGTCACGCCCAGAAACCCTGGCCGCACTTGTTCGATCGACACCACGTAATCAAACGTTCGCTTCTCCGGCGCTCCGGCCATTCCATACTTGTTGATCGATTCGTGTACTAGGTGCTCCGTCGCCGTATATCGGTCCACGTCCTGAACGAATCGAACCAACTGCGCTCCCGTCTTCTGCAGCACCTCCGTCAACGCGCAACTCGCTCCCGCCTCAACCGCCGGAATTTTCTCGTCCACATCCGGCGGCATCCAGTTTGACGCCACCGGCAGAGCTGTCGCCGCGTCGGACACGTCCGTCACATCTGCTGCCGCACTCTCCGCAGGCTCAGGGGACGAGCCCGCCGCCACCGGGTGTTCGAAACGATCCAGCAGTTTCGCCGCATTCGCGTCTCCCGGGTGCCCTTTCAGGTACTCTTGCAACGTCTGGATCGCCCGGTCCTTCTCCCCGCTTTCATACAGCGCGTGCGCGAGCAGCGGTTCTATCGGCGCGGCCCGCTCGTGCCCCAACTCTATGGCCCGCTCCGCCTCTTTCACCGCATCCTGCTGTTTGCCGTCCAGCAAATCGGCTTGCGCCTGCAACGTGTGCGCGCGCCACGACGACGGCTCAATTTCCAGGGCTCGCTCGAGGTACGGCCGCGCTTGTGCCGCCTTGCGCTGGTGCAACAAATCCTGGCTCACCGCCAGCAACGCGCTCAAATGACTCGGATTCAACTCCAGCGCTCGCATCCAATACGAATCCGCCAATTTCATATCGTTCATCTGCCCCGCGTACACCCCGAACAGATACTCCACTTCTGCGCTGTTCGGCGCCGCTCGCTGCGCCGCTTCCAGGTAGTTCCGCGCATCGGCGCTTCGGTTCTCCCGCAACGCTTGCAATGCCCGCCCAATCTCCTTTTGTGCTTTCGGATTCAGCGCCGAGATGCCCCGGTCCGACGCCGCTGCTTCCTTATCCGTCATCGGCTTCAGGTCCACCCGGACCTTTACTTCGTTCTTATCGAACACCTGAAACGACTTTTTCGCCGTTTCGTATCCCGGCGCCACCACCTCCGCGGTCAACTCGCTCTTCGGCACATTCGCGAACAGCGCTTTTCCGTCTTTGGCCATCGCCGTCAGGACCACTTGGCCATTGTCCTTCAGCAACGAGACATATACCGGCCCCGCAATCCCTTGTCCATTCGGCCCTTTCACTTCCACTTCCACCGACACCGCCACGAACATATTCTCGCTGCCAACCCGCAGCCCGCCCGGGTATTGCCCGTCGCTTTGCAGCCCCGGCGCCTGTTGACACCAAGACCCATCCGCGCTCAGACACAATCCGCAACTAATCGCCATTAGCAGCAGAGAGCACTTCATGACCGCACCCAACTCCGCCCACTGTTCCCGGGTCGAAACCTCAGCGCTTACGTCTGGGTGCCATAGTACATCCCTGCCCAACTCGCACGTAGTCCCCCGCGCCAAATTTTACAATTCGCCAGCCTTGGGAGTGCGAGAGCCCTGCTCTCGCCTCTTCACCAAATCAGCCTCGAATCAAAATCATCTCGGGAGCCCTGCTTCACTCGTCACCTGTGCGCAGGGCGAATACATTTCGCCAACCTTGCGGTCTTTTCCGCTCCGCTGTACCGTTCTTCGTCAGCCACACCTGTGCCACAGGTGTCATCCTGACAGCGCAGTTTGCGCCCGAAGGATCTCAACTCCTGCGTCTCATCCCATCCGAATGTTCAAGCTTCTTTTCTTGGCTCGCCACTCATCACTCGCCACTTCCTGGTCCTCACGGCGCATGCGGCAAATTCCAGTGCTTCCACACGCTAATCACCCGAAGAAAAAAGCACACAAACGCACCAAGTCCCGCCGCCCAGCTTGCCGAAAACCGGATCTTCGTTGCCGCAATCATGCACGCTGACCCCACCATCGCGGCGCTGGCGTAAATCTCCAGCCGCAACACACTCGGCACCACATTCAACAATACGTCGCGAATCGTCCCTCCACCCACTCCGGTGATCGTCCCCAGCAGGATCGCCACTAACGGATTCATCTTGTACAGCATCGCCTTCTGTGTTCCCGCGATCGCGAAAATTGCCAGTCCCGTCGCGTCTAGAATCTGAACGGCCATCACCGGAATCGCCCGCACCCACTGATGTACGAAAAACACCACAATCGCCGCACTCAACACAATCGTGGGATACCGCCAATCTCGCAGCGACGCCGGCGGCAGCGCCCCCAACAACACGTCGCGCACGATCCCGCCTCCCAGGGCCGTAGAGAACGCCAGCGTCATAATCCCGATCAGGTCCAGGTTCCCATTCACCGCCGCCATCGCGCCTTCCACCGCGAACACCAGCGTCCCCATAATGTCCACCGCAAACAGCAAATGGTCGGCGCTCATCGCCGCCTTGCTCGCGTCGGTCATCGTCATCGCCTGTGTCATGGCCCAAAATACTAAAACAGTTTCATGACCGATGAAACACGAAGCACTTGGCCACCATTCGCCATCACCGCGTCGCGTCTTGCCTCCGACATCGTTTGTGCAGTGCCGGTCTTCAGACCGGCAAACCACTCGTGGAGCCTGCAGGAATTGCTCTTCACCGTGCGCACTCTCTGCAGCGAACGCCGCCTCCTCCGCCTGATCTACAGCGTCAAAGCAGCGAAGTAGCTCGACCAACTGAGGAAGCTCTCTTCGACTTTCGATTGACACCTGTGCTCAGCAGTCTCATTATTTGCCCCCAGTGATCGCGAAGTAACCGAAGACTCCTACTCGCAAAACGGCAGGCCTTCTTGTACGGAGGTATTCATGTCCATCCACATCGGCGGGCGAACTGCAATCGCGATGCTCCGTACCTTCGTTCTGCTCAGCGCCTTGCTCGTACTTTTCCTCGCCGCCACCGCTGAACCCGCCCCAGCAGTCTCCGGCTCCCCGCCCTTGGGACTTGTCGTCGTCATCGAGAATAAGCCGCAACAACTCCAACTCAATCTCCAAGCCATCAACAATCCTTCCATCAGCGGCGTCGCCCTGCAGATTCGCTGGCGCGACCTCGAGCCCGCCCAAGGTCAGCCGGATTGGTCCAAACTCGATCAACTCTTTGCCGCTGCCGAGTCCTCCCACAAATGGGTACAACTCCTTCTCTTCCCTGGCTTCTTCTCTCCCGCATGGGCCCTGGAAGGCGTACAGACGGAAATGTTCCCTATCCAATACGGCCCCGGTAAAGGTTCCGTCGAGCGTCTTCCCATGCCCTGGGATCGCACCTATCTCAATCGCTGGTTCGATTTCCTCAGGCTGCTCAGCGCCCGCTACGGAAAATCTCCTGCTCTTCGCGTCATCGCCGCCTCCGGTCCCACGTCCGTCTCCGCCGAGTACACTTTGCCAAGTAATCCCGAGGACGTTCGCAAGTGGCTCGCTCTTGGATACACGCCTCATCGCTATCTCGAAGCTTGGCGCCAGGTCTTGCAGTTCTACGCCGCCACTTTCCCCAATCAATACATTTCTCTGTCGCTCGGTTTTGGTCTCAATATCAATGACCGCGGCAAGCTCGACGCCACCGCGCGCCAGCGCACCAAACTCGCCATGATCGATCAGGCCATGTCTCTCTTGAGCGGCCGTTTTGTTCTGCAATATAGCAATCTCGATGGCAATCCCGGCCCCGACAAGGGACCTCCCGGCACCGAGCTCATCCTCAGCTACAATGGGCGCATCATCACCGGTTTTCAGCTCCGCACCAGTTGTTTGCGGAATAGCGAAAATATGGGCGCCACAAGCGATCCCCAACTCGCCTTGAAACGCTCGCTCGCCAAGGGGCTGCAGCCAAACGCCTCGGGCCACCGGGTCAACTACATTGAAATTTACGAACCCGACGTCCTCGCTCCCGAAATGCAGCCGGTCCTCCGCGACGCGGCCGCCCAGTTCAAATAGTCTGTTCGCCTCTCGACAGCATGCGGAGAAAAGGGCTGGTGCATCAATTGGCTTCTGCACCTGGAGCGCTTGCTTTTTTGAACGCCAAACGTCATTTCTCGCGAGTAGACTTCCAGCCAGTGTTGCCTCGCTGAATCGCAGGAGGAACCGTGAACAAACTGAGCCGCTTCATCATGATCGGCCTGTTGCTGGCACTCGCATGCTTTCCTTTACAGATGCGTGTCTCCCAGTCCGCGCCCACTTCACTGCGGCAAGACACTCAGGGCCTGGAGGCCGACCTGCAGCCCTTTGCGGCGCTTGATCCCATTGACACGCACACTCACGTCTTCAACAACGATCCAGCCTTCCCTGCCATGCTGAACCGTTTGCGCCTGCACCTGCTTGACATTTGTGTGTTCACAGACAAAGAGCCGGCTTTCCCGAACTTGCAGGACGAGATTCACTCCGCTATGGCCGTAACCCGTGCTGCTCGCGGCCATATTTCCTGGTGTACGACTTTCGATCCGTTTAAGTTTCGTTCCCCTGATTTTGCGGCGGACACCGTCCGGCAGCTCGATCAAGATTTCAAAAACGGCGCCATCGCCGTGAAAATCTGGAAAAACATCGGCATGGAACTAAAAACCCCCGACGGCCGCTTCGTGATGCCCGACGATCCCGTGTTTGCGCCTATTTACCGCGACATTGCCGCACACAACAAGACGCTGATCGCCCACTTGGCTGAGCCGGATTCCTGTTGGCAGCCTCCCAACCCGGATAGCCCGGACTACAGTTATTACAAAGAACATCCGGAATGGTACATGTACGGCAAATCCGATCATCCCTCCAAGGAAAAAATTCTTGCCGCTCGCGACCACCTCTTGGCGGACAATCCCAACTTGCGTGTTGTGGGCGCGCACCTCGGCAGCATGGAGTTGGATCTGGATGGATTGTCGCAACGCTTGGATCGCTATTCCAACTTTGCTGTCGACACCGCTGCGCGCGTAGTCTACCTGGCGCTTCAGCCTCGCGACAAAGTGCGCGCCTTCTTGATTAAGTACCAGGATCGCGTTCTCTACGGCACCGATTTGGGGTACAGGCCTAAAGGAGACTCGGATAGCCTGCAGGATTGGGAATCAACCTACCTGCGCGATTGGCAATTTTTTTCTACCAACAACACCGTTCAATTTGACGGACGCAAATTCCAGGGTCTCCAGTTGCCCGACGCTGTTCTCCGCAAGCTCTACCACGATAACGCCGTCCACTGGATTCCAACGATTACCAACCAACCGTGATCGTGCGGCTTATTTGAACAGGGCGAGGTCGATGGCGTCCCCTATGGCCTGATAACCCGCGTCGTTGGGATGCAGTCCGTCCTCCGACGCGAAGCGTGGAGAGAGTCGGCTGCCATGATCGGGATCCCGCAGAACTGCATCGAAATCGAGGATTGCGTCAAACTCCCCGCTGGTTCTGATCCATTTGTTGACCGCCTGCCGGGTGGCTTCCTTCGATTCCGAGTAGTAGCCGGGAATATCCACGCCTTCACAAGGGCTGAGCGTGGCGCCAATCAGCTTTATTCCCCGTGCATGGGCGCGAGAAATCAATTGGCGGTACGCATCGATCAAGTCTTCCGCGGTCCGCGCGTCGGCCGGGTCGGCCAGCAAGAGCTCGCCCAACTTGGCGCCGGGAAATCCGATGTCGTTGATCCCTTCCAGCAGCACGATGTGCGTGACGCCGGGGACACCGAGGGCGTCGCGGTCGAAGCGCGCCAACGCACTGATGCCTAATCTCGCTATCGGTCCGTCGCCTAACAGCCGGTTCCCGGCTATCCCTTCATTCGCCACTCCCAACCTCGAGCCTTCCGGCGTGTTTCCCAGGCGGCGGATAAGATCGTTCGGCCAATTGTGGTCAGCGTCCACGGTGGACTCGTCGCCATCTACGATTGAGTCGCCGAACGCCACCACCACGTGCTGGGACGGCTGAGCCGGAACAAGCACCGCACTGACCAATATCCAGCTCAGACATTCTGTTCCGCCTTGGATCTTTTCCTCATGAGTATGATCGCCGCGTGGCGAAATCACGGTGCGCTTCCGGGCCAGCGGGTGCCACGTCGAAGTCGCCACGCGTTTCGGGAAGTACAGGCTCAGGCTGAGCTCTGCTCCGTAAGCCACTGGAAAGGCCACTGGATCACTTAGGGCCGGCGCTCCCGCAGGGATCGTGACCGAATTGCGTCCCCCAAACGTAACGGCCTGGATCGAACCTGTTCGGACGCTCGCTGGATCGTTCGGCACCGCCACGGTGACTGAGCCCACAACCAGCGGTGATAAGCCGTATTCGTTTGACAGACGAATGCGCAGCTGAGCCCCGCCAATGGATAGGCGCACGCGCTCTCTCACAGTCTGGTCCTCAAGATTCAGTACCGGCTCCTTTGCATTGGGTTCTGCTGGCTCTGGGGCGGCCGTCCAAGTGGCGATCCAGGCGTCCCGCTGTGCGGGCGTGAGTTCAGGAACAAGCAGAAGACCACAGACGAGAGCACAATTCCGCAGTGCGTTCATAACCGTGAACTGCTCCACTTCCCCTACTTCATTGCCGAATAGTCGGTCGGACGCATGTATATTTCCTCGACGTTATACTGCTCATTTTGTTTCTCTATCAACGGCTCCGCGGATTTCCGGTAAGGCAGAAACGCCGGGTCGGCATGTAACGCGCGCCAATTCGCTTCCCCTTCCTCTTGGCTGCGATGCGCCACAAGGTAGACGAATGTGTTTTTCCAAGCGGAATCCTCGTTGGGTACCCAATAGCCTACGACGTTCAGCTTGTATTTGGTCTGTAGCTTGGAAACGTCGCGAAATATCGATTCCAGCGCAGGCACTTGGCCGGGCTCCACATGATAAACCATCAGTTCGAAGACCCGATTACCGTCCGCCTTGACTTGATTCACCTGCATCAGCCGGGCCGTCACCAGCGATCCGGCGGCAAAGGCCAGCACAGCTGTGCCGCACGTAATCCATCCTTTGAATTTCCAGCGGTTCAGGATGGGCCGTGCTGCTGTATGGTTCGTTTTCATGCGTCAGTTCTCCTGTGCGCAATTCGGCTGTAAGGGCACCATTTCTACCCCGGCTCAGTTACCAAGACGCTATGAACTGAATTTAGTTGCAGGGACACTCGCAATTTTGCCTGGGTCCCATATCGCTCGTTGTACTTAGAACAGCATTACTCTCAGAACGGCGACCCAATGCCCATCGCGGCGAACTAAGACAAACATATCCTGCCCGGATTCCCGTTTTGTCTCTCCTTTTTGTTCGTAAGTCATAGTCCAGTTGTACGTGACCGCGGCGGTATCCCCCCAAGCCTGCGTGGAGTGATCTGATTCTGCGTATTCCACGACGCTGGACCGCTCCATGAAGTCCGCATAGCTCTGCACCAGCGCTTGCCGCCCCCGCACGAGTTCCTTTAGGCCTGGACCCTTCATGACAATGTCCGGGTCAAAGAAACGGGCCAGCTCTTCGAACCGCCTCTCGCGCCAGGCGCTGTTGAGTCCGTTCAATGTGTGCCGTATGTCATCCATTTTTCTTTCTCCCAGCCGGCTACGGTTTCAGCGCCGGCCATTCTGTATCACCCAACTCCGCATTCGAATAGAGTACCCATAAAGTACTTATTGACATTTGGTAAACAGTTTGCTATGATTGTGGCGTTATGCTCAGGGAAAGGTCTATCTCTCTCCGCCCGCCCCGAGGTCCGAGGGGCCACTTTCCCGTAACTCCTTTGTTTCCGCTTGATACAAAAGTAGGTGGGGGTGGGTCCCCCCTATTGTGTCCGCCATCACATCGACGCAGCGCCAAACAAGCGCTTTCTTTTCACAGATCTGCAAATCGGTGCGCGAACATCTCCTTTCTTTTGATAAATCTGCACAAAACAGGGGGTACCTCCTCGTCCCGCTTTGGCAATCAGGCCACGCACCACCATTCACCGCTCACTTTCACGCGTCCCGATTTGGAACTCCTGCACCCGCTTGTTCTTCGTATCCGCCACGTACAGCGTTTGCCCCGCATCGATCCACAAACCCGCGGGCTCGTCAAACTCTCCGGGTTTGCTCCCATTCCGGCCAAATTTGTACAGGAGGTGGCCATCATAGGCGAACACGTTGATCGCACTGAATTGCGGATCGCTGACATAGATGTTCTTGCTCGCATCCAGTGCTAACCCTGCATCGGCGCTCACATCGGGCAATTTGATTTCGCGCCGAAAGTGTCCGCCGAGGTCCAAAATCTGCAGTCGCGAGTTGGCCCGATCGAGCACAACCAGTTCGTCACCCGCAATGGCAATTTGCGACGGGTAGCGGAACTCTCCCGGTCCTTTGCCACCCCAGCGTTTGCCAATGTGGTTCAGGATATGGCCCTTCTTATCCAGCGTCAGCACCATGTGCCGTCGCGAATCGCACACGTAGATGTGGCCGGTCGGCTCATGAATCGCTATTCCTGCGGGCGATTGAAAGTACGATTCGGCCCCGGCCAGCTTGCCCAGGTAATGCAGGAATTTGCCTCGGGCATCGTAGACCACTACGGCTACCACCACGGGATCGCTCACGTAAATGTTCCCGTCGTGATCGACCACCACATTCGTGGGCGACTTCAGGTGGCTCGAGCGTCCGCCGAGCGCGAAGTACTTGGCCTGCGCAAAGTCGAATATGTGCAGCGCGCCCGCTTCCGGATCTGCAACCAGTACCCGGCCTGTGCGGTCGGTCGTCACACCGTACGGCCCCGCCAGCCGGTCGATGCTCGGGTGCGTTTCCCCGGGACCGGCAACAATGTCCAGCGTCTTGTTCAGCACCGGGTGTGCTTCGTGGGTGACGTCGTCCGCGCTCGAGAATTGCCGCAGAAATTTCGGCGCCGGCGCCTTAGCCTCTTGCGCGCGCAGGGCCAAGCTTGCAGTCAGGAGGCAAAACAGCGCTACGGCGGCGCGTTTCAGGCAGGAATGTTGTGGCGCAAACACGGTGCTTCCTCGTGGGACGCTAGAGTACATCGAACTATGACACTTCTCCATAATCCACAGCCCGGCGCTCATCTTCGCTTCACTTTCGCCCCACATTCCGCTACAGTGGACTTTCCGTTTCCCGTAGCCTTCTGGGAGTCACCATGAGTGCGATTGGCCTGTTTGTCCTGCTTGCTTTGATTTTTGCCATTCTAGCTGGGTTGGTCCTGTGGCTCTTACTGCGCGGCGCCCAGGATCAGAGGAAGAGTGAAGCTCTGGAATCACAAATCAATGAATTGCGCCACGACCTGCTCACACTCTCCAGCACCCAGGCGCAGTCCGCCGCCAAGATGGAAACCATCGCCAACACTGTCGCCACACGCCTCGAAGCCGTCACCACTGCTGTGGAGCAAGGCGCCAAAAACTCGGCCGAAATTACTTCTCAGATTACCTCTCAGGCGCAGGCGGCCATGTCCAATGAGTTGAAGAATACCCGCGAACAGATCACCCAGATTCAGCAGCAGCTTGGTCAGGTACAGGAATCCGGTCACATGATGCACGAAGCCGCCACTCGCCTGGAGAACGTTCTCGGCGGCACCAAATCCCGCGGCACCTTCGGCGAAACCACCCTCGAGCGCCTCCTGGAAGACTGTCTCGCTCCTGCCCAATTCACTCAACAATACCGCTTCCGCAGCGGCGAAACCGCCGACGTCGTCATTCATCTGCGCGACAGAAAGTTGATGGCCATCGATTCCAAGTTTCCGCTCAACGCCTTTCAGCGCCTGGAAACCGAGGGCGACGAAGCCCGCAAGGATTTCATCGCCGCGGTCAAGCTGCATGCCGATTCCATCGCCAAAAAATATATCGTCCCCGACGAGAACACCTTGGACCTCGCGCTCATGTTTGTGCCCAGCGAGTCCGTCTACTACGAACTGTTGCGCTGCATCGATGGGAAAGGCACCGCGCTGGACGCCTATTGCCGCTCCAAAAAGATCATGGCCGTTTCTCCCAACACACTCTATGCCCACCTGACGGTGATTGCCATGGGTTTACGCGGCATGCAAATTGAAGAAAACGCCAGGCGCCTCGGCGCCAATCTCGCCGGTTTGAGCAGGCAACTCGATCAATTCCGCGAAAGCTTCGACAAAATCGGCACGCACCTCAAGAACGCCGGCCTGAGTTACGCCGAAGCCGACAAGCGTTTGGACAAGGCTTCCACCTCGCTCGAAAATCTGCTCGACAACGGTGACACCGTCGGCTTCGTCGACGAGCGCCAAGGCACCCTCGCCCTGCCTCCCGCCAATAACGCCGCTGCCAAAAAATCCGCTTAACACAGTCCGCAACTGCGCAGCCTGTTACATCAAGAAAAAACAATCGTGCGTTACAATGTCGCTGCCCAATTGCCTTCACCACAGCATGTCTGCCAAAAGGAGCAGCAATGATTACTGGCGCTCACGTGATTATCTACAGCCAAGATGCCGAAGCCGATCGCGCCTTCTTTCACGACGTCCTCGGTTTCAAGTCCGTCGATGCCGGTCACGGCTGGCTGATCTTCGCGCTGCCTCCCTCCGAAGCCGCTTTCCATCCCGCCGAGCGGAACGATACTCACGAACTTTATTTCATGTGCGACGATTTGAAAGCCGAGATTGCTTCTCTCCAGAAGAAAGGCATTTCCTGCTCCAAAGTGGAGAAGGAACGTTGGGGTCTCATCACCAGGATGACCCTTCCCGGCGGCGGCAGAATCGGCCTCTATCAGCCAAAGCACCCCATCGCCATAACGTTGCGTTGAGGTTGCACGCATCCGAGACCCAACAACCGGCTCGAAGCTTTTTCCCCCGGCCGCGGCGGCGAAAGCGGCGTTAACAACCGAATCGAAACCGTGAAGTTGCCGTGCTTTTTCCCTACCAGCTCAAATCTCGCTACGTTGTCTGGCCCGCCACTCGACTGCGCTTTCACGGTTATTCCCTCGTTCAAGTCCGCGATTTCCGGCGCCAGGTTGCGCGCCTCCAATCCCACTTTCGCCGTTGTTCCCTTGACCCTCACCGTTAGCGTGCGATGCTCGCCCGGCGCCAATGGAGCTCCGCTGGCCTCCAACTCCAACGCCACAAAGATAATCGTGAAGGGATCGGCCGACTTCTGCCCGCAGCTCGCTTTCACCTCCGCCGGACCGGGATCCATATCCGTCGGCGGAAGCACGGTCAACGATCCCGGCGAAGATGCCAACACTAGTCCCGGCAAGCCCGCGATGGTCACCTGGTTCGCGTCCGCGTCACCGCAGAAACCATGACCGAGAAACTCGAACCGGTCGCTGATCGACGCGATATGCGGCGCTTCGGTCACCGCTTCCGTTGCCGAAGGCACTTCGGTTGACTCCACAATCCTGCTGCTCACACGGCCGCTGCGCGCTTCGATGCTGGCGTAAATCTTCCCCGGATTCAGCGGCGCCACAAACAGCGCCCGCCCGGTCGAGTCGGTGGTGACCTTGTCTCCATTCGAGAAGACGATGTTCACATTCGGCGTCAGCCGGCCGCCGAAATCGAGCACCGCCAACGTCGCGCGCTCACCGGCAACCAGTTTACGAGGCAATAGCAGAATGCGTGCGCCCGACGCGGCGGGAGCTTCCTGACCGGCCCGGAACGACTGAATGGGGAGCAAGAGGATTACTGCGAGCACAACACCGTGAATGGACCGCAACATAGCACGCACACTGCGATTGTAGTGGACTTTGCAATGCCATAGAAGAGCATCGCGCCGGTCTCGGTTTGCCATTCCACCCTGAGCAAATCCTGTTCCGGGCCACGTGTGCATTGCCGTCATTTCGGGTATCCTTGCGAACTGGCGTTTGGCTCAATGTACCGCTGTGGTTAATCACTTGGGCGCAAAGCCTTTCACCGGGCGCACGCGTCTGCTAGCGTGGATAAGAGGTCAGGACCGGTATCCGCGCCGGGGGAAACGCGTGTGCTCACGAAAAGCTTGGAAGGAGACGTTGTGCAGATCGTCAGCGGGGGTGTGAGCGATGTGGGCCGCGTACGCACCAATAACGAAGACTCGTTCCGGATTGTAGAACCGTTGAACCTCTTCATTCTGTCCGACGGCATGGGCGGCGAGGCGCACGGCGAAGTGGCCAGCGCTATGGCTGTCGACACGGTGGAACAGTATTGCAGCAATCCCGGCAGCGCCAAAGGAGATTCCGGCGTGACCTTGCACGGGGTCGCCAGTGACAGCTGGGCGCCGGAAACCAAAGTGCTTCAGAACGCGGTATTCCAAGCCAACTTTAATATCCATCAATCCGCTCAGAATCATCCCGAGCAGCGCGGCATGGGCGCAACGTTAACCGCCGGGTGGATTCACGATAGCAAGCTGAGTTTGGCGCATGTTGGCGACAGCCGGGCCTATTTGCTGCGCACCGGCAGTTTGCAGCAACTGACCAACGATCACTCGCTGGTCGCCGAACAGGTTCGCCGGGGCATTTTGACGCCCCAGCAAGCCGAGGAGAGCGACATGCAGAGCGTGTTGCTGCGGGCTCTTGGCGCCAATGCGGATGTGGACGTGGAAATCGACGAGATCGACGTGATGCCCCGGGATGTCCTGTTGTTCTGCTCCGATGGTCTGACCCGCATGGTCACCGAGCCGGAGATTGCCGGAAAGCTTCAGGCGGAAACTGATCCGAAAGCGGCCGCGCAGAAACTGGTCGATTTAGCGAACGAGCGCGGCGGATTGGACAACGTCACGGTAATCGTTGTGCGTGTGCAGGACGACTCCAAAGGTTGGTTTTCCTGGTTACGTCGGGACTCGGGTAAGAAAGAGTAAAACCTCCCAGGGAGGAGCGCCGTATGGCCAAACTCAGCCTGATGTTCGAGAACAAAGTGGTGAAAGAGGTGCCCATCGGAAGCCGGCCGGTTTCCATCGGCCGTTCGCCGGACAACGATATTCCCATCGACAATTTGGCGGTCTCCACCTATCACGCGCGGGTTTATTACGAGGGCGGCCGGCTGGTCGTAGAGGACCTGGACAGTTTGAACGGGACGTTTGTCAACGATCTGCGCGTCGAACGCGCCATGTTGCACGACGGCGATTCTATCTGGATTGGCAAGCACCACATCAAAGTCGACGCCACTGCCGATACCGCGATTCCCGTGGACACCGGCCGGAAAGCCGCTGCGCCTAAGATCAACGAAACCATGGTGCTTGACACCAAGGCTCGCCGCGACATGCTCCAGCAAGCCGCGGCCATGGGCGAGCGCTCGCAGTTTTCTCCCGGTCGCCTGAAAATGCCCACCCTGGTGATTTTGAACGGCCGCGTCGATCAGAAGGAATACGTGCTCACCAACAAACTAACCGTCATCGGCAAATCGCCTATGGCCACCATCCACTTGAAAGGCTGGTTCAAGCCGCAGGTCGCAGCGCAAATCAATCAGCGCGACGACGGATATTATTTGGGCACTGGCGCGAAGATTCCTTCAGTCAACGGCACCGCCATTCAAGGACCCGTGCGGTTGAATGATGGCGATCTGATTGAGGTGTGCGGAATCCGGATGAATTTTATCGTTCGCGAATAGCCATACGCTTCCAACAGATTGATCTTTAATTTTTCTGGACGATGCCGGTCACACCAGCGACGAACAACGTCGCCAGCACCCAGCCTAACAACACCTGCAGTCGCTGAAACGCGAACAGGAATTTCGGTGAGCCGAGAAACTGCTGCGGATCAGCCGCTGGTTTTGGCTGATTCACGGAGCGCCAAACAGGCGTCGGATCCGGTCCCCAGCGATCGGTTTGGCCCAATTTCACCAGCGGTAGAGAATTCTCCAGAGAATAGACCAACGGACTGAACGGCTCATAATGATCTGGCGGAACATTGTGGGCTTTGAAGTGTGTGTAAGCGGCTTCATCGCGCGGAACCATTGCTCCGGCCGAACGCGCTCCCGCGAACACCAGCCAACCGATCACCACCAGAATGGCCAGCCCGGCCAGTGCCCGCAATGGATAGTAGCCATAACCCACTACCAAACTGAGCGGCCAACGGAACAGCGCAGCCGCCAAACTGCGCTCTTCCTTCCACAAATGATCTTCCATTGCAAACAGAACACGCCTGGCGCCGCGGTCGATCCCCGCATTGTGCATGACTTTCGCCAACTGGCGGTAGGGCTGCGGACTGAACGGCTGGTTTAGCGCCAGCCAGGCAAGCCGGTGTTTCGTGTCGGTTAGCCCGGAGGCGTGCTCGTAGACAAAGCCTTCCAGCCAGAGTTTGCCGGCACTGGGCCAACAGGAGTGGTCGTCGGAAATGGCGCCTGCGGAAGCGCTACTGAGGTTGAGCGCCGCCCGATCGGGATTGCGCACCGTGCTCCATACGATTGTGCCCTTCGTCACCGAGTTGGCCAGCCGCACCTCACCTTCGGCACAAAATCCATCACGGAGCAGCACGTCACCCTGCACGATGATGCGGTCGGCATTCAGTGCTTCGCCGCTGGGATTCTTGAACGTGCCTCCGTCGCATTCAAGATTGTCGCCAATTTGTGCGCTCAGCAGATTCACTTCGCCTTCGGCAAGGAAACCGTTGCGCAAGAATACGAACCCGCGAACGTTCACGCTATCGGCATTGAGGGCGGTTGCCCCGGAGTTACGAAATAAACCGGAGTCACAAGTCAGATTGCTGCCAATTTGCGCACTGGGCAGGTTTACCTCGCCTTCCGCAACGAAACCATTATGCAGGAGCAGGTTGCCTCTTACGTTCACCCGCTCGGCATTGACCGCCAATCCCCCGGGATTCCGGAATTTTCCGGCATTGCACTCCAGATTCCCGTTGATCTGAGCGCCTAACAAACGCACCTCGCCATCCGCGGTGAATCCATCGCGAAGAAACACGCTGCCCTGCACCGCGACACGATCCGCCGAGATCGCGCTGCCGCCCGGATTCGAAAACGACGCGTCGTTGCACTCCAGATTCCCGCCGACTTCCGCGCCCAATAGCCGCACCTCGCCTTCCGCCGAGAAAGAATTGCGCAGAAATACGCTGCCGCGGACCCGGATTCGGTCCGCACGCAAAGATTTGCCCGCGGCATTGCGCAGCGCCGCCGCACCGCAATCCAGATTGCTGCCAATGCGCGCGCCCGCCAGTTGCACTTCTCCCTCGCAGCGAAATCCGTTATTCAGGAACACCGTTCCCTTGACCCTGGCGCGTTCCGCGTTGATGGACCGAACGCAGCACCCGCTGAAGCTAATGGTGGGAATGCGCAGGAAGCGCAGCTTAGTTTCGGATTTGAGCTGGCAGCAGCGCAGGATCAGGGGAAAACGCACGCGGACAAAGGACAGATCGAGCGAGCCTTCAATACGCGCTGCGTGCGCGTGAATACCTCGAGGATCCACGCACCGGCGAGCCTGCCGGTCGATGCACAACCAACGCAGCAGCCCGGCCCGAATGCCGCGTTCGGGCCCCCAGCTATCCCCCTTACCGGGATCGTTGGCGGCATCAAAGTCTTTTTGGCTGGGCCCACACCAAGCCACTTCGCCCATGGGTGCGGCCATGAGGAGCTTTTGCTCCGCTTCGCGTAAAGCGCCGAAGTGCAGGTCCGCCAGCCGGAGCAACTCTTCGGAATTGCTTTTCACCGACATGAATTGCGATGCGATTCCGTCCGTCCACAGCCTTATATCACGGGCGGTGTAAGCGCACCACCAGACTTACTGCCTTCGCTTCCCAGGGAGAGGATGAGAGTCTCTGAAAGGGCGAAACTTGCCGCCAAGTTGTACCTATCCAAGGGCCTTTCGTAGTCTAATAAAAGAAGATTACAAATTCAGAAGAACAGGGGCAGTGTGTAGGTCTGTCGCAGCCCCGAGCTATCTGACTTCGGATACATCGTCCTATGTGGATTGTCCGCTTAGCCCTTGCCAGGCCATACACCTTCATTGTGATGGCACTGGTCATCGTTCTCCTGACGTTCGTGGTGGTCCCGCGCACGCCCACTGATATTTTTCCGGTCATCAACATTCCGGTGATTGCGCTGGACTGGACCTATACCGGCCTGATGCCGCAGGAAATGGAACGGCGCATCACCACCAACGTGGAACGCGGCATCACCACGCTGGTGAACGACGTCGAGCACATAGAATCGCAATCGTTGAATGGCATTGCGATTATTAAGATCTACTTCCAACCCAACGCCAATGTGCAAACCGCACTGGCGCAAGTCACCGCGATTTCCCAGACATTCCTGCGAAGCCTGCCGCCAGGCACCACTCCGCCGCTGGTGATTATCTATTCCGCTTCGACGGTTCCGGTGCTGCAAATCGGATTGACCAGCGATCGGCTGAGCGAGCAGGCCTTGTTCGACTACGGCAACAACTTCATTCGCACGCAGCTCGCCACCGTGCAGGGCGCATCCATGCCGTTTCCGTATGGCGGCAAGCCCCGGCTCATTTCTGTGGACATCGATCCGGAGGCTTTGCAGGCCAAAGGGCTCTCGCCGGTCGATATCGTAAATGCTGTGAACGTGCAGAACCTGATTTTGCCGACCGGCACGGTAAAAATGGGCCCGTTGGAATACAACGTGGAGATGAATGCCAGCCCAACCACCGTGGCGGAACTGAATAACCTGCCGGTGAAGACCGTGAATGGATCGACCATTTACCTCCGCGAAGTGGCGCATGTGCGCGACGGATTTTCGCCGCAAACCAACGTGGTGCTGGCGAATGGCCAGCGCGGCGTACTGATGAGCGTGTACAAGACTGGCAACGCCTCGACGCTTTCGATTGTCGACCGAGTGAAACAGACGTTGAAGGATTACGAGCCGACCCGGCCCGAAGGATTGAAGGTCGCCACTTTATTCGATCAATCGCTCTTTGTTCGCGCGGCCATTCAGGGCGTCCTGCGAGAGGCGTTGATCGCCGCCTGCCTTACCGCGATCATGATTCTGCTGTTTCTGGGCAACTGGAAGAGCACACTAATCATTGCCATTTCCATTCCCCTTTCCATCCTGGTCAGCATTCTGTGCCTGAGCGCGCTCGGCGAGACCATCAACATCATGACCTTGGGCGGGTTGGCCCTGGCGGTTGGCATTCTGGTGGACGATGCTACGGTGGAAATTGAAAACATCAATCGAAACTTAGCCATGGGCAAGGAAACTGTCCAGGCGATTCTGGACGGCGCGCAGCAGATCGCGGTGCCGGCCTTTGTGTCGACTTTGTGCATTTGCATCGTGTTCATTCCGATGTTTTTCCTGTCGGGTGTGGCACGTTATCTGTTCGTGCCTTTGGCCGAAGCGGTGATCTTCGCCATGTTGGCGTCGTATATGTGGTCGCGGACCATCGTGCCGACCCTGGCCATGTACCTGCTCAGTTCCGAGGACGAATATCACGCCGACGAGCACGCCGGGGAAAAAATGGGTTTCTTCCGCCGATACCAGCAGGCGTTTGAACGGGCCTTCGAGCGCTTTCGCGAAGGTTACCGCCGCGCTTTGACTGTGGCGCTGCAGCGCGCGCCGTTATTTGCTGCTTGTTTCCTGGCATTTTGTGTGCTTTCCGCGGGACTGAACTTCGTTTTGGGCCGCGATTTCTTTCCTAGCGTGGATGCCGGGCAGATTCGCCTGCATATGCGCGCGCGCACCGGCCTGCGCATTGAAGAGACCGCGCGATTGGCCGACCAGATCGACCAAATCATGCATCGGACTATTCCTGATCGCGACTTGCAAACCGTGCTGGACAATATCGGCCTGCCCTATTCCAGTATCAACTTGACCTATAGCAATTCCGGGACGATTGGCACCGCCGATGGCGAAATCCTGGTGCAGTTGAAGCCTGACCGTACTACTTCCACTCGCGTGTACATCGAGGAATTACGACGCCGCCTGCCCCGCGAGTTTCCCGGTGTGCAGTTCTTCTTTCAACCCGCGGACATCGTTACTCAGATTCTGAATTTTGGAACGCCCGCACCGATTGACATTCAAATTGTTGGAATGGATCAGATCGGGGATTTTGCAGCCGGGCTGAAATTGGAGGAGGAAATCCGGCACATTCCCGGAGCGGTAGACGTGCACGTGCAGCAGGCCTTCGATTCGCCAACGCTGTTTCTGGACATCAACCGTACGCGGGCACAATACGTGGGCATGCAAGCGCGCGATGTGGCCCAGAACGTATTGATCTCGCTGTCTTCCAGTTTCCAGACCACCCCGAATTTCTGGCTGGACGTCAAGAACGGTGTCAGCTACAACGTGGCGGTTCAAACCCCGCAATACCGCGTCGATAATTACCAGGAATTGCAAAATACGCCGGTGCGGGCAACCAGTGGGTCAAATGCTCCGGCGGCGCAGATACTCGGCAATTTAGTGAACACCAGCACGCAGGCGCGGCCGGCAGAAGTCTCTCATTACAACGTGCAACCGATGATCAATGTCTATGCTTCCGTTTCCGGACGGGACCTCGGATCGGTAGCCACAGAAGTCTCCAAGCGAATTGCGGACATCGAGAACAAACTTCCGCGGGGCAGCCGCATCATTTTGCGCGGTCAAGTGCAAACGATGAACACTTCGTTCGTTGGTTTGGGACTTGGGCTGATTGGGGCCATTGTGCTGGCCTACTTGCTAATCGTTGTGAACTTCCAGTCCTGGCTCGATCCGTTCATCATCATCACCGCATTGCCCGGGGCACTGGCCGGGATTTGCTGGATGCTGCTGTTTACGCACACCACTTTGAACGTGCCCTCTTTGACTGGAGCCATCATGTGTATGGGCGTGGCTACCGCCAACAGCATTTTGATGGTGTCCTTCGCGCGAGAACAATTGAACGAAGGTAAGACCGCGTTTGATGCCGCGCTCGAAGCGGGTTTCGTTCGCATTCGCCCGGTTATCATGACTGCTCTGGCGATGATCATCGGTATGGTTCCG
>Ga0187782_10000645_pt1 | contig 24246 bp, 25 predicted proteins | sample 0715_SJ02_MP15_2_FD_132454 | JGI IMG/M metagenome (GOLD analysis project Ga0187782, IMG submission 132454) | Tropical peat soil microbial communities from peatlands in Department of Meta, Colombia - 0715_SJ02_MP15_20_MG | ecosystem: Environmental > Terrestrial > Soil > Wetlands > Peat | place... | reverse complement strand
TCGGCGTGCTCGAACTTGAGCGTCCTGGCCGCGCGCAAATCGACCATCTCGACGATCTGGCTGCCGTAAAGCCGGCGCAGCTGATCGTAGCCCTTGCGGCCGACGCAGAAAAATTTGACTTCCTTGCCCTCGCGCGCCAACGACGCGGCGCGCTCGCGCGCCAGCCGCACGATCGCGGTATTGAATGGGCCGCACAGGCCGCGCTCGGCGGTGCAGACGAGAAGCAGATGCACGGCGCTGCTACCGGTGCCACGCAGAAGGCGCGGCGCGGTCTCCGAGCCGGCGACCGACGCGCCGATGTTGCCGAGCACCTTGTCCATCTGTGTGGCGTAGGGCCGTGCGGCTTCCGCCGCCGCCTGCGCGCGACGCAGCTTTGACGCCGCAACCATCTGCATGGCCTTGGTAATCTTCTGCGTTGCCTTGGTGGCGGCAATGCGGTTGCGCAGGTCCTTGAGGCTGGGCATGCTGAGTGGTGGACGACAGAAGAGCGACGACGGAGAACTGATTAAGAAAAGCTCCGTTCGGCTTCAATCTATCCGTCGTCTGTCCTCCGTTGTCAGTCGTCTGTCGTCGCTCACGCTGCAAACGTTTTGGCGTAACTTTCAACCGCCGACTTGAGCTGGCCTGCGGTGGCATCGTCGAGATCGCGGGAACCGCGTATGGTGTCGAGGATCTCCGGATTTTTCTGGCGAAGCACGCCGAGCAGGCCGTCCTCAAAGGCGCGCACGCGCTCCACCGGCAGCGGATCGAGATAGCCGTTGACGCCGGCATAGATGACACAGACCTGCTCTTCCATCTTCAGCGGCGAGAACTGTGGCTGCTTGAGCAATTCGGTGAGCCGTGAGCCGCGGTTGAGCAGGCGCTGGGTCGTGGCGTCGAGGTCGGAACCGAATTGCGCGAACGCCGCCATCTCGCGGTACTGCGCCAGCTCGCCCTTGATGCGCCCGGCGACCTTCTTCATCGCTTTGGTTTGCGCCGAGGAGCCGACGCGCGATACCGAGAGCCCGACATTCACCGCCGGGCGGATGCCCTGATAAAACAAATCGGTCTCGAGGAAGATCTGGCCGTCGGTGATGGAGATGACGTTGGTCGGAATATAAGCTGACACGTCATTGGCTTGCGTTTCGATCACCGGCAGCGCGGTGAGCGAGCCGGCGCCGTGGTCGTCGTTCATCTTCGCCGCGCGCTCCAGGAGCCGCGAGTGCAGATAGAATACGTCGCCCGGATAGGCCTCGCGTCCCGGCGGCCGGCGAAGGAGCAGCGACATCTGCCGGTAAGCGACGGCCTGCTTGGAGAGGTCGTCGTAGATGATGACCGCGTGCATGCCGTTGTCGCGGAAATATTCACCCATGGCGCAGCCGGCAAACGGCGCCAAAAACTGCATCGGCGCCGGATCCGAAGCGGTTGCCGCGATCACGATGGAATAATCGAGCGCGCCGTTTTCCTCCAACACCTTGACGAACTGGGCCACCGTCGAGCGCTTTTGTCCAACCGCGACGTACACGCAGTAGAGCTTGATCTTCTCGTCGCCGGAAGCGTTCAGCGGCTTCTGGTTCAAGATCGTATCGAGCGCGATCGCGGTCTTGCCGGTCTGGCGATCACCGATAATCAATTCACGCTGACCGCGCCCGATCGGGATCAAGGCGTCGATCGCTTTAAGGCCGGTCGCCATCGGTTCGTGCACCGACTTGCGCGGGATGATGCCCGGCGCCTTGACGTCGACGCGCGCCCTGCGCTCCGCCTTGATCGGCCCCTTGCCGTCGATCGGATCACCGAGCGCATCGACGACGCGGCCGAGCAAGCCTTTGCCGACCGGAACCTCGACGATTGCGCGCGTGCGCTTGACCGTCTGGCCCTCCTTGATCTCGCGGTCGGTGCCGAAGATCACGATGCCGACATTGTCGATTTCCAGGTTGAGCGCCATGCCCTTGACGCCGCTCTCGAACTCGACCATCTCGCCGGCCTGCACGTTGTCGAGGCCGTAGACGCGAGCGATGCCGTCGCCGACCGAGAGCACCTGGCCGACTTCCGAAACCTCGGCCTCCTGGCCAAAATTCTTGATTTGCTCCTTGAGGATTGCGGAAATTTCCGCGGCGCGGATATCCATTAGCGGGCCTCTTTCATCGCGTGCCGGATAGCGTTGAGCTTGGTGCGGAGTGAAGTATCGACCATGCGGCTGCCGAGCTTGACCACAAGCCCGCCGATAATGGCGGGATCGATCTTGATGGCGAGGTCGACGTCCTTGCCGCTGATCGCCTTGAGCGCGCTTTTAAGCGCGGCAATATGATCGTCCTTCAGGTTCTCGGCGACCGTGACATCGGCGGTCGCTTCGCCTTTGTGCTGGGCGACAAGCTCGCGGTAGCCTCTGATCATGTCGTGCACCGCGAACAGACGCCGGTTGGTAGTCACGAGCTTAACGAACTGGGCGGCGATCCCGGCGATGCCGGCGCGCTCAAGTACTGCGGCGAGCGCATGCAATTGTTCCTCGGTGGAAAAAACCGGACTGCGCACCAAGCGGGCAAGGTCCCGGCTTTCGGCGACGAGCGTGTCGAAGCGGTCCAAATCCGCCCTTACCGCGTCGATAGCGTTCGCCTCGGTCGCCAGGTCGAACAGCGCCGTCGCGTAACGCCCGGCCATGCCCGATACCAAGTGTTCTTCGCCTGCCAAGTGTGTTCTCTCGCGTGCTCGCCGACGCGTGCGTTCGGGTTGCTTTTGGATTTTTCCGAAAAGGCCCGCAACCGGTGCAAACGGCCGCCGCAAGCCTTTGGGATTCAGGCGGGACTCGGAATTAAGGAGGCAGCGGGAATGCCCCCGCGGCCCCGCGAAAATCGGGGTTTGCTAACATACCGCGTAGTGCGGTGCAACACGGCGACGCGCATGGGAAAGCCGCGTAAATCGGCCGCTAGTGTGCTTGCACGGCCCATTCCGCTCATGCACGTTGGGCCGGCGCCGGGTCTTCTTCATGTCCACATTCCTCCGCCGCGATGGCCCCCAGGAGGGCGGCTTCGCTGAAAAAGTTGGCCGTCTGGGGGGGCATAATGCCGGCATGACCGGGCGACCAAAGTATCCACGAACGCTGAGAAAGAGGCGGCGGCAAATGCTGCCGTCCGACCGCATTGCCTATTCCGCCATCGGCGAGCGAGCGCCGCTGCAATTGCCCGACGGGGCGCGCATGGTGGTGTGGGTCATCGTCAATGTGGAGGAATGGGATCCGCGGGAGCCGATGCCGCGCACCGTCATCACGCCGCCGGCGGGCGGCTCGCCGCTGCCGGATGTGCCCAACTGGGCCTGGCATGAATACGGCAACCGGGTCGGCTTTTGGCGGTTGGTCGAGATTTTCGATGAATTTGCGATTCCCGCCGTGCTGGCGATCAACGGGGCGGCGCTTGCCGCCTATCCGCCTATCGTTCACGCTGCGGTCGAACGCGAATGGGAGCTTATCGGCCACGGTTTCACCCAGCGCAGCATGCAAAAAGTGAAAGACGAGCGCAGCGACATCCGCAAGACGCGCGAGGTCATCCGCGAGGCAACTGGCGCAGCGCCGCGCGGTTGGCTTGGTCCGGGCCTCACCGAAACCTGGGAAACCCCCGATATCCTGGCCGAGGAAGGCTATGACTACGTCGCCGACTGGGTGCTCGACGATCAGCCAGTGTGGCTCAAGACCCGGGGCAAGCCGATTCTCAGCGTGCCTTACACGCAGGAATGCAACGACGTCGCCATGATGCTTATTCAGCATCACAAAGCGAGTGAGTACGCCGACCGCGCGCTCGATCAGTTCGAGCAGATCTATGCGGACTCCGCTCGGTCGGCGCGAGTCATGGCGCTGGTGGTACACCCTTACATCATGGGCGCGCCGCATCGGCTAAAATACTTTCGGCGTGTGATCGACGTGATCCGCAACAAGAGCGATGTGAAGTTTTGGACCGGCGCGCAGATCGCCGACTGGTACTTCGCCTACGGGCCGAAAGCGCTATGACCGTCCGGCCGCACAGCGAAGTAAGGCACGCGGCGCTGTCGACGGGCGACGTTCAGGCGCGGCTGCTGCTCGTCTTGCTGTGCTTGATCTGGGGCTTCACCTGGCCGGCGATGAAGGTCGCGCTCGGTGGATTTCCGCCCTTGAGCATGCGTACGCTGACCGCCGCACTGGGTGCGCTGACGCTGTTGCTGATCTGCCTTGCGAGGCGCCGCAGCTTCCGCGTAGTGGGCGCCCGGGCTTGGGGCCACGTCGTCATGGCTTCGTTTCTCAATGTTGTAGGTTTCAGTCTGTTGAGCGCCTTTGCGCTGATGGCGGCGGTAGCGTCACGGGTCGCGATCCTCGCCTACACATTGCCGATCTGGACGGTATTGCTGGCTTGGCTCGTCCTCAATGAACGGCCCAACAAGTTCCAGGCGATCGCGATTGCCTTGTGCGCGGCCGGGCTTGCGATTCTGATCTTTCCCTTGGCTGCAACCGGGATCCCGCTGGGCGCCCTGTTCGCGGTCGGCTCAGGCCTTAGCTGGGCAGCCGGCACCGTGTACGTGAAGTGGGCGCGCATCGAGGCCGATCCGATGGGGGTAGCCAGCTGGCAGCTTACGATCGCGTTCTTCGTGATCGCCGCCTGCATGCTTATTGTCGACGGCGGACTTGATCTCCATAACGCCCATGCCGCTCCGCTCATCGGCGTCGCGTTCTCCGGCATCGTGGGCAACGGCATTGCCTACGGATTATGGTTCGCAATCGTGCGCCGCGTGCCGGCAGCGACCGCTTCGCTCGGCATCCTCGGCATTCCGGTGATCGGCGTGCTCGCTTCCGTCCTTATCCTCGGCGACCGTCCGACAGTGCCCGATATGATCGGATTTGCCTTTATTTTTGCTGCCTCCGCCTGCGTTTTGCTCACGCCGCATGCGCCGGCGGCAGATATCGAGGCGCCTACGCCTTGATTCTTCGCGCCAATTCGGCGACGCGCGTCACCATCGCGCTCCGTGGATCGGCGAGTGCTTCGATCACGGTATAGTGGTTTCCGGGAAACTCCGCGTAGCGCGTCTTCGCTCCGGCTTGCTGCCAAACCTGCACCACGGTTTGGCTTTGCCGTTTGAACTCATTCGTCTCGAGATCGCCGACGGCGGCGTCGAGCACCCGGGCGGGGGGCACCGGCCAGAACAGCGGGGAGACACCGCGTGCCGTTTCGGCGTCAAGTCGTAAATCCTGGTTAATGTCCAATCCGAGCAGCGGCGTGAGGTCGAATAGGCCGGAGATGGCGTAACCCGCGGGCACGAGATCGCCCGGTGCCTTTGGATAAAGCGTGTGCCAATCGGTCGCGACCATGGCGGCGGCAAGGTGCCCGCCGGCCGAGTGCCCGTAGACCAATATGCGCCGACCGAAGCGCTGCCAGAGGAAAATGCAGGCACGTCTTGTCTGCTCGATGATGTCAGCGATGGTGACAATTGGACACAGATCATACCCCATCACCGCCACAGCGACGCCGCGGGCGTTCAAGCCGTGCGCCATATGGCTGGACGAGCCAGGGTCGAAAGCGCGCCAATAGCCGCCGTGGATGTACATGGCGAGCGGCGCTTTGGCGCCGGCCTCCGGCAGGAACAGATCGATGAACTGACGCGGCGTGTCGCCGTAGGACAGTCCGAGCTCGGCGCGGCCGCGCTCGAGCATGTCGGCGCGATAAAGTTCGGCATCACGCGCCCAACGCGCGAAAATCCGCGGATGGTCGGGCACCCGGGCGCGCAGATTGTATTCCAATTCGTAATCGACGGCGGCCATCGGCGTCTCCGGGGCTTTGCGCGGATCGGGGCAAGGCCGTTGCGCGGACAAGCGGTGCGACTTAAGACCAAGATCGTCGGCAAATAAAGGCTGCAGATGAAAGTCAACGGCAGGCCCATGCGCAGCATTTGGCTTCAGCCCGACGGCTGGTCGGTCGGCGTGATCGACCAGACTGCGTTGCCCCATCGCCTGCTGACCGCCCGCCTCACCACGCTTGCGGAAGCCGCGCATGCGATCCGTGCCATGGTGATCCGCGGTGCGCCGCTGATCGGCGCCACCGCGGCCTACGGCGTCTGTTTGGCGGCGCGCACGGATCCTTCCGACGAGTCGCTTGAGCGAGCCTATGCTACGCTTCTCGCGACGCGTCCGACGGCCGTCAATCTCAAATGGGCACTCGACGAGATGATGGCGGCGCTGCGTAATCGCCCGCGCGCCGAACGCGAGTCTGTCGCCTATCGCCGCGCCGCTGAAATCGCCGAACAGGATATCGCCATCAATACCGGCATCGGCCGCAGCGGCCTGCCGTTGATTGAAGCTATCGCTGCGAAAAAGAAACCGAGCGAGCGCGTGAACGTGCTCACGCATTGTAACGCCGGCTGGCTGGCGACGGTCGACGTCGGCACCGCCACGGCGCCGATCTACCTGGCGCATGACAAGGGTATTCCCGTTCATGTCTTTGTCGACGAGACGCGTCCGCGCAATCAAGGCGCCTCGCTCACCGCCTGGGAATTGGGGCAGCACGGCGTGCCGCATACGCTGATAGCCGACAATACCGGCGGCCATCTAATGCAGCACGGCTTGGTCGATCTGGTCATCGTCGGAACCGACCGCGTCACCGCCAACGGTGACGTCTGCAACAAGATCGGCACCTATTTGAAGGCGCTCGCAGCGCGCGATAACAACGTGCCGTTCTATGTCGCCCTGCCGTCGCCGACCATCGATTTCAGCATCGCCGACGGCGTCGCCGAAATACCAATCGAAGAACGCAGCGCCGAAGAGGTGGCGACGATAACCGGACGCGCAGCCGACGGCCGCATCGAGACCGTGCGCATCGCTCCGGCGGGCACTCCCGTCGCCAACTACGGCTTTGACGTGACTCCGGCGCGGCTTGTCACCGGGCTGATTACGGAACGGGGCGTGATTGCCGCTTCGCGTATGGCGCTGACGGGGGCTTTCCCGGAGCGCGCCGGCGCGGCAAAATGACCGCCATGTAGAGTCGGTTGCGCGGCGGGGGTGCGTGAGGTGCGTAAAGTCGAAGGTCAGCATGCGCCGAATCTGCCACTTCCCGGAATCCTGACCATGAGCGTCAACTTGCTGCCGGCGGCGGCTATGCCGGTTGATGGACGGCAATCGCCGACGGCATCGGCCATCGCGCGCGGAACGGCGCGCCTGTTGCATGCACTCGGTTATTCGGTGGTTAGCGAGTTACCGCTGCCGTCCGGGCGACGCGCCGACCTCGTTGCGCTCGGCGGCGACGGCGAAGTTCTCATCGTGGAAATTAAATCGTCGGTCGCCGATTTGCGCGCCGATCAGAAATGGATGGATTATCGGCTGCATTGCGACCGGCTTTACTTCGCCACCGTTGCCGAGGTCCCCGTTGAGATATTTCCCGCCGACGCCGGTCTGATCGTCGCCGACGCCTTTGGCGCCTCGATCGTGTGCGAGGCGCCCGAGCACCGGCTCATGGCGTCGCGGCGCAAGACGGTGATGTTGCGCTTTGCGCATGCGGCAGCCTTGCGTTTGCAGGCATTGGCCGATCCGCAGGGACCCTACAGCGGGGAAATCTGAGCTCGCAACGCGCTTGGCGCCGGCGCGTTACGCGTCTGCGCAACGATCGGCTCCGCGAATTGCTTGACGCCGTCGCGACCGAGCACGAATAGCGGCAGCACTCGCGGCATCTCGACATCCTGCAGCAGCACGAGCCGGCGGTTGTCGAGCACAATCCATTTATCGTCGAGGCGGGCGGCGACAACGGCATGGTCCTGGCCGAGTGCTAGATCGCGGACGATGACGAGCCGCAAATCATCCTCGGCAACGCCGGCTTCCTTGAGGGCGACGTATTTGGCGATGGCGTAATCCTCGCAATCGCCGCGGCCGGTACCGAAGGTCTCAAGCGGTGCGCTCCAGCGGTCGGCCACGCCCCATTGCGCAAAATCGCTCATGGGCTCGATTGCCAAATTGATGGCGCGGTTGACGATACCAAAGCGGGCGCGGCCCTGACGTTCGCGGCCGTCAGCGATCACGGCCAGGAATTTTCGCGCCGCGACCGGACACGACTGCGCATCTTCACGGCAGTGGGCGAGCACCTCGCCGTCGGCGCGAATTTCGGCGACAACGCCGCTCCATTTGCTCAAGATCTCGCCCTCGGTCACCGGCAAGGTATCGAGCCCGAATGGCTCGGGCACTACTGCAGCTTGATTGAGCGTCGTTTCCGCGCCGAGCGGGCTCAGTTGGTATTGAGCGAAAACGACCGTGGGGCCGCCAATCACAAGCGGCAGCGAAACCAGCACCAGCGCCAACCCGCGCGTCGTTATCTTACCGAACATGCCGACGTCCCTGAAGTCCAGGCGTTGCGCGAAAGCGCTCGCCCGGCTCTTTCGTTTTCAGGGAGGCGATAACCAGGCAGCTTTTGCCGTCGCGTTAAGGCGGACGGACAAACGCGGGAACTAAACAAAACAGCGTGCAGGATCGCTTGCGCCGGTGCCGAAAATTTTAATGAATGGAGGCGAGGCGTATTGTTATGGTAACCAAGACTTCACGATGAGAGCACTGTGGAGGACAGCCCATGACCGGATTTGCCGCGCTTCGCCTGTTGCTCGCCGCTGCGGCGCTGGCGCTTGCTCCTGCAGCGCATGCCGCCGACCAGAAGCAGATGGAAGACAACAAGAAGGTCGTAATGGAGTTCTACGACCTTGCCCTTAATCAGAAGAATTTCGAGGCAGCGTCGAAGCTCCTCGGCCCGCGCTACGTCCAGCACAATCCCCGCGCGGCCGATGGGCCGGAGGGACTGAAAGCCTTTCTTGCCTACCTGCGCGACAAATTTCCCGACGCGCACAGCGACATCAAGCGCATCCTCGCCGATGGCGACTATGTCATCGTCCATCAGCACAGAATTCCGGCACCGGGCAGCCGGGGCCTTGCCATCGTTGACATCTACAAGCTCGAGGACGGCAAGATCGTCGAGCATTGGGACGTCATACAGGAGATTCCCGAACAGTCCGCCAACACCAACACGATGTTCTGAATCGATGGATTTGAAGCTTTCCGGCCGCACCGCGCTCGTCACCGGCGCTTCGAAGGGGATCGGCCTTGGCGTCGCGCAATGGCTGGCGCGCGAGGGCGTGCATGTCGGCATGGTGGCGCGCTCGGCCGAGCGTCTGGAAAAGGAAGCCGTCGCGCTCGGCAAAACGACCGGAGTGAACATTCGCACGCTGGCCGCCGATCTTTCGGATACGAATGCGCGCCAACGCGTGGCCGACGCTTTTCCGGACGTCGATATTCTCGTCAACAACGCCGGCGCCATTCCCGGCGGCACTATTGAAGAGGTTGATGAGCAAACTTGGCGCAACGGCTGGGAGCTCAAGGTCTTCGGCTATATCGGGCTGATCCGGCTTTATTTGCAAAAAATGAAAGCGCGCCGGCGCGGCGTGATCATCAACATCATCGGCGCCGGCGGTGAGAAGCTCGATTACGGCTACATCGCCGGCGCGGCCGGCAACGCCGGACTGATGGGGTTCACGCGCGCGATCGGTGGCAGCAGCCCGGAATTTGGCGTGCGCGTGCTCGGGATTAATCCGGGGCCTGTGCTGACCGACCGCATCGAAGTTTTGGGGCGTAAGCGCGCCGCTCGGCTCTATGGAGACGAGAACAGGTGGCGGGAGAGCTTTGCGCAGATGCCGTTCGGCCGCCCGGCCAGCGTGGACGAAATTGCCGCAATGGTAGCTTTTCTGGCGTCGGACCTAAGCGGCTACACCAGCGGCACGATCATCACCATCGACGGCGGACTTACGCACCGCGGCCAACTGCCGTAAATGAGCGTGAATTAGCCCCGGCCGCCCCTGGCAAGGACGGCACGTGTGGCGCGGTCAGGGCCGAAATCGTCAACGCTGTCGATTGCCAGAAGGTCGGCGAGCCTTGTGCGGGCCCGATTGACACGGCTCTTGATGGTGCCGACGGCGCAGCCGCAGATGGCAGCCGCATCTTCGTAGGAAAAGCCTGATGCCCCCACCAGGATCAGGGCTTCGCGTTGCTCGGAAGGAAGTCTGGCGAGGGCGGCGCGAAACTCGCTGAATTCGACCCGCCCGCCCTGCTCGGGGTGCGATTTAAGCGTTTCGGCGTAGCGGCCGTCCGGATCCTCCACTTCGCGGCGGCGCTTTCGGTATTCGGAACGGAACAGGTTTCGCAGGATAGTGAACAGCCACGCCGGCATGTTGGTACCGGGCTGGAATGAGTCGATATGCGCGAGTGCGCGCAATAGCGCCTCTTGCACCAGGTCATCGGCGCGATCGACATTGCCGCACAACGAGATAGCGAACGCGCGCAGGCTGGGCACGGTCGCAAGCACCTGATCGCGTATGACTGGATCAAGCTTCATGTTGTCCCATCGTCTTGATCGCTGAGGCGGCGAACGAGATTGGCCAAATGTTGCGGCACCCCCTGGCTGACAATGTTATCGTACATGGCCCGCAATTGCTGGCCGATGCGCGCTTGCACTTCGCGGCCGAGACGCACCTCGTTCTTCCGTTGGTTTACTGGCCTGCCCATGGCATCCCGGGTTTCCGCCTTATTCTCATTTGCGGCCGGCGGCAGCAGGTTAGTTGTTTTACCGGTCTTCATCATTTTCTACGCCCCCTAGCCACTTTCCCGCGCAATCTCATGGCCTTACCCCGGCTGCTGGGCCAATAACGCGCGGCCCCTGACATTGGTTCCGCGCCGGAACTGATTTCGGGAACCATGTTTGCGCAAAGAAGTTGTACCCAATAGCCTCAGTCAGGTGGAAGGGGAGGGTGCCCTGTCGACCTCGCGAGCCATAATGCAGCATTTGCCGCTTTTGCGGCGCTATGCCCGAGCCCTGAGCGGAAACCAGGCTTCCGGTGATGCCTACGTGAGCGCCACACTGGAATCGCTAATCGCCAGTCCAAAACTTCTCGAATCCGATCCCAACCAGCGGGTTGCCCTCTACAGATTGTTCACGAAGATTTGGAATTCGGTGGCGGTCAACGGCGAAGGCGACGCGGCGGCAGCGAATCTGCCGCCCGAGCGTCACCTTGCGCAGATTACACCCCGCCCGCGCCAGGCCTTCCTACTAGTCGCGCTGGAGGGTTTCTCGGAGGAGGATGCGGCCCGCATTCTCGACTGCGATTTGACGGCGCTACGCGGTTTGGTCGAGCAATCCGGCCGTGAACTTGCCGCGGAGATCGCCACCGACGTCCTCATCATCGAGGACGAGACCTTCATCGCCATGGACATCGAGGCGCTGGTGGAGAGCCTTGGGCATAGGGTCATCGGGGTTGCGCGCACCCATACCGAGGCGGTCGCGCTCGCCCGTAAGAAGCGGCCCGGTTTGATCTTGGCCGACATCCAGCTTGCCGACGGCAGTTCGGGCCTGGATGCGGTCAATGAGCTTCTGGGCTCATTTGAAGTGCCCGTGATCTTCATCACCGCCTATCCCGAACGCTTTCTCACCGGGCAGCGGCCGGAGCCGGCGTTCTTGATCGCCAAGCCGTTCCAACTTGCGGTGGTCTCGGCGGTGGCGAGCCAGGCGCTATTCTTCGGGCGCAAGGCGCATCAGCACGAGCGCCAGCCGACCGCATAGCGTCCAAAAGCGCGGCAGACGCGCCCGCATTGACGGTTGCGTCGCTCTTTTGACGGTCGAGGCATTTCACATGCTGCGCGCCTTAAGTGGCCGCGTGCAACCAACGCTTCCCGGCGTTGTTTTCCTGTAGCGACCCAAGTGACGGCCTTGAGCCTCGTAAGCGAGAGGCCGGACCGTAAGAGCATGGACAGATCGGAGGTCACGGGAATAACCACGGAACCGTATCGGCTGGCGGAAAATGCTGCGGCTGCATTGCTTCCCGATTTTGCTGCGGTGCGCGTTTCGGCGCTCGCGCGACTGGCTGAGCGCGCGTTACTGGAAAGCGACATTGAACGGCTGTTCGCGGACGCGGTCTCTGCGGTCGCGTCTATTTTGGCCGTAGATTGTGTGAAAGTGCTCGAGCTGTTGCCCGGCGACAACGATTTAGTGCTGCGCGCCGGCTTTGGCTGGAAGGCCGGATATGTCGGCTCGATTGTCACGGCAAAAGAACGCGACGGCTACGCGCGCCACATCCTGAGCACGGCGGTGCCGGTGATCACCCCTGATTTCGCCGCCGAGACGCGGTTCAATGCGCCGCAATATCTTCGCAATCACGACTGCGTCAGCGCCATGAGCACCCTGATCGCTGGCCGGGATAGAAAGGCCTTTGGCGTGCTCGGGCTCTGCACCAAAAAGCGCCGGGAATTCAATGCGCATGATTCACTGTTCCTGGTTGCTGTCGCTAATCTTCTCGCCGGCGCGATTCAGCGCCAGCGGTTAGAAGAGCGCCACGAACTGATGATCCGTGAATTGCGGCACCGATCCGGCAATCTGTTTTCTCAGCTGCTGGCGCTGTTCTCACAAACCGCCAGGAATTCCCGCACCATGGCCGAACTGACGAACAACTATCAGGCGCGCGTGCTCGCCTTGGCCAATGCGCACCGCCTGATCGCCGAAGCCGGCTGGACAACGGTCTCGCTGGCCGGACTGTTGTGCGTTGTGCTCGAGCCGTATCTTGACCGCACTTCGCTCAGCGGCCCTGACGTCGAACTTGCGCCGGATCCGACTTTCAGCCTAAGCGCGGCGGTGCATGAACTTGCTGCCAACGCCGTAAAGCATGGCAGCTTATCGCGCCCGCACGGTCGTCTTGAGCTGAGCTGGTCGGTGGTGCGCAGACTGCAGAGCTCGACGCTGACCCTTGACTGGGTCGAGCGCGGCGGCCCGCCGGCGCGGCGTCCGCGGCGCAGCGGATTCGGCACGCGATTGATCGGGCTCGTCATCGAGCGGCAAATGAACGGAAACGTCCATGCTTCCTACACTCGGCAGGGCTTTTCCATGCGCATCGTGGTGCCGCTCGTGCACGAACGTCGACCTGCAGAGGCGCCAAAAACCGCGCCGGAGGCGGAAACGACATAGCCGATTTCGCCGCCGCTCAATCCGGGCTAGCTTTGCGGTCATGACCGAGGACTTCGTCAGCATTCCATCTGCGGGCTTGAAGCTGCATGGCGCGCTCGGCGTACCGGCGGGATTACGCCCGGCGGAACGCCGCACCGCCTTCCTCGTACTGCATGGCTTCGGCGGTAATTGCGACTCTGTCGGCGTCATCCACCCGACGCGCGTGTTAAGCCAACTCGGCTACGTGACCCTGCGTTTCGACATGCGCGGCTGCGGCAAGAGCGAAGGCGAATTCGGACGCGTCATCTGTCTAGAACAGGTCGAAGATCTGGGCAATGCGCTCAGCTTTCTTGCGCGTCATCCGGCTGTCGACCCCGATCGCATCGGCGTCATCGGCTCGAGTTTCGGCGGTGCGGTCGCGGTCTATGCCGGCGGCACCAATCCGCGCATTGCCGCGGTTATTTCCAACGGCGGCTGGGGGCACGGCGAGCGTAAATTCCGCGGCCAGCATCGGAGCCCCGAAGCTTGGGCGAAATTCACCGCCATGTTGGAACAAGGCCGCGCCCATCGGGCACGCACCGGCAAATCGCTGATGGTGCCGCGCGCCGATATCGTTCCCATTCCCAGCCATGTACGCGAAGCGCTGGACAGACAGAAAGTCGAGATGCTGTCGGCGAACCATGTCGAGATGTTCCCGGCCGAGACGGCGCAAAGCATGTTCGACTTCCGGGCCGAAGAGGTTGTGGGAAAGATCGCGCCGCGCCCGCTGCTGCTCATCCACGCGGCCAACGATTCGGTGACGCCGACCGAGCAATCGATCGAGATGTTCAAGCGCGCCGGCCAGCCGACCGAGTTGCATTTGTTCGGCGGCCTCGACCATTTTCTGTTCAACGAGAATTCCACGCGGGTGTGGAACGTTCTGCGCGATTGGCTCGACGCCTACTTTCCGGCGAAGTGAGCGGAGAGCGAGCGTGGGCCGCAGCAACATCATCGTCGGCCACGAGGAGCTTTCCCGCTTCATCGGTGATGCGCTCAAAGCAAAGGGCGCGAACGCCGCCGACGCTGCCGTTGTCGCCGAGGGACTGGTCTGGGCCAATCTGCGCGGCGTTGACGGCCACGGCGTTTCCCGCTTGCCGCCTTATCTTAAGATGATTGAGCGTGGCGAGATCGATCTGCATGCACAACCGCGGCTGGTCGGCGATCACGCCGCGACCTTCATTCTCGACGGCGGCCACGGCTTCGGGCCGGTGGCGATGATGCAGGCGATCGCGACCGCCGCGGCACGCGCGCGAAGCTTCGGTGTTTCTCTGGCGCTGGTTCGCCGGACGACGCATACCGGCGCGATCGGGCGTTACGCGCAATGGCTGGCCGAACACGGCTGCGCCGCCATCGTCATGGTCGCCGGTCCGGCTTTCGTCGCCTATCACGGCGCGCGCGTCGCGAGCATGGGGACGAATCCGATTGCCATCGCGGTGCCGAGCGGCGGCGGTCCGGTCGTGCTTGACATGGCGACCAGCGCCATTTCGAACGGCAAGATTTTGCAAGCGCTGGCCGCCGGCGCGGCGTTGCCGCCCGGAACCGTGCTGACGCGCGAAGGCGAGCCGACAACCGACCCGCCCCTGGCGAAAATCCTGCTGCCACTTGGCGGCCCGAAGGGATCGGGGCTTGCATTGATGTTCGAGATGCTGGCAAGCGTACTCGCGGCGGCGCCAATTCAAGCGACGGCTCTTGGCCCGGAAAGACGCCGGCGACTCACCCAGAACAGCACAATCTTCGCGGTCGATGTCGCGACATTTCGCCCAGTCGCAGATTTTGCGAAGGACGCTGACGCACTCGCGGCGATCCTCAAGGCGCTGCCGCGTCAGGCGGGGGTTGACGAGATTTTACTGCCCGGCGAGCGTGCTGCACGGACGGAAGCCGAGCGCCGCAAGTCCGGCATCCCGATACCCGCCAAGCTCTGGGAAGAGCTTAGGGAGATTGTCACGACTTATGCGATCAAGCCGCTGGCGCCGCTATCCGCCTCGGCCGGGTAAGTCCAATCGGGGCATGCCAGCTAGTGATCTGTGCAGCTGGCCCGCACAAACGGTGCGAGCATCGTGGCGAATTTCTCAGAGCCGCGAGGGGAAAAATGGCCCTCGTCGACAAAGTCTGTGTCTCGGAATTCGTCAATTGGCGGAATGAATACCGGACTGCCGAGGGCGTCGGCGGTTTGTTTAAGAATTTCGTTGAACCGCGTTTGCAGCGGCCACAGGTCGACGTCGCGAACCAGCGGCCACCACCAGTCGGTATTGCCGCCGCGAAGCTGTGCCCGGTTCAAAACCTGTCCAACAAATAGTGTCTTGATGCCGCGTTGATCGTTTATCGAAACTAGAGCTTCCACGTTTCTCCGGAAAATCCTTTCCAGGCGGCTGTCACTTCCCGGAACGGGCGGATGGCCAAACAGATTCGCGCCTTGCGGAACCGAATCGATCCAAACTTGCAGATAGGAAACAACGATCCCGGCTAATGGGGAGATTTCGGCCAACAGCGGCTTCCCCCGAACTTGAAGGACGCTCAGCTGATTGACCAGATGATAATCGGCATATCCGGGATCGAGCTTCGGGATATGGGCATTAGCCACGTCGTTCCAGCCGATGTAGTAGACGGCGCAGCGCGGGGTAATGCCGTAGGGCTCGAGGTAGAAGAGCGTCTGGATGAGGTGTTCCGCTGTCGTATACCCGGGAACCCCGTGATTAAGCACAGCGTACGCATTGCCGAGTTCGCGCTCCAGTACGTCCGGCCAAGTCTGACCATCGCTGACGCCGAGATCGTAAGTTGTCGATCCGCCGACCGCGGCGATTACGATCTGCTGCTTTAGGCGGTCTTTGTCCCGTCCGATGCCACGCAATCCATAACTGTCGTGATGCATTTTGACGAGGGCCGACTGCGTCAGATCCGATTGTTCGGCCGAAAGCTTCACTCCGAAATAGTTTGGCGTCGGCGTGGCCTGAAGGAGTGGATGATATGAAAATTGACGCTTGGTGTTGTCGATCGGCAGTGTCGAGCTTTTCAGGTATCCTTGATGCGCCGCCACAGCCGTGCCCATTCCGAGTGAAAAATCGAGGAAGGAGAGGGCGATCGGCAGCCACGCTAGTCGGGGCACGAAACTCAAAATGCCAGCCGCGAGTGCAAGCGATCCGAGATATACAAAATACGTGAAGCGATACGTGCCCCAGTGCAGTTTGCCGAAGCGCGCTTCGCACGTTGCAGCGATGGCAATGATGAACAGCAGCATGAGCGCGGTAAGGAATGGCACCGCGCGGCGGAAATCAGGAGGGTCGCCGAAGCCGTAAAGCGAATTTAATTCGCGTATGTCGAAAAGACGGCCGCCACGCTTGCCGGTTTGCGCGATCGTGCTTTGGAAGCCGGGCGGTATCATCTTCATTCCCAGCGCTAGTCCAGTTCGTATTCATACTGATAGGCCTTCCGGTCGGCGGTTTGCTTGTCCTTCGCAATCACCGCGTTGCCGCAGACCAGCAGGTCGAGGTCGGTACCGAGGAAGCAGCGGAACGCGTCCTCGGGCGTGCAAACAATCGGTTCGCCCCGCACGTTGAAGCTGGTATTCACCAGTACCGGGCAACCGGTGATGTCCTTGAAGCGGGCGAGCAGCGCATGGAAGCGCGCGTTGGTGTCGGCATGCACGGTCTGGATACGGGCTGAATAATCGACATGAGTTACCGCCGGAATTGTCGAGCGCACCACGTTGAGCTTGTCGATGCCGAACAGTTCGCGTTCGTCGGGGGTCATCTCGCGCCGCAGGTCGCGTTTGACGTCGGCGACCAGCAGCATATAGGGGCTGTCGCCGTCGAGCTCGAACCAGTCAGCGACGTCTTCGCGCATTACCGCAGGCGCAAACGGGCGGAAGCTCTCGCGGTACTTGACCTTGAGATTGAGCATCTTCTGCATGGTCGGCGAACGCGGGTCGCCGAGAATCGAGCGCGCGCCGAGGGCGCGCGGACCGAACTCCATGCGGCCCTGGAACCAGCCGACCGCTTTGCCGTCGGCCAGCGCCTGCGCGGTGACGTCGATCAGTTGCTGATCCGAAAGCTTGTCGAACACCGCGCCAGAGGCGGCGAGGCGCCGTTCAACGTCCCCCTGCGTGTAAAGCGGTCCGAGGTAGGCTCCCTTCATGCCGTCGCCGCCGTTAACCACCCGCGGCTTGTCGAGCTCCAGATGCCAGGCGGCCAGTGCGGCGCCGATCGCGCCGCCGGCATCGCCGGCGGCTGGTTGGATCCAAATCCGATCGAAGGCGCCATCGCGCAATACCTTGCCGTTGGCGACGCAGTTCAGCGCCACGCCGCCGGCTAAGCAAAGGTTGCGGATGCCGTATTCGCCCGCGAGTGTGCGCGTGAGCCGGAGCACGACCTCGTCGGTCACCGCCTGGATAGAGGCGGCGACGTCCATGTGAAACGGTCTGAGCAAGTCCTTGTCGGGACGACGCACCGGCTGTCCGAAGAGCTGTGCGAAGTGCTCGTTGGTCATGGTCAGGCCGGTGCAGTAATCGAAATAGGACAGGTCGAGGCGGAAAGTGCCGTCCTCCTTGAGGTCGATGAGTTTCGAGAGGATCAAGTCCTTGAAGCGCGGCTCGCCATAGGGCGCGAGCCCCATCACTTTGTATTCGCCGGAATTGACCTTGAAGCCGGTGTAGTAGGTGAAAGCGGAATAAAGGAGCCCGAGCGAATGCGGGAAGTCGATCTCCTTGCGGATCTCGAGCTTGTTGCCGCGACCGATGCCGGCCGTGGTGGTCGCCCATTCGCCGACGCCGTCCAGTGTCAGTACCACCGCTTCTTCGAAGGGCGAGGGAAAGAAGGCGCTGGCCGCGTGGCTGAAATGATGCTCGGCGAAGCGCAACCTGGTCTTCCAGTCGAAGTCAGGATCGATCTCGGCAAAAGCCCGGCGCAGTAAATCCTTTTGGAACAGCTTTTCCTTGAGCCAGATTGGCATTGCCGTGGCAAAGGAACGAAAGCCCCGTGGCGCGAAGGCGAGATAGGTTTCCAGCAGCCGCTCGAATTTGAGGAACGGCTTCTCGTAAAAAACGACGAGATCAATCTGCGACAGCGGGCAGCCGGCTTCTGACAGGCAATATTCGATTGCCCGGCGTGGAAAGCCCGGGTCGTGCTTTTTTCGGGTGAATCGCTCTTCCTGCGCCGCCGCTACGATCTCGCCGTCAATGACGAGCGCTGCGGCGCTGTCGTGATAGAACGCCGAGATGCCGAGAATACGCATCGGGTCTCAGAACAGCGTGTAGATGAACGGTGCGACGACCGATCCCTGGCTCAGGATGACGAGGCCGCCCAACATCACCATCATGATCGCAACCGGCATCAGCCAATATTTTTTCCGGCTGCCGAGGAAACGAGAAAGTTCGATCAAAAACGACATCGGGCCTTCTCCTAGAACTGATCCTTAAGGGATGTCGGCGCGGAGCCGGGTTGTGAACGCTTAATCCAATAGCTTTTGGCGGCGGGCTGCCATTTCAGCCGCAGCGGGTCGTGGCCGGCGATGCGCATGAGAACGCCGACCGGCGTCACTGTGACGAAGAAGAGCACGGCCATCACCAACGGAGTGACGAACTTGCCGAGCAGTAGTCCGAGGCGGAACCAAAGATGGTTGAGGGGCGCGAGCGCGCCTGGCAGTAGGGTAGCCGCTGCGAAAAATACCGCCGCGACCGGCAGCGGCCAAATGCGCACTTCGTTGCCGTGCACCAGCGGCGAGAGGGCGAGAAGCACAAAGACGGCCGCAAACACCAGCCCGAAGTTCCGCTCGGAGCCCATTTTCGGGTCGGCAAAGCTGGCCTTGAGCGGTGGATTTAGAACGTCATTCATACCCCCATTTAGCAGGGCGGCATTGCCAAATGCTTGCTCTTTATCGGTTCTTCCTTAATCGTAAAGGTTATTGCGCGCGACGGCCGCGACGCATTGCGGAATGCAACAAATTCACGCCTCTGCAAGCCGCAGGCCTACAAGACGGTCGAGCGCTGCGTGGTCGGCCAATAGCTCCTTCGCGGCACCGCTGTGAACGACGCGGCCGCGTTCAATAACAAGCACCGCCTCTGCGAGCGACAGCGCGATATCGGCGTGCTGCTCCACCAAAATGAAGGCGTTGGCGCCTTCGCCGGTCATGCGCCGGATCGCGGCGGTCAGCTCTTCTATGATGATGGGCGCCAAGCCTTCGAGCGGCTCGTCGAGCAAGAGCAGGGCCGGATTGGTCATCAGCGCGCGCGCGATAGCCAGCATCTGTTGTTCGCCGCCGGAGAGCTGATTGCCAAGATTACGCCGGCGTTCGGCGAGGCGGGGAAACAGATCGTAGACCGCGGCAAGCGTCCAGCGCCCGGGGCGGGCGGCGACGGTCAAGTTCTCCTCAACGCTTAGCGAAGCAAAAATCTCGCGTTCTTGCGCCACCCAGCCGATGCCGGCGAGTGCGCGACGGTGCGGTGCGCGCCGCGTAATGTCTTCGCCGCGCCACAGGATGCGGCCCCGGCCGACTTGCGTGTAACCCATGATGGTCAGAAGCAGCGTGGATTTGCCGACTCCGTTCCTGCCCAGCACGGCAAGTCCGCCGCGCTCGGGCAGGGTGAAGGAGACCCCGTCCAGCACCACTGCCGGGCCATAGCCGGCGCGCACATCCTCAAGCGCAAGGAGTGGCTCGGTCATTGCGCCGATCCTTGCGGCGCCTGACGCCGATTTTTGCCGAGATAGACCGCGCGCACCTGCGGGTCGGCCGCAATCTCGTGCGGCGGCCCTTCGGTCAGGACGCGTCCGTTAACCATGACGATGATGCGCGTGGCAAAGCGAAACACCAGTTCCATGTCGTGCTCGATAAAGAGCACGGTGATATCGCTGGACAGACCGGCGATGGCGGCGAACAATTCCTTGCTCTCGTCCCGCGGCACGCCCGCCGCCGGTTCGTCCAGCAATAAAACCTTCGGCTTGGTCGCCAAGGCGAGCGCGATCTCCAGGAGTCGCTGCTGACCGTAGGCCAGTTCGCGCGTCACGCGATGGCAAACTGCCGCAAGTTTCAACGCGCCCAAAATCTCGTAGGCCTCGTCGATCTCGTGCGGATAGGCGTTCAGCTGCCGCCACCAAATGCGAGCGGCGCGCGTTCGCTCACAAACCGCAAGCGCCACCGATTCGAGCGCGGTAAGATGCGGAAACAGCGAATTGATCTGGTAGGTACGTACCAGGCCCCGGCTCACGCGCTGCTCGGGCGGCAGCGCGGTAATATCAACATCGTCGAGAATAATGCGTCCGGCCGCGGGCTGCAGCATGCCGGTGATGAGGTTGATCAGCGTAGTCTTGCCGGCGCCGTTGGGGCCGATCAGCGCATAGCGCACGCCTTTCGGCAATTCGATGTCGATGTCGCTGGCAACGACAAGAGAGCCGAAGTTCTTGGCGAGGCCGCGTGTCGCCAACGCCGGTGCGTTCACGACCGGCCCCAGCGCGCGGTGAGCTTGGCAAGACCACCGAGAATGCCCTTGGGCAGGAACATCACCACCGCAACGAGCAAAACGCCAATCCAGAAATACCAATATTGCGGCACCACGCCGGAAAACTGATCACGCGCGACCATATAGATGATCGCGCCGACGAGTCCGCCGTAAAGCCTGCCGGCGCCGCCGAGCACCAGCATGACGACGACCTCGGCGGAGCGCTCGAAACCGAGCGAATCGAGCGACACCGTTTCCGTCGTCTGCGCGAGCAAGGCGCCGGCGACGCCGGCGATGGCGGCGGCGATGGCATAAATGGTGCGAATGTGTGCCCGGCTCGGCGCGCCGATTGCCGGCATGCGGATGAAATTTTCGCGAATGCCGCGTAGCGACAGACCGAACGGCGAATGGATCAGCCGCCGGGCAAACAGGAACAGTACAAACAGCACGACAAGTGCGTAGCCATAGGCGGCACGGCCATAGAGATCGAATGGCAAGTAGCCGAAGAGCTTCCAGGTATGGATGCCTTGCAAACCGTCCATGCCGCCGGTCAGCCAGCCGAGGGTGTTGGCCAATTCCGCCAGCAAAAGTCCGAAACCGAGCGTGAGCATGATCAAAGCGAGATGACGAAATCGGCAGATCACGAAGCTCGTGGCATAGCCGACGATCCCCGCCGCCAGCGCGGCGATCGCGAGCCCGCTCAACGGCTCGCCCCAGCCATATTTCGAAACAAGACCCGTGGCGTAGGCGCCGATCCCGAAGAACGCTGCGTGGCCAAGCGAGACGATGCCGGCATAACCGAGAATCAAATCCAGCGACAGCGCGAACAGGGCGGCAATGGCGATCTGGCTGGCGAGCGAGAGATAATTCGGAAACAGCAGGTAGGGCAACAAAGTTGCCAGCCAAAACAAGATCTCGACCGCCCGCCAACGTGTTTGCGCCTGCAGATAGAGCCGCGGGCCGATCGCACTTTCGCTCAGCGCCATCGTTCAGCGTCTCCCGAGCAGGCCGAGCGGGCGCCACATCAAAAGCGTGATCATGACAAGATAGATGAGAAACGCCCCCAGCTCCGGGACATAGTATTTGCCGGCGACGTCGCTGATGCCAAGCACGATGGCGGCGGCGAACGAGCCGGAAATCGAGCCGAGCCCGCCGACCGAAACGACGATCAGCATGTAAACCAGGTAAGTAAGGGCAAACGACGGATCGAGCCCGACGATCTCGATGGCGAGAGCTCCGCCCAAGCCGGCAAGTCCGCTGCCGAGCGCGAAAGTAATCGCGAACGTGCGATTAACGTCGATGCCAAGCCCGCGCGCCATGCGTTCGTTATCGACGGCTGCGCGCACTTGGGCGCCGAAACGGGTGTATTCGAGGCCCAGCACCAGCGCCAACGTGATCAATAGCGCCAGTCCGATCAGCATGAGCCGGTATACCGCGAAGCGGGTGCCCAGGAAGGTGAGCGAGCTGCGCAGATAGGACGGCAATTGCATAGACTGCTGATCGGTGCCGAATATGTAAGCGGCGATTGCGACCGAAATGAAGACGATGCCGATGGTTAACAGCACCTGGTCGAGGTCAGTCGCCCGATAAAGGCGACGGAAAAACGCCTGCTCGAACGCGACGCTGAGCACCGCGGCGGCGACGAAAGCGCAGGGCAGCGTGGCGAAAAACGGCACGCCGGCACGGCTCATCAATGCCGCAGTGACGTAGCCGCCGAGCATGGCAAAGCTGCCATGCGCCAGGTTGATGAAATTCATCATGCCGAGCGTTACCGACAGCCCGACCGACATCAGAAAGAGGAGCATGCCGTACGCAAAACCGTCGAACAGGACGCCGAAAACCGGAGGCAACATGGGCCGGAGATCCCACGTGAATCGAGGTGGAGTAAACTAGCGGAGCCTGCCGCAACCGGCCAAGCTATTTTGTCCCCGAGAGCGATTTTCGGGGCCGGCCGCTCATTTCTTCATCCGCTCCTTCACCGGGTCCTTGACGTTTTCGACCTTATCGAATTCGACGTTGACTATCTGATCGCCGACCTTTTCGACGCGGAAGATGTGGACAGTCTGGATGATGTCGCGCGTTTCCGGATCGATGGTGATCGGTCCGCGCGGGCTCTGCCAGCTCATGCCTTTGGCCGCCCCGATCAAGGCGTCGCCGTCGGCTTTGCCGCCGGTCTTTTTCAGCGATTCGTAGATCAGGTGCATGCCATCGTAGCCGCCGATCGAATAGATGTCGGGGTTGCGGTGAAATTCGTCGTTAAAGGCTTTGACGAATTCGTGGTTGAACGGATTGTCGAGGTTGGAATCATAATTCGAGACGGTAATGATGCCGAGTGCCACGTCGCCCATGCTTTTGCGCGCGCTTTCGAAGGCCAGCGCGTCCTGCCCAAGTACCTTGATCTTGGACGTGTCAACGCCGCGCTCGGCCAGCGCCTTGCCGACCGCGGCCGGCTGCGCACCGCCGGGAATCCAGATGTAGATCGCATCCGGATGAGTGTCCAAGGCGCGTTGAACAAAAGCCGAGAAGTCCGGATTGGCCACGGGAAAGCGCACCGAACCGACGATCTCGCCGCCGGCCTCTTTGAACCCGGTGTGGAAGGCGCCTTCGGCATCGATGCCCGGACCGTAATCGGACACCATCGTGAACGCGGTTTTGATGCCGTGCCTGGCCGCCCAGGTGCCGAGCGTCTGATTGAGTTGTGGTGTCGTCGTCGACGTGCGGGCGATATACGGCGATTTGAGGGTGATGATCGAGGTGGCCGCGTTCATGACCACCATGAATTTCTTGGCCTCGGCCGAAACGTCGCCGGCGGCGAGCGCGTTGGGCGTGAGCGCAAAGCCGGCAAGGATGTCGGCCTGGTCGCGCACGATCAATTCCTGCGCCAGCCGTTTGGCCAAATCCGGTGCGACGCCGCCAACGTCCTTGCGAATGAATTCGAGCTTTTTGCCGACAACCGTATCGCCGTGCTGCTTTACGTAGAGCTTGATGCCGTTGTCGAGTTGGTTGCCAGTGTCGGCGAACTGGCCGGAATACGGATTGATGATCCCGATCTTGACCGTATCTTGCGCGTGGCTGAGGGCCGGCAAGAGGTTCGCGGCGAGAACGCCGACGCCGGCCAATAAAATACGTCTCACTAAACCCTCCCATCAAAAGCGCATGTTTTAGTTCGTGAGGAGAATGCCCCAGCCTGTCGCCAAATAAAAGCGGGGCCAGCGCGACTTTCCGCGGCGTTTTGTCTTGGTTAATCCGCCTTACGCGCGGCCCGATCGGGATGCGCCGTGAGAATGCTTTAAGTGGGCCGGAATGTCGGACGCAGCGCACGCCATGGTCCAACGCGCCGAGTCACTTCTTCATCCGCTCCTTCACCGGGTCTTTGACGTTCTCGATCTTGTCGATCTCCATATCGCGCAGCTCACCATCGACCTTCTTGACTTGGCCGATATAGACCGTCTGTACGATGTCGCGCGTTTCCGGATCGATCGAAATCGGGCCACGCGGGCTTTCCCAGCTCATCCCCTTGGCCGCGGCGATGAGCGCATCGCCGTCCGTGTTGCCGCCGGTCTTCTTTAGCGCCTCATAGATCAAGTGCATGCCGTCGTAGCCGCCGATCGAGAACAGATCCGGATTGCGCTTGTAGTCCGCTCGATAGGCGGCCACAAACTCACGGTTGAGGGCCGAATCGTGGGTGTAAAGGTAGATGGCGACGGTGGTAACGCCGAGCGCGATGTCGCCAAGGCTCTTGACCGCGCTGTCGTCGGTCAGAACATCCTGACCCAATATTCTCGTTTTGCTCGGATCGATGCCGCGCTCGGCGAGCGCCTTGCCGACGGCGGCGGG
>Ga0187782_10000644_pt1 | contig 24272 bp, 19 predicted proteins | sample 0715_SJ02_MP15_2_FD_132454 | JGI IMG/M metagenome (GOLD analysis project Ga0187782, IMG submission 132454) | Tropical peat soil microbial communities from peatlands in Department of Meta, Colombia - 0715_SJ02_MP15_20_MG | ecosystem: Environmental > Terrestrial > Soil > Wetlands > Peat | place... | reverse complement strand
GTGATCAAGGATGCAAACCAAAAAAGCATCCTCGACATTGCCCGCGACATCGACCGACTTGCAGGCGAAGCTCGGGCGGGCAAGGCAAGACTCGACGACTTGCAAGGCTCCACGTTCACGATCACTTCGCTCGGTACGCAGGGAGGGCTCCTGGCGACGCCGATCGTGAATTTTCCCGAGGTCGCCATTCTCGGCGTGCACCAGATGAAGCCGCGACCTGTCGTCAGAGATGGCCAGATCGCGATTGGAGACGTGATGCTCCTGTCACTGTCGTTCGATCATCGCGTCGTGGATGGCCATGTCGGCGCCGCATTCGCCTATGACGTCATCGGGTATCTCGAGCAGCCGGAGCGGTTGCTGCTCGAGCTGGCCTAGTTTCGGCGACCGATGTCCAGCGGCTGGATGTCGCCAACTCGCCGTCTCGTCCCGAGCCATTGGCCGCGCGCCCATCCCCTGCGGGTCGTCGCGTGTCTCGCGCTCGCGATGCCGCTGCTCTCGGCGGCATGCACGTCGTCGTCGGCAGGCGGGGGCCCGCTGGACCCGAGGTTCGTCGCCGTGCACAACGCGCTCTCGGCCATGGGGATGGCGCAGGTCGGACCACTGCAGCAGGGAACGCTCCAGGAAGGTCACGAGGCGCGCGCGTCGCTGTCGCTTCCGGCGGGCTGCGTGACCATCGTCGCGATGGGCGGCGACGGGATTCGAGATCTCGACGCGAAGCTGCTCGACCCACGGGGCACTCCGCTCGCTCACGACACGACCAAGGAGCCCGAGGCCGCGTTGCACGTCTGTCTCGAGACCGCCGACGTCTATTCGCTGATCATCGGCGCAGTTTCCGGATCGGGGACCTGGGTCACTGCGACCTGGACGGGAGGAGACGGCCCTCTCGGCACGGCGTCGCGTTCCGGCGCCTCCGGGCAGGCGCCCGAGGCGACCGGAACCTGCGAGGCTCCGATTCCGCTGGAGCCGGGAGTGGTCACCGGATCGACCACCCGCGGACGGCAAGAATACGCCGGTTCGTGCAGCCCGAGCGACTCGCGCGAGCTCGTTTACGAGCTCGACGTGGCCCATCGTGAGCGCGTGAGCATCGAGGTCGAGGCTCACTTCGATTCGGTCCTTTACATCCGAAAAGACGATTGCAACGACAACGCTGCCGAGATCGATTGCAACGACGATGCCCCCGATCGCACCCGTTCTCGCATCGAACGCGTGCTCGAACCGGGCAAGTATTTCATCTTCGTCGACGGCTACGGCCACGAGGCAGGGTCGTTCAAGATGACCGTCACGGTCACCGACGTGGTTGCGCTCAACGATCTGTGCAGCGGCGCCGCGACCCTCCTCGACGGTGCGGCGCGAACGGGGACGACACTCGGCATGGCCAACGACGTTCAAGCGGCCTGTGGGGGTGGCGCGAACGGGGCCGATGTCGCGTGGCGAGCGCAGTTGGCAAGCCGATCGCGTGTTCGCATCGTCGAGCATTCGGAGGACGTCGAACCCGTGGTGCATGTTCGTCGCGCGTGCTCCGACGAAGACAGCGAGGTGGCGTGCGCCGATTTCGGCGCCGCGCCCGGCGATGCCACGATCACCGGGATCTTCGACCCCGGCGCCTACACCGTTTTCGCGGATGCTCACGAGCCCGATTCGGGTGGAAGCTACACGTTGTTTTTTCAGACTCTTCCGCCGGAAGGTGCTGGCGTCGCGTCGGACGGATGCGCCGACGCCGCGACCCTGCAGGGCGTCTCGGGGACCATCGAGGGCGACACGTTCGCAGCGCGCGACGACGTCGCGGAAAGCTGCGGCGGCTCTGGGGGCGCAGACGTCGTCTACCGCGTCGACGCTGCAAAAACTTCGCGGTTGCTCGCCACACTCGACGGCGAGGAAGGACCGCACGTCCTCGTGCTCTGGTCGCGGTGCGGAGACATCGGCGCGGAGATCGCCTGCGCCAGAACTCTGGACGCCATCGTGAGCCCCGGCACCTATTTCATCGGTGTGGACGGCGAACGTGCGGACGCGCTGGGCCGCTTCACGCTTCACTGGGCGATGCACGACCTCGCGTCGCAGGCAGATGCCTGCGCTCGCGCGACGACGTTGAGCGCGGGTCGCGAGGTCAGGGGCTCGACCACCGCGAGCCTTGACAGCTTCGCCACGGAGTGCGCGACAAGCGACGGTGCGGCGGGGGCGCCGGACCGTGTCTACCGCCTGGTTCTGCCCGTCCGCTCCAAAGTTCGGCTTACCGTGAAGGCGTCGACCTTTCGCGCTGCGCTCGCCGTGCGAAGCACGTGTGCGGACACCCCCGGGTCGCCGCCGCCGCTCGTGGCATGCGAATCCAGTGACGACGACGACGCATCGCGCACCGTGGTCGAACGCACGCTCGAGGCTGGCGCTTACTGGGTCGTCGTGGATGGCCAGTCGCCGACCGAGCGAGGCGACTTCAGGCTCGAATACGATGTCGTCCACTGAGACCGCGACACGCGGGCCGTCGGATCGTCGGGGCCCCGTCGCGCCCGCGAGCTCGGGCCTCCCGAGCGCGCTGCGAGAAAAGCTCCTCGATTGGTACGTGACCGTCCGACGAGATCTCCCGTGGCGCCGGACGCGCGACCCGTACGCGGTGTGGCTGAGCGAAACGATGCTCCAGCAGACGAGAGTGGAGACGGTCGTACCCTACTACCAGCGCTTCATGCGCGAACTGCCGACGATGGCGGCCCTCGCCGAGGCCTCGGAAGAGCGCGTGCTCGCCTTATGGAGTGGCCTTGGATACTACCGTCGCGCGCGCATGCTTCACGCAGCGGCGAAGGAGGTCGTGCGCGCTCACGGTGGGCGGCTTCCGACCGAAGCGGCCGAGCTCCGGCGTCTCGAGGGCATCGGTGCCTACACCGCGGGTGCAATTGCCAGCATTGCCTTCGCTCGGCGGGAGGCCGTCGTGGACGGCAACGTCGCCCGGGTACTCGCCCGGCTCCACGCAATCGAGGGCGACATTCGCAGCTCACGCGTGGTCACTCGATTGTGGACGCTCGCGCGGGACCTGCTGCCCGGCGCCGAAGGCGACCCGGGCGATTGGAACCAGGCGCTGATGGAGCTTGGAGCCACGGTCTGCCTTCCACGCCTGCCCCGGTGCGATGTGTGTCCTGTGCACGACCAGTGTGCGGCCCACGCGCGTGGAATCGAGCGAGAGCTGCCCCGAAGCGTGCCCAAGAAAAGGCCGATCGTCGTCCGGCGGCTGGCCGTCGTGCTCGCCTCACCGCGAGCCGTGCTCTTGGCTCGACGCCGCGCCGACGTGCTGTTCGGGGGATTGTGGGAACCGCCGACCTCCAGCAACGAGGGCAGCGGCGACCTGACGGCTCGGCTCGGACTTCGCGCGCAGGATCTGGAGCACGTCGGAGACGTCGTGCACGTCTTGTCGCATCGACGGATGACGGTCGAGGTCAGGCGCGGCCGCCTCGAACGCCACGCGCGGTTCGAAGTACCCGGGCCAGAGTACGACGCTATCGAACGGGTCGACTGGTCTCGGATCGAGCACCTCGCCCGAGCCGCTCTGACGCGCAAAATTCTGCAAGTGGCCAAGGTAGCCCCGCGGGGTTTACGCTTGACCTAGAGTGAGTCCGTCCAGCTCTGCGCCGTCCCCCGTCCTCACGATCAGTGTTGCGCCGCCACCGATCACCCAGGACGCGAGTGCCGTCCATGTCCTGGTCGTGGACGACGAGGCGCCGCTTCGCCGAAGCCTGGCGAGAGTGCTCGAAACCCGCGGCATGACCGTCGGCGTCGCCGAGGGCGGGGAGCAAGCCCTCGCGTACGTCGAGCGCTCGCCTCCGGACGTGGCGCTCGTGGACATGATGATGCCCGGCGTGGGGGGACTCGATCTGCTCGCACAGATGAAAGCCAAAAATGCGGCGGTCGAGGTCATCTTGATGACGGCGTTTGCCGACGTCGATTCGGCCGTTTCGGCCATGCGCGCCGGCGCCTATCACTTCCTGACCAAGCCCTTTCATTCCAACGATGCCGTGGCTCACGCGGTGTTGCGGGCCGCCGAGCATCGTCGTCTGGCCGATCGAGCGCGTCAGCTCGAACAGGTCCTGCTCTCGAAGGAGCGCTTCGGCGAAATCATTGGCGATTCCGCGAAGATGCTGGAGGTCTACCGCCTCGTCGAGGGAGTCGCCCCGACCTCGTCGACCGTGCTCATCCTGGGCGAAAGCGGCACCGGAAAGGAGCTCGCCGCCCGCGCGATCCACCAGCAGAGCCCCCGCGCCAAGAAGCCGTTCGTGGCCGTGAACTGCGGCGGCATCCCGAAGGAGCTCGTGGAGTCCGAGCTGTTCGGGCACGTTCGCGGCGCATTCACGGGAGCCCAGACCGCGCGCGCGGGCCTGTTCGAGACCGCCGACGGCGGAACGATCTTGCTCGACGAGGTGGGCGACCTGCCGCTGGCCGCTCAAGTGAAGCTGCTTCGGGTGCTGCAAGAAGGCGAGATCAAGCGAGTCGGCGCGGACGAGACTCGAACCGTCGACGTCCGCGTGCTCGCGGCCACCAACGTCGATCTCGTGAGCCGAATTCAGAGCGGCCAGTTTCGCAGGGACCTCTACTATCGCCTGAACGTCATCGCGATCGAGCTTCCCCCGCTTCGAGAACGCGGCGACGACGTGCTTCTCCTCGCCAATCATTACCTCCAGAAGTTCGCCCGCAGCATGGGACGAGAGCCGAAGCGTCTCTCCGCCGACGCCGTTCGAGCCTTGCGCGAGTACGAGTGGCCCGGGAACGTGCGCGAGCTCGAACACGCCATCGAGCACGCAATGGTCCTTTCGCAGAAGGAAGTCATCGCCGCTTCGGATCTACCGTTCATGCGGCACACGAGCTCGTTCCGGGACGCGTTGACGAGGCCCGGCCTCGGCGGACCCGTCGTTGGGCAGCTTTCGCCCCCCGAGGACCCGGTTCCCGTCAATGCGCCCAATCGACAGATCGCCGCGGAGCCGCCGGTCCATGTGCTCCGGGATTTCGGCGATTTGCCGTACCCCGAGGCGAAGCGCAGGCTCATCGAGCGCTTCGACGAGGCCTACACGCAGGAGGTCCTCAAACGCGCTCGGGGCAATACCTCGGAGGCGGCTCGACTCGCGGGGCTCGATCGCTCGAACTTCCGACGACTCCTCAAGAGGCACAAGCCGGAGACCGGAACGTAGAGCTGTGGCGATGGGGCCGGCGCCGTTCTAAGGTCGGCGCATCGATGCATCGGCGCTGGTGTCACTGGATCGTAGCCGCCGCCGTGGTGCCAATTGCTTCGCCCGCGTTCGCCGATGGCTCGACGTCCGCGACCCTTCGCCCCCATGCGTACACGCTGGCGGAGTGCCTCGCGCTCGGCGACCGACACTTTCCCAATCTCTGGGCCGCCAGGGCGCGACTCGCGCTCGCGCACGCGCAGCTCGAGGAGGCCAAGTGGACTCCATGGTTCCAATGGACCGCGCAGTCGGCATTCGGCGTCATCCCACCGATTGGCGGAACCGTCGCCTACACCCAAGATACGCTGAGCGCGCGCAACATCACTGGACTTAGCAGTCTGCAGCCCTTTTTCCAGTTCAACGTCAACGGCGTCGTCCCCATCTACACCTTCGGCAAGATCGAAGATCAGCGCGACGCGGCGGAAGCCAACGTTCGCTTCTCCGAATGGGACATGGAGAAGTGGCGGCAGTCCATGCGCATGGATATCCGACGCGCGTTCTACGGGCTTCAACTGGCCCGCGACGCGAAAGACGTCATCGACGACGCCGTCCAGCGACTGAACAAGGCGATTGACGGCATTCGCGACAAGATCGCAAAAGGTGACACGAACGTCAGCGACGTCGACCGACTCAGGCTCGAGGCCTATCGCCAGGAGGCGATCGCGCAGTCGCTCCAGGCGCCTAAGGGCGAGGCCTATGCGCTCGCCGCCCTGCGCTTCATGACGGGCGTCGAGACCGACTTCGATGTCGTGGACGAACCCTTGGCCAGGCCTGCCAGGCCTCTGGCGTCAATCACGCAGTATCTGGAGGCGGCGCGCCTACTGCGACCCGAGATCAACATGGCAAGAGCGGGGCTCGCGGGCCGAAGAGCCTTGGTGGGATACAACCGAGCGCGCTTGCTCCCCGACTTCGGCCTCGGCCTGGGGGCCGACTTCATATCGACCCCGAGTGCCGTCGAGCAAAACAACGTATGGGCGAACGATCCATTCAATCATTTTTATTATTATTTCAGCTTTGGATTGAAATGGTCTCTCGACATCTTGCCCCAGGCCGCTCGCCTCGCGGAAGCCCAGTCGCAGCTCGAGGAAACGCGCGCGCTCGAGCGGCTGGCGCTCAGCCAGACCGCCTACGAGGTCGAAAAGGCCTATGCCGATGCCGTCGAGGCCAAGGGCCGAGAGGAGACGTGGGACAGGGCGGAGCACATCGCGAAGCAGTGGATCTCGACCGTTCAAGACAGCATCGACCTCGGGACGAGCGACGAACGCGCCTTGCTCGATCCTCTACGGGTCTACGGCAATGCCCGTGTGCAGCATCTTTACGCCCTCATGGACTACAACGTCACCATGAGCAATCTCGCCCTCGCGAGCGGCTGGGATAGCGCGGCGCCGGCTTCTTCTTCGGAGTGAGCGACCGCTCGTTTCCTCCGGGCGTGCTACCAGGGGCACGTCGCGAGCGCGAGGAGCGCAAGGATACGGGCCTTGACGACATTGAAGTCCTGCAGCGCCAGGTTGATCTCCGCCTGACGGTGCGCCTCGGATGCCGTCACGAGCTCGAGGCTCGTGCCTTGGCCGGCCATGTACGCGGTTTGGGTCATCGTGTCGTTGCGCGCAGCGAGATCGCGTTGCTCGCGCGCAACACGGTCGCTTGCCTCGGCGACGACGAGCTGTCGCTGCGCTTGCTGGACCTGGATGACGGCCTGTTTTCGCGACGCATCCAGTTGCTGCGCGGCGATGTCCTCGGCCGCCCGAGCGTTTCGGAGGTTGCCGTAGCGGGTACCCCCGTCCCAGATCGGAACCTCCAGGACCCCTTGAACGTTCCACGTCGGGTTCGGATAGCCGGAAGGCGGCGGCGACGTGGCGTTCAGGTTGCTGACCGCAGTCACGGTCGGAAGAAAAGTGTACCAGACGTTCTGGAGGTTTCGCTTTGCGACTTCGAGCTGAACGCGCGCCGCGGCGATGTCCGCGCGCTCATCGATGCCGGCCACGGGCCGACACGTTTCCATCGCGCTGCTGGCCAGCCCCTGGACGTTGAGGTTCGGCGCGACGCCGGTCTCCTCGGGAACTCCGAGAGCCAGGCCGAGGGCCTCGCGGGCTTCGCGCAGCGATTCGTCGCCACTGACCAGCGTGGCCCTCGCGTTCGCAGCGTTCTGCTGCGCGCGGACGACGTCGAGCCCGTTGGCCGCTCCGAGCGCTTCCTTGCGCTGGCTGATCTCGAGCTGTTCGAGCGCGACACGCAGGCCAACACGATTGATCTCGGCTTCGCGCTCTGCAGTGACGACTGCCACGATCTGATTGGCCAGGCCGAGCACCAACGTTCTCTTTTCGGCGTCGACCGACAGCCGCGACGATCCCTCCCCCAGCTCGTTGATACCGATCTGGTCGAACTCCTGAACATTGATGATGTTCTGGGCGAGCTGAATGCTCCCCGCAAAAGCGTTCAGGAGCGGGACCCGGGTGGTGGCGACGGGAGCGTTGTTTTGAATCTGCACGCCACCCGCCACCGAGCGCGTGATGAGCTGATGGGTGTAGACCCCTCCACCCGCGTTGTTGGCGTTGATCATCGGCAGGTATTGCGCGAGCGCGATACGAGTTTGCGCTTCCGCCTGCGCGAGCTGATCGACCGAGATCTTCAGATCGGTGGACCTCGCCCGCAGAAGCGCCACTGCTTCCTCCCAGGATCCCAGTGTCCTCTTGGGCGCCGGAACTGGGGCAAGCATGGGATCGTCGACGGGAGGAGGCGGGGGAACGGCAACCGTGCTCGCTGCCGGCGATCCGGCTGCAGGCGCCGAGGCCTGAGCTGCGGACGTCTGGGCGAGAGCCGGGTTCGCACTCAGGACGAGAAGCAGAACGGGCAATGGCTTGCGCATGCCGCTTGGTACCCCAGCGCGCGTGCGCGCGGAAGCACGCGGCGGAGTGCGTGCCGCCGTCCGGGCGAAGCCCCATGGCGCTGCACGCCATGCCGCGGCGCTTCAGACTCGGTGCAGCGTCGCGTAGCGGGCGTCCCCCGGCGTCAGATCCAGGTGGGCGCGCAGTTCGCCGAAGCGGCCGCGCAAGCTGGCCACTCCCACTCGGAAACAGGCCGCAACCTCCGCTTGCGTGAGCGGCACATGGTCGACGTACACGATTGCGTATGCGACTGCGGCGGCAATCGCGTCCACGGCGGCCCGCTGCGACCGACCTGCTCCCTTGGAGCCCTTGCTCGGCGCGAAGTATCCCGCGGCGTCACGAGCAAGCACCTTGGCACGCGTGCGCTGTTTTGCGTCGAGCGGCAAGCTCGCCATGCCACGAGCCAGAACGCCGTCCAGCTCCGCGACGGTGGGAGCGCGTGAGGGAGGGCTTCGGGGAAGCGAGGATTGGAGCGCGGAGACGTCGCCAGCGCGCTTCCCCGCGGAGCAGGCTCCGGTGGACGCCGACGACGATCCGGCGGAGGCGAGCGCGGCCCTGCCACGGTCCCCGCCAGCACGCAGCCCGCGCGCGGCGATCGTCTGAACGGGCGCGGCCCTCAGAAGAGAGTGATCATTGTGGGGCGGCGCGCCCTCGTCCAGCCACTGGAGAAGGGCCGCGTATTCGCGGGAAGAGCCCCGCTTCATCGCCCGCGCCAGCACTTTGCGTGCGTCGGCCACACGCCCGACACGGGCGAGCGCGTGCGCGTAGCTCGCGGCGACCTCCCTGCTGTGTGCGGCCCCCTCGGATGCGCGCTTCAACCAACCGACGGCGTCGCTCGGACGATCCAGCGCGACATCGAGCAGATGCCCCAGGTTGTGCGCGTACCACGGGTTGTCGGGGGCGTTTGCAAGGGCCTTTTGATAAGCCGTTACTGCAAACCTGTAGTGGCCGAGCATCGTCTGACAAAGCGCCAGCGTCGCCCACCCGCGATCGTTGTCTTGGGACGCGAGGACCCGCCGGGCGTACAGCGCCGCTCGCCAGGGGTCGCGCTCGACGAGCAGCTCGGCCAAGTGAAGGTTGGCAAATGCGCTTTCTTCGGTCCCGTCACCAGCCAGTCGCGCCAGGCGGTGCAGCATCGGTAGAACGTCGCCCGGGTCAACCGCCCGGGCCAGCGTCCATTCGATCTGGCGCCGCAGGTCCAGCGTCTGTTGGCGACGTACGTCCATTACACTCCTGACGATTTAGCTTCCACGGGCTGCTCGTGCAATGCGCAAAACCGCCACGCTCGCGTGCGGAGCGGTGCGGAACGGTTACGGTGTGTCCCCGGCGCTCATTCGCGGTCTTGACGGGGATTGACTTGCGAGGATTGTGGTGATTGCACCTGCGTGGTCGTATCTTTTCTTCGCAGGGCGGGCACTTTTCCTTGCGTGCGAGCCGGGTATCGCCAAAGCTTCATCGGTTGGGCCGCAAGGCGCCGGGCGTGCCCGCGCCGAGGGGCGGCTCGTCCAGCGCCCGGCGGAGTCACGGCGGCAGTGCTGCGGTCACGCCTTCAGCGAAATGCCACGATGCGCCGCTGCGCCAGCTCATGAAGGATGCGCAGCGAGTCGAGCCTCGGCATGCCCGCCACGTCGAGGACCATTTCGATGGTGGAGGTCCCATCGATGAGCGACAGAATGAAGCCTGCGCGGTGATCGATCGATAGCCAGCGCATTTGGGTGCGCGGAACGAGGACCGTCGGGATGCGATCGAGGGATCCGATCTTTGCTGCATACATTTGCAGCAGAGTGCTGCGACAATTCTCACCGCACTCGGCGGCCTCGAGGTTGGACGGGTCGCCGGCAAGGATGAGCTCGGCCATCTCGAGCGCCCCGGAGTAATCGCCGAGTGAGAATCGCTCCCGCATTTCGGAGGCCGGATCTTCGATCGTCCTCTCGGTAATCTCCGGCGCGGGGGACGAGGCGAGCGCTCCCAGCACCGCGGATTCGATGTTCGTCGGGGTTATGCTGCGCGGGGGCGGGCTGCTCGAAACGAGCGCATCGGCGATGAGCAGCGCGCTGGTGCGGGGCTGTGGCGGCTCACTGTTTTGAGCCGACTTGGCACGGGCTATTTCGAGCTCGACTTCGTTCGTAATGGTGATTCGCTCGGACCGTTCACCGGGGTCCACCGCGTCCGAAGAGCCCGGCTCGATCGGCTCCGCCGGCCCCGCCGCAGCGCGGGCGAACGCCTGGACGTCGAAGGGAGGGTTGACCGTCGGACGCTCGCTCTGCCGATCCCTCGTGACCTCGCCCGCGCTTCGCGGCAAGGGGGTCTTGCGCTTGTTCTTCGAGGGCGGCGTTTTCGTCACGTGGTTCACTTCCCGTCTTCGATCGGAGAGACATACGCCGCCGCGGTCGGCGCTCAGTGCGTTTTCGCGACGACCCCCTTGAACATGCGGTGCGTTCGCGAGAGCCCCTCGATTTCGCTCTTGACGGCCGCTAGGTCGCGTCTGCCGATCGCGGCTCGCGCTTTGGTCACGATCGACCGCGCCTTCTCGATGGCATCTCGCCCGAAATCGCTCGTAGCGACGATCTGCTCGACCTGGGGCAGAAGCCTCTCGATCTCCCCGACGATGCGCTCGGCTTCCTGCTTGGCGGCCTCGAACTCCTCCGTCGAGCGTCGCTCGACCATGTAATCCTTGGCATCCTCCATCATGTCCCGGATCTCGTCGCGAGTGAGGCCGCTCGACGCCGTCACCTCGATGGACTGCTCCTTTCCGGTCTCGAGATCCTTTGCATGTACGCTGACGATTCCATCCGCGTTGATCTCGAAGGTGACCTCGATTTCGACGCTCCCCTTGGGCGCTCGCCGGAGGCCGGTGAGGATGAATTCGCCCAGAAGCTCGTTCTCTTCCGCGCGCTGGCTTTCGCCCTGCATCACAACGATCTTGACCGCCGTCTGATGATCACGACTCGTCGTGAAAATCTTCGTTCGATGCGTGGGGACCGTCGTGTTTTGCGGGATGAGCTCTTCGAAGTACCCCCCCTGGGTCATGATGCCCAGGGCATGGGGGGTGACGTCGAGCAACACCATCTCGTGCTTGTCGTCGGTGAGGGCAGCGCCCTGGATCCCCGCGCCCAGGGCAACGCATTCGTCCGGATGGACTCCCTTGCAAGGATCTCGCTCGAAGAAGTCCGCGACCATTCGCTGAATTTTCGGCATTCTCGTCATTCCGCCGACGAGCAGCACCTCCTCGATGTCTTGCTTGTCGAGGTGAGCGTCCAGCAGCGTTTGCTGGCAAATATCGATCGTCCTCTCGATGAGGTCCGAGGACAGGTCCTCCAGGGTCTGTCGGTCGATCGTTCGCTGCAGGTGGAGCGCCTCGTTGCGTCCGCTCGAGATGATGAAGGGGAGGTTGATCTCCGTGTCGCGAACGCTGGACAGCTCGCACTTCGCTTTCTCCGCAGCGTCCTTCAACCGCTGTAGAGCCATCCGATCCTGGCGGAGATCGATCGCGTGCTCGGTCTTGAACCCTTGCACCAGCCAGTCGATGACGCGTGCGTCGACGTCTTCGCCGCCGAGGAACGTGTCCCCGGCGGTGGCAACGACCTTGAATACTCCGCTCGATCCGATCTCGAGGATCGAGATGTCGAAAGTACCGCCCCCGAAGTCGTAGACTGCAATCGTTTTCTCGACGTTCTTGCCGAACCCGTACGAGAGAGCCGCGGCCGTCGGCTCGTTGATGATGCGGATGACGTCCAAGCCTGCGATTTCACCCGCGTCCTTCGTCGCCTGCCGCTGGTTGTCGTTGAAGTAGGCCGGCACGGTGATGACCGTCTTGGAGACGGGCTGACCCAGATAGTCTTCCGCAATGACCTTCATCTCCTGAAGGACCATCGCGCTCACCTCCGAGACGCTGTACTCCTTGTCGCGAAGGACGATGCGCACGTCCATGTGCGGGCCCTGCACGATTCGATAGCTGGAGGTGGCGACGGCATTCTTGACTTGCGGAGAGGTCCACTTGCGCCCGATGAGCCTCTTGGCGGCATAGACGGTGTTCTCCGCATTGGTGATGGCTTGACGCTTCGCAATATGCCCGACCAAGCGCTTGCCGGCCTCCGTGATGGCGACCATCGAGGGCGTCGTCTTGTAACCTCCGCGGTTCGGAATGACGGTCGGGACACCGTTTTCGATGAGCGCGACGCAAGAATTGGTCGTTCCGAGGTCGATGCCGATCACCTTCTCCATCCGGTCGTGTCTCTCCTTCGAGCAGTCAGGGCGTCTTGTTGGCCTGCTTGATCATCTCTCGCATGGTAACATCGTGCGGTGCCAATTGCGCGGCGGTGTCGAGCTCCCGCCGAGCGTTCAGCATCAGGCCCGCGGCCAGATAGACGCTCGCGAGCGTGATCCGGGCGGCCGCATTCGACGGATCGAGCTCGCAGGCCCGTCGTCCCAGCGCGGCGGCCTCGTGTAGGTCGCCTGCCGCCCTGAGAATCGCGTTGGCCGCCCGCTCGTGGCAACGGGCGTCGCTCTCGCGCGCGTTGCACGCTCGCGTCCACGAACGCGCAGCTTCGGACCAATGGCCATGCCTCTCTTCGTACTCGGCCTGCTGAGTGTATGTCTGTCCGACGATCACATTGGCCTTCGCCTGCGCATCCTTCGCCATGCGCCCGATGTCGGCGTCGTCCGGTGCGAGATTGCTCGCGACCCTCAGCGCGTTCGCCGCGGCGACCGCATCGCCGCCGGCTATCGCGCTCTTTGCCTTTTCCACGTAGCCGCGCGCCTGCGCCGCCTTGGCGTGGACCACACGATCCTCGTAGCGACGGCGCAACGCGTCCATGGCTTCGGGCGTCGTCTGCGGCGGACGTGCTGGCGGGGATGCCTGCGGGGCGGTTGCGGTCGAGCCGCTGGGCTTGCGCTGGCCTCCGAGCAGACGTCGCGCCAGGGCGTCGCGGCGCGCCGCGTCGTCCACGACCGGGCTCGGCGATTTCGCCGCGGTGCTCGCAGGCGGCGGCTCTCTGGCTTCCACGACCGCAGTCGGAGGAGCCGGCGAGGGCGCGGGCGCCGCACCGGAAGACGCCGACATTCGCACTTGTTGCTCGACGTTCTCTTCCACCCGCCGCACTTCGGCGAGAGCGTCCGCCAGCAGTTCCTCGATGCTTCGCGATCGATTGCGCGCCTGCAAGTAGGCGTCGTACTCGGTGCGTTTCGCGCGGTCGGCGAGGGTATCGTGGGCGATCTTCAACCGCGTGAAGATCGCCTCCATCTTGACTTTGAACGGGCCAAGCTTCTTCCGGAAGTGCCTATCCGGATGAAACTTCGCCGCCGCCTCGAAGTACGCCCGCTTGACCGCTTTGCGGTCGATCGTGCGCTCGACGCCGAGAAGCGCGTAGTAATCGAGCTCCTCGAGTCTTCCGTGAAGATCGATCACTGCTTGCCGCAGGTCCGGCTCGAGGTTCACCTCTTCGTCCGTCCGGGAACTCTCCTCTCCGGAAGGACGACCCGACATTCTCGCGTCCGACAAAATGCTGTCTCCTTCCCCTGGGGCGTTCGACATGGCGAAGCGCGGCTCTCGGCCGCCTTCGTACGTGCGCCTCCCGGCCGCCCTCTACTTCCATCATATCTCCGCGCCCGCCGTCCACCGCTCGTGCATCCAGACCCACGCGTGCGGCAATGCGAGGATTCGGCGCGAAATCTCGGCGTTGATGCGCGCGGTCAGCTCGAGCGCTCCAGCTTCCGTTGGCGCGAGATCGGACACGTCGATGGGCGACACGGTGATCGTCCGATCTCCGCCGCATCCCGGGGCGACCGACCCGACGACGACAGCGGACCGCGTCTTGAGCGCGATGCGAGCCGGACCGATTGGGGTCGGTGCGCTGTGTCCTAGGAAAGGTACGTCGCGAGACTCGACCCGGGACCGCAGGTCCATCGGAATCCCGACGACGGCTCCGCTGCGGAGCGCGCCGACGACGCGCAACGGTGCCGTCCGATCGTCGCGCCACAGGACCCGAATCCCCGCCCCCCGCCGAATTCGCTCATAAACCCACGAAAGGCGTGGATCGTAACTCTTCCTCCCGAGCGCTACGAGAGGAACCCCGGCTGTCACCAGCGATGCCGCGACGAGCTCCCAGGAACCGAGGTGCGCCGACGCGAACAAGATTCCCCGCCTGGTTTTGGCCGCCGACAGTGTGCGAAGAACCTCGCGCGCTTCCGCATCGATCGGTATTGGAGCGGGGCGATCTTCGGCCCTGAGAAGGGCGACCGTCTCGCCGAGAGCTTCACCGAGCGTGACGAAACAACGACGGACCAATGTTCGACGTTCGGCCTCGGTTCGGTCCGCGAACACGCGCGCGACGTTCGCTCGCGCCGTCGCCCGCGCTGGAGCGAGCACCGCATGTGCCGCGGAGCCCAGGTGTGCGCCGAGCTTCCGCAGGACGGGCAGTGGCAACCAGCGCGTCGCTCCGAGCGCCGCGGTGGCGAGCGCCCACAGCAAGTCGTTTTTTAGCCGCTGCGGTGTCGTCCATGCTCCCCCCAGGCGCAGGTCGGTGGCAGCGCCTCTCTCGGACTGGGGCCCAGTTCGCTTTCTCATGCGATCGTCAAGGCAAGTGCAAGAAGGTTCTGGCCAGCAGGCACGGGCCAGAATAATACGTCGGGCCATGCGTGCCGCCGCGTCGACCCTCGCGCTCGCTTCGATGGCGCTCTCCCTGATTCTGCCCCCGCCGGCGCGCGCGCAAGATCTGAGCATTCCGTTCGCAAAGACGACCCTGCCGAACGGACTCGTGGTCATCTTCAGCGAGGATCATTCCGTTCCGCAGGTGGCCGTCAACGTCACGTACAAAGTCGGGTCGCGATTCGAGCGCCCGGGGCGCACCGGCTTCGCGCACCTGTTCGAGCACCTGATGTTCATGGGCACGAAGCGAGCGCCGACGAAGGCGTTCGACGCGTGGATGGAGGCCGCCGGAGGTCGAAACAACGCTTGGACGGCCGAGGATCGAACGGACTACTTCGACATCGCCCCACCGACTGCGTTGCACTTGCTCCTGTGGCTGGAGGCCGATCGCATGCGGGAGCTCGGTCCGCTCATCGACCAAGCGAAGCTGAACCTGCAGCGCGAGGTCGTGCGAAACGAACGGCGTCAAAGCATCGAGAATCGCCCGTACGGGGTCGAGGAGCTGGAGCTGCCCGAGCTGCTCTGGCCGGAGGGGCATCCGTACCATCACCCCGTCATCGGGTCTCATGGAGACCTCGAGGCCGCCGAAGTCGCGGACGTCAAGGAGTTCTTCGCGACGTGGTACGACCCCGCCAATGCGTCGCTCGTCGTCGTCGGGGACTTCGATGCGCAGCAGACGCGTGCGGACATCGACCGGTGGTTTTCGACCGTACCGAGCCGCGGCAAGCCGCAGGATCCGGGAGCGCCGGGCTTCAGCGACGACAGGACGACGCTCGGCGCCGTGACGCGAAAAACGTCACAGGACGACGTGGAGCTCGCGAAGGTGACGATCGCGTGGCAGTCGCCCCGTCACTTTGCTCCCGGCGATGCGGAGCTGGATCTCTTGGCGAGCATCCTGTCGCAGGGCAAGGAGAGCCGCCTCTACAAGTCGCTCGTCTACGAGCAGAAGATCGCTCAGCAGGTCTCCGCGCGCCAAGAATCGCGGGCTCTGGGGTCCGATTTCGTCGTGGATGCGCTCGTGCGCCCCGGCGTCGACCCCGCGAAAGTCGAGAGGGCCCTTTTCGACCAGGTGGCCAAAGCACGCTCGCAAGAGGTTTCGGAGGAAGAGCTCGACAGGGCGAGGAACTCCTACGAGATGGAGTTCGTCGACCGGCTCCAAAGCATTCCCGAGCGCGCGTCGCTGCTCAACGAATATCAGGCCGAAGTGGGTGATCCGGGTTTCCTGCAACGCGATCTGGAACGATACCGCCGGGCCGCACCCAAAGATCTGCTCGAGTACGCGAACAAAGTACTACGACCCGACGCCGTCGTCGTCTTGACCATCGTGCCCAAGGGTGAAGCGAGAAAGGACAGCGCCGAGGGAAAACCATGATGCGCCCGGTCTTCCGATCGTCTCACGCGTGCAGGGGCGCCCTCGTCGCATGCGCCCTCGCCACGGCCCGCTGCGCTACCAGCGTCCCGCCTCCCGCGCCGCCGCCGCCTCCCGCAGCGGTCCCGTCGGCCAGCGCACCCCAACCTGCGGCGTCGATCGTCGATCCGCTCGGCCCGCGCCCCGAGATCTTGCCGCCCCCTGCGTTCGCCCCGCCGTCGCCGGAGGTCTTCAAGACGGCACAGGGCATCACGATCTGGCTCTTCGAACGCCATCAGGCCCCGATCGTCTCGTGCGATTTGACGGTGCCGACGGGGGCATCGAGCGATCCGAAAGGCAAGGCCGGTCTGACGTACGCCACGGCGGCAATGCTCGACGAGGGCGCTGGAAAACGCGGCGCCCTGGAGCTTGCGCGGGCTCTCGACGAGCTGGGTGCACGGCTCGGTACCGACACGAACGCGGATGCGAGCTTCGTGTCACTCACGGTGCTCAAGAAGAACCTCTCCAAAGCATTTCTTCTCTTCGCCGACGTCGTGACGCGTCCACGCTTCGAGCCGGCAGAGTTCACCCGCGTCAAGGATCTTTGGACGAACGAGCTGCGCGAGCGCGAAAAGGATCCCGATGCGACGGCCCGGGTCGTCTACCGCGCCGCGCTCTTCGGCGTCGATCATCCCTACGGCCATCCCTGGGACGGCACGCCCCAGAGCGCGAAAGCCATCGGTCTCGATGACGTCAAGCGCCTCTACCCGACGATATGGCGACCCGATCGGGCCACCGTGGTCTGCGCCGGAGACGTCGTGAGACAAGAGCTTGCAACGGCATTCGACGAGGCGTTCGGCGCGTGGAAGGCCCCCCCGGGCGCGCCGCCGGCCCCGGTCGTGCCTCCCCCCCCTCGAGGCCCGTGGCCGCGCGTCGTCCTGGTCGATCGACCCGACGCCCCGCAATCCGTGATCGCTGCGCTCAAACCTGGACTGGCAGCGGCCGATCCACGGCAGCCCGTCCTCTGGCGGGTGAACGACGCCATCGGAGGTAGCTTCTCGTCGCGGCTGAACCAGGACCTGCGCGAAGGGCGCGGATACACCTACGGGGCCCGATCGAGGTACTCGATCTCCCGCGGGCCGGGGCAAGTGGTGTCCTGGGCCAACGTCGTGACCGACAAGACAGGCGATGCGCTCAAGGCAATGCTCGCCGACCTCGGAACGTTCGCTTCCGGGGGACTGAACGAGGACGAGGTCGAGCGCACTCGATGGCAAGCGCGCGGCGAGCTCGTCGGCGTGTATGAATCGGTCGAGGCGATCGCGGGACACCTTGCGGCCAATGCGTCGTTGGGCCTCCCGCCGGACTGGGAGGCCCAAGCCACTCAGAAGCGCGATGCCGCCGGAAAGCCCGAGCTCGATGCCCTGGCGAGACAGTTCTACGACCCGACCGACGCAATCATCGTCGTCGTCGGGCCCCGAAGTCGCATCCAGCCGATGATCGAGACTGCGGGGCTGCCGGCTGCGGAAATTCGTGACGCAGAAGGCAACGTCGTCAAGAAGTAGCGCGAGCCCGACGGCGCGGGCCGGTCACGACCCGACTGCGGACGCGAACGCCAAGAGGCTGGCGCTTCCCACGGCCGTCGCCACTTCCGGAGGCAGACGCTTGAGATGCCACCGGACCGCCCAGGGCAGGCTGCGTGCTCCGGGAGCGATGACGGCATAGGGCCCCTGCACCTCGACCTCGACGTACAGGTCGTTCGCATAGACTTCCACCTCACCATGTCCAGGGGCGTGGAGCTCGGGCGGCAGGTCCACGAACCGATTGACGAAGAGGACATCACCGTGCGCGTGCGCCACGAAGCCGCGCAATCCATCGCCGAACGACTTTGCTCCGGTCCGGGTCAAGACGTCCGGCTCGTGCCGGTACCAGGTGACGCCTCCGATCCGCTCGACCGGGAGCGGCCCGCCCCAAGTCGCCCCCGTAGGATAGAACGTGAGGCCCCGCGCCGGCACCCGCGATACCAACCAGGGCGCGAAGGCCCTCGGAGCGGCACCGGCATTCTCGATCTGCGACTCGACGACGATCGCGCCATCGCGCCCGTCGATGGAGAAGCGCTTGACGAGTCGAACCTCGAGGTGCCGGGAGATCGGCCCGACGAGCGTCACCGCACCTCCCTCGTGGGTGGCGGCGGAGTACGGCAAATCGTCGTATTCCGCCGGGGGTGGCCATCCCCAATCGCTCTGCGGGCTGGTCCAGAGCGTCGCCCCGTAATTGGACGGGTGGACTTCAGGCCCGCTCAGGATCTCGGCCCCGGAGAGCCGCAGCGAAGTCACCCGGCCGCCTCCGATCGGATCGATGGCGACCCGAACGTCGCCCGCCTCGAGCACGTGCTCTCGCCGCTCGGAAACTCGCATCGCTTCCCAACTCAGCCCGATCTGCCGCGAGAAGGGTCATCCCTCGCAATCGCAATCGATGACGACGCGCGACCCACGCGGCGCATAGGGCACGAGGTTGCCCTCGATCGGTTTGCCGTCCACCGAAAGCTTCGGAGCCCGAGCGCCTGCACCCACATTCTTGACGCGCACCACGTACTCGGCGCCCCGGCACTTCCGCGTCGCGGTGAACGTCGGAACGTCCGTCGAGATGACGGGAGCGATCCGCAAACCATCGAACTCTGGACGGATGCCGAGGAGGTATTGAGAGAGGGCCACGAAGTTCCAAGCGGCCGTTCCCGTCAGCCAGGAGTTCTTCGCCTCGCCGTGCCGCGGCGCGTCCTTGCCCGCGATCATCTGCGCATAGACGTACGGCTCGAGGCGATGAATTTCGCTGATATCTTCGAGGTATGCGGGCGCGATCTTTTTCCAGTATTCGAACGCGCGCTCCCCTCGGCCCATGAGCGCCTCTGCAATGACGATCCATGGATTGTTGTGGCAGAAGATGCCCGCATTCTCCTTGTACCCGGGCGGATATGAGGAAATCTCGCCGAGTTCGACGTGATATCGAGTATATGGAGGGTTGTTCAGGACGATGCCATACCTGGTATCGAGCCTCTCCTTGGTCGCATCGAGGGCCTTCTGCGCGTGGCCGGTCGTACGTCCAATGCCGGCCATGACGCAGAATCCCTGCGGCTCGATGAAGATCTTTCCTTCGTCGCATTCGCGGCTGCCGACTTTCTGCCCGAAGAAGTCGTAGGCGCGCAGAAACCACTCTCCGTCCCAGCCGTGGGTCAGGACCACCTGCTCCATTTTCGCCGCTTCCGTCCGGGCGCGCGCGGCTTCATCTCGATGACCGAGCCACTCCGCCAGATGGGCGTAGTCCGGCGCGACCGCGACGAACATCCCCGCGATGAAGACCGATTCGGCGGTCCGGCCCGTGCGATTGCCGGTCGTCTGAAACGATTCATCCGGCGTTTCGGAAAAACAATTGAGGTTCAGACAGTCATTCCAGTCCGCCCGGCCGATGAGGGGTAGCCCGTGGGGCCCGAGGTTGTCGAGAACGTGGTGAAACGAACGCCTGAGATGCTCGAACAGCGTCGCGCCCTTCGCGGAATCGTTGTCGAATGGGACCTGCTGCTTCAAGACTTCGAAGTCGCCCGTCTCCTTGATGTACGCGGCGACGCCGAAGATGAGCCACAAGGGATCGTCGTTGAAGCCGCTGCCGATATCGTTGTTTCCGCGTTTGGTGAGGGGCTGGTACTGATGATAAGCGCTGCCATCGGGGAGCTGCGTCGATGCGATGTCGATGATGCGCTCGCGCGCGCGTGCCGGGACCAGGTGCACGAATCCGAGTAGATCTTGGTTCGAATCGCGAAACCCCATACCCCGACCGATCCCGGTTTCGAAGTAGGATGCAGAACGCGACATGTTGAACGTGACCATGCACTGGTAAGGGTTCCAGATGTTTGCCATCCGGTTGAGCTTGTCGTCGGGCGACTCGACCTGGAAGTTCGCGAGAAGCGCTGTCCAGTGATCCGACAGACGATGCAGAGCAGCATCGACTTGCTCCGCCGTGGAGAATTGGTCGATGAGAAGGCGCGCCCGCGTCTTGTTGACGAACCCCGGCCGCTCCCACTTTTCGCTTACCGGGTTCTCGACGTAGCCCAGGACGAACACGAGCGTTTTCGACTCTCGCGGGTCGAGCGTGACCTCGAGGCAGTGCGACGCGACCGGTTGCCATCCGCTGGCAATCGTGTTGCCCGACGCGCCACGCGCGACGACCTGCGGCTCGTGCAGACCGTTGTAAAGTCCGACGAACGTCTCGCGCTCGGTGTCGAACCCCGCATTCTTTGCGTTGACGTGATACAATGCAAAGTGGTTGCGGCGCTCGCGGTACTCGGTCTTGTGGTAAATCGTGCTGCCGTCGATCTCGACCTCCCCAGTGCTGAAATTTCGCTGGTAGTTGGTCATGTCGTCGTACGCGTTCCACAGGCAGAATTCGATGTAGGAAAATAGCTTGACTGACTTCGTCGTCTTTCCGGTGTTCGTGAGCGTGACTTTGTGAACCTCGGCGGTGTGGCCGAGCGGAACGAAGAACGTCTCCTCGACGCGGATCTCCTTGCGCTCGCCGGTGATCTGCGTGTATCCGAGACCGTGCCGACACTCGAAGAAGTCGAGGTCGCGCTTGACCGGCATGTACGATGGAGACCAATAGTCTCCGCCGTCGAACACGTAAAAGTAACGACCACCGACGTCCGTCGGCGTGTTGTTGTAGCGGTACCGCATGAGACGGCGGAGCCGCGCATCACGATAGAAGCAATATCCGCCCGCCTGATGGGAGACCAATCCGAAGAAGTTTTCGCTGCCGAGATAATTGATCCAGGGATAGGGTGTTCGTGGCGTGGTGATTACGTATTCGCGGCGCGCATCATCGAAGTGGCCGAATCGCATGCGATGACCTCCAACACGACCTGGCGGGCTTGGCAAGAACGACGAGCAAAACCGGGACGCCGGGGTACGGGGATTTGACCGGGAGCGGACGAGCGCGCAGCGTACACCGAACCGGCGAAGTTCGTCGAGGTGCGCTGGACGCACCCGGCCGCGCACGAGTAGTCTCGCGCCACGTGGACAGCCCAGGAGAGGCCAAGAGATCGCATGAGCAGCGTCACCTTTCCCGCTGGTTTCGTCTGGGGAACCGCGACGTCGGCCTATCAGATCGAGGGAGCCGTCAACGAAGATGGTCGGGGAGAATCGATTTGGGATCGGTATGCGAAGACCGCGTCGAACATCAAGGACGGCTCGAGCGGCGATGTAGCTTGCGATCACTATCACCGCTGGCGCGAAGACATCGCGCTGATGAAAGCTTTGAAGCTTGCCGCCTATCGATTCTCGATCGCATGGCCGAGGGTGCTGCCCGAGGGACGCAGGAGCGTGAATGAACGCGGCCTCGACTTTTATTCGCGCCTCGTCGATGGCCTGCTGGGTGCGGGGATCACTCCGTACGTGACGCTGTACCACTGGGATTTGCCGCAAAGTCTGCAAGACGGCGGAGGCTGGCGCGATCGATCGACCGCCGAGGCATTCGTCGAATACGTCGATGTCGTCAGCCGGAGGCTGGGCGATCGCGTGAACCACTGGATCACGCACAACGAGCCTTGGTGCAGCGGCTTCCTCGGACACCAGAAGGGCGAGCACGCTCCCGGAGTGCGCGACTGGCCGACGGCTGTGATGAGCAGTCACCACTTGCTCCTGTCGCATGGATGGGCGGTCCCCACGATTCGCCGCAACAGCCCATCGGCGGAAGTCGGCATCACGCTCAACCTGTCCCCATCGATCCCCGCGTCATCGAGCCCCGAAGACGCGGACGCAGCGCGCCGCTACGACGGGTACATGAACCGCTGGTTTCTCGAGCCCCTTTACCACGCGCATTATCCGCCCGACATCGTGGCCGACTATGCGGCCGAAGGGCGGTTGCCTTCAGGGGAGATGGCGTTCGTGCGCTCCGGCGACCTGCGGCACGTCGCTGTGCCCACGGATTTCATCGGAATCAACTATTACAACCGAACCGTCGTCCGCAGCGACCGAGTCCCCGAGGTGAAGAATCGCCCCAGAAGCGTTCTCGTCGCTCCCCAGTCGGAACGGACCGCCATCGGGTGGGAGGTGTACCCCCACGGAATGTTCGAGGTTCTCATGCGCGTTCACCTCGATTACCGGCCGCCGAAAGTGTACGTCACGGAAAATGGAGCGAGCTTTCTCGACGGCCCCGACCCCGCCAAGCGCGTCATCGACCGACGTCGCGTGCAATTCCTGCGTGAGCACCTGCTGGCGGCGCGGCGGGCCATCGACGAGGGCGTACCGCTCGAGGGTTATTTTGCCTGGTCGCTGATGGACAACTTCGAGTGGGACCACGGTTACACGCAACGCTTCGGTCTCACGTGGATCGACTACGCGACCCAGGAACGGATCCCGAAAGAGTCTGCGTTCTGGTACCGGAAGGTGATCGAGCAGAACGCCGTGAACGGGCGCGAATGATGGACCCGCTCGTCCGCCTCGCCCCGGGCGCCGACCAGAACGGCCTCGCCAACATGCTGGCCGATCTGCTGCGACAGAACATGCAGGCCAAGCCACGAAAACAGGCCGACTTCGCCACGCTCGACGGCACAGTGGCGATCGTGGCAGAGGATGCCGACGTCGCGCTCACGCTTCGCTTCGAGCGCGGCGAGCGACTCACCATCCACGACGGAATCGTCGGCATCCCGGACGTGACGATTCGGGGCTCCGCGGATGTCATCATCGCTCTCTCGAACATGCCGATGGCCACCGCTCTGGGCCTGCCGATCCCGAATCCGCGCGATCGGGAGTCCGTCGGCGCGGTCCGCACCGTGCTGTCGGCGGTCGGTCGCAAGAAGCTGCACCTCTACGGCCTCGCGTTTCACCTGCCGCTCGTGCTCAAGCTCGGCCGCCTGATGAGCGTCAACGGCTGAAGCCTTGACAAGGCCGTCCTTGACGGCTTCGGGTTCGGCCCCTACCTTTCGCCGCAACCGAAGCACGAGATCACGATGGCCGTTCACATTCGCCTTTCCCGGACCGGCGCGAAGAAGAGACCCTTCTACCGCGTCGTCGTCACCGACCAGCGCAGCCCGCAGGGCGGGCGCTTTCTCGAAAACATTGGAACGTTCGACCCCGGCGGTGAGTCGGGAAGCTTCGTCGTCGACGACGAGCGGCTGACGTACTGGCGCGGGCGCGGAGCGCTTCCGTCGGCGACCGTCGATCGACTGCTCAAGCGCCGCGCGCGCGTGGCGTCGGCGGATTCCGCGAAAGCCTGACGCGTCCATGTCCGCCGACAGCGAGCCCCTCAAGGATCTGATCGTGGCGATGGCCGTCGAGCTGGTGGACCACCCAGACGAGGTCGACGTGGCCGAGGTTGCGGGCGACCACAACACCATCGTCGAGCTGCGCGTCGCACGAGACGACATCGGCAAGGTGATCGGCAAGGAAGGCCGTACGGCCCAGTCCATGCGGACCCTGCTCACCGCGCTGGCGGCCAAGCTGGGTCGTCGCGCTCACCTGGACATCGTGGACTAGTCCGCCGGCGGGAGCCGGGCAGACGGCAGCCGTGCTCGCTCCGAACGCCTGGGTTCCATTGGCCGAGGTCTCGCGACCCCACGGAGTGCGAGGGGAGGTCAGGCTTCGGCCTTTCAATCGTCACAGCGACCTGCTGCTGTCGCTGGATGAGGTGCTCCTCCGTTTTCCTGACGGTACGGAGCACGAGGTGAGCGTCGACGGAGCGCGCCGCGCCGGGGACGCCGTCCTGTTGAAGTTGTTTTCGGTGGACGATCGGGCTGCGGCCGATGACTTGCGAGGAGTGGTGGTGTGCGCGAGGCGTTCCGACTTCCCACCCCTCGATGCGGGGGAGTTTTACGCGTGCGACATCGAGGGTGCGCGGGTGGTCTGCCCGGGGGGCGGCGCCGCGCAGCAGCCCGACCTGCTCGAGCTCGGAACCGTGCGCGAGCTGCGAGAGTACCCGAGCATGGACATCCTCGTCGTCGACGCGTCGGACGGCGGCGCAGCCTACGAAGTTCCGCTAATCGACTCGATCGTTCGAACGGTGGACGTCATGCAAAGCGTCGTCGTCTTGAACACTCTCGAGGGAGTGGAGCGAAGCCCCTAATCATGCGTTTCGACGTCGTCACCCTGCTGCCCGAAATGTTCGCCGGGGTCTTGGCCACGAGTTTCGTTGCGCGCGCTGTCGAAGGGGGC
>Ga0187782_10000643_pt1 | contig 24275 bp, 18 predicted proteins | sample 0715_SJ02_MP15_2_FD_132454 | JGI IMG/M metagenome (GOLD analysis project Ga0187782, IMG submission 132454) | Tropical peat soil microbial communities from peatlands in Department of Meta, Colombia - 0715_SJ02_MP15_20_MG | ecosystem: Environmental > Terrestrial > Soil > Wetlands > Peat | place... | reverse complement strand
TTCGGCGCCAAAAACGCATCCGCGAATTATGGAATGGTCTACACCGCGAAAGGTCTGGCGTCGTTATTTGCGGGATATGGCGCCGCCGCGCTGGCTGCTTACTTTGGTGGGTCATTCGCAGTGCCGTTCTATATCTCCGCCGTGATGTGCGCTATGGCCGCGCTGTTTTCCCTGTTTGTATTGAAGCCGCTTGTCCGAAGCCGAATTTCGCGGGAAGTTTCTGTGGCGAAGCTGCTCAGTGGCGCAAAAGAGGCAGGGCGGGGCGAGGCCGCGGAAGAGGAGGAGCGAGAGTTGGCGCACGTGTCTTGAACAATGTGCCGCGACCGGGGATCAACTGAACGTGTGCTCGATCACATGGCACTGTGTTCCCGCCCACATCGGTTTGTCCTTGTATCGGCGAATAATTCGAGCGTGAGGTTCTTATGCCGGCAGAACTATTGGAAAAGGAAGCAGAAGTTGCGGAAGTGCCGGGAAAAATTGCCGAACGTGGTGCGGTTCCGCAAACGGCTGCAAGCACGGTGGAAGAGAGGCCGGATCAAAGGACCGCGGCCAAGAAATCGATCTGGCGCACGATTTTTGAAGGGCACGAGGAGTTCCTCGGCTGGACTCCCGATTAGAAGTTCGCGCTCCAAAGACTCGAGGCTGCCAACCCGCTTGCCCGCAAAGAGCAAAGAGCGGCGGGTCGTTTCTCAGGTCGCAGGCGCGCCCCGCCCGGCTCACGTGGCGATGGGCGCATTCCACCCGAATTCCATCTCCCTCACCACACCCGGCATATCTGTGCCGGCGGCTTCACCATAGGCTGGCCGGCTTTGCAGTGAAATGCCTCGGCGAACTCGGGCATATTTACGACCACCCCGTTGATGCGGTATTTCGCCGGCGAATGGGGATCGGTGATGGCGCGCACGCGCAGGTCTTCCGGACGCTCGTTGGCGCAATCCCATTGCGCGAAGCCGACAAAAAATCTCTGCTCGGGGGTAAGGCCGTCGATGGGCTGAAGGTTCTTGTCTTTGGTGGCGTCTTTCCAGGCGATGTAAGCGAGAATCTCGCCGCCCAGGTCGGCGACGTTTTCACCCAGGGTCAGTTTGCCGTTGACGTGGACATCATCCACGGCGATATAGCCGGAATACTGATCGTCTACGCACTTGGTGCGCGCGTCGAACTTCTCGCGGTCTTCCTTGGTCCACCAATCTTTGAGATTGCCATGAGCGTCGAACTGGCTGCCCTCATCGTCGAAGCCGTGGGTGAGCTCGTGGCCGATGGTGCCGCCGGTGTTGCCGTAATTGGGGGCATCATCCATCTTGGCATCATAGAGAGGCGGCTGTAACACACCGGCGGGGAAGTTGATGTCGTTCATCTGCGGATTGAAGTAAGCGTCGACCGTGGGAGCGGACATGTCCCACTCACCGTGATCGACGGGCTTGCCGATCTTGTTGATGTCGCGCCGGGTTTCGAACTGATGGGTGCGGGCAACATCGCCGGCGAAGTCGTCGCGCGTGATATTGACCGAGCTGTAGTCGCGCCACTTGTCGGGATAGCCAATCTTGTTGCGAATGGCGGCCAGCTTGGTCAGAGCCTGCTGCTTGGTTTCCGGACTCATCCAGTCGAGAGCGCGGATGCGCTGGCCCATGGCGTCCTCGATAAGTTTCACCATGTCGAGCGTTGCCGCCTTGAGTTCCGGCGAAAAAACCTTGGCCACGTACACCTGGCCGAGCGCCTCGCCCAGATCGTGGTCAACATATTGCACGCAGCGCTTCCAGCGCGGCTGCTGCTCCGTTGCTCCGCGCAAGTACTTGCGGTAGAACTCGAAGTTTTCATCGACGAATTTCGACGAAAGATAAGGAGATGCAGCGTCGGCCACGTGGAAGCGCAGGTACGTTTTCCAGTTGTCGAGGGGCTCCGACGCCAACAGGGTATTGAGTTCTTTCATGAACTCCGGGGCGACGACGTTCACCACGGCGAATTCCGGATATTTCATTTCCCGGTAGTAAGTTGCCCAGTCGAACGTAGGCGCAAGCTGGCTGATCCCGGCAAGGTCCATCTTGTGAACCAACTTGTGGGGATCGCGCCGCTCCACCTGGGTGAGGGAAGCTTTGGCCAGAGCCGTTTCCAGCCGCATTACAGTTTCCGCGTTCTTTTTTGCGGTTTCCGGGCTGTCGCCAATCAATTCGAATACTTTCTGTACGTGCTGCACGTAGCGCCCGCGCGTTTCCTTCGACTTGGCATCCTCGTTGGTATAGTAGTCACGGTCGGGCATGCCCAGTCCGCCCTGGTCCACGTTGGCAATCACCTGTTCGGAGTTGTCGGGGTCCTGGTCTGATCCGGCCCGAAACAGCATGGAACTGCTATAGGAATACCAGTTGTAGGTGAACTGAAGCCGGCCCACCACCGCGGTGAGATCTTGCGGACCCTTGATTTGGGCAATGGCGTCAAGTTCGGGCTGAAGCGCCGATGCGCCGCGCTTCTCGACAGTTGCTTCGTCCAGGCAAGCGGAGTAGAAGTCGCCGATTTTCTGGGTGACGGCATTTCGCGGGGGATCGGGTTGCGCCGCCTGCTCCAACATCCCGCGCAGGAAAGTCAAGTTGTCCTCGTACAGCTTGGCGTACACCGACCACGAAGTCTGATCGGGCGGGATGGGATTCTTCTTTTGCCAGCCTCCGCAGGAATAGGTGTAGAGGTCGGCGCAGGGGTCGGCGGATTTGTCCATCGAGGTAAGGTCGAGGCTGGGGCTGTAGGGCAATACCGGCGCCGAGGACTGCTGCCCGTCGGATGCAAGAGGATTCATCAGGGATAGGGTCACGACGAGAACCAATGACAGGCACACCGGATATTTGCGCATATTCACCTTGGACGTGAGTCGTCAGCAAAAGTTTTGAGCGAAGTTATGGTACTGGAGGGATCGGGCCGACGGCAAGCCAGGGAGTGTTTTCAGCGACAGCAAAGGCGAGCGCTAAGCACTTCATGTCTCGAGATTTGTATCGGGGCACGGCTTCAGCCGTGCCGAGGAAGGCCTCATATCTGGAACATGGGCTTCAGCCTCCGCTCCTAAAGGTGCTCTAAAAAACAAATGGCATCGGCACGCCTGAAGGCGTGCCCTGATACGAACCTCTTCTTTTGACTCCTTCTCATTTATTCGATAGCCTATCCATCCCGTCATGAATGCCGCCGCGCCAGCCATCGCTGTTCAGGGACTGAAAAAGTCCTACGGCGACGTCCAGGCCGTCAAGGGCATCGACTTCCAGATTCAGCCGGGTGAAGTGTTTGGTTTGCTTGGTCCCAACGGCGCCGGCAAAACCACGACAGTGGAAATTCTTGAAGGCCTGCGGCCGCGCAGCGAAGGCCAGGTCGCGGTGCTGGGTTTTGATCCTGACAAACAGCGGCAGAAGCTGAAGGACCGCATTGGCGTCTGCTTGCAAGCCACGAATCTTCCGGAGAAAATCCGCGTGCACGAGGCCATGCAGCTGTTCGCCTCCTTCTATTCCCGGCATGTGGATCTGAACCGGCTGCTGCAACGCTTACAGCTCGAAGAGAAAAAAGACGCCTTCTACAGCACGCTCTCTGGCGGGCAGAAGCAGCGGCTGGCGCTGGCGCTGGCCTTGATTAACGATCCCCAACTGATTTTTCTGGACGAACCCACGACCGGCCTTGATCCGCAGGTGCGGGTTGAAATTCACTCTCTGCTCGAGGAGCTTAAGCGCGAGCATCGCACCATTCTGATGACCACGCATTACATCGAGGAAGCGGAACGACTGTGCGACCGCGTGGCGATCGTCGATGAAGGGCGCATCATCGCTATGGACACGCCCAGCCGCTTGCAGCAGCAAAGCAAGAATGCTTCCAGCATTGTGGTCACGTGCTCGACGCCGTTTCCCGAGAATCGGCCGGTTTGGGCGGAATCAACGCAGAACACACTCGATAACAACGGCCGCACGCTCACGGTGAACTCGCGTCACCCGGCGGCGACACTGGTCGACCTGGTGAAATGGATCGACCAGCAGGGGATGGAGCTGACCGACGTGAGCCTCAAGCAGCCCAGCCTGGAAGATGTGTTCATCGAACTGACAGGGAAGAAACTGCGCGAATGACAGCGTACAAGGCACTGGTCGAGATCGATCTGAAGCTGGCCCTGCGCAACCGGTCGGTCATTTTCTTTAATTACCTGTTTCCACTGGTCTTCTTTTTTATTTTTGGGCAAGCCATGCATGGCGAGCGCGGCGCCGCCATGACGATTGTCATCTCGATGGTGCTGATTATCGGCATCCTCGGCAATGGCTTGATGGGGGCCGGCATTCGCGCCGTGCAGGAGCGCGAAGCCAACATCCTGCGCCGCTATAAAGTCACTCCCATTACACCAGCTCCCTTGCTGGTGGCCTCGGTGGTCACGGGCTGGATTCTCTACATGCCCAATGTGGTCCTGATTTTTGCTTTGGCGCATTACATATACGGCATGCCGTGGCCACAATCGATCGGTTCGGTCGTGGTTTTCGTAACCCTTTCCATCGTGGCCATGCGGGCCGTCGGGTTGATTCTTGCTTCCGTCGTCAACTCCATGCAGGAAAGCCAGCTGCTGGTGCAGTTGATCTATCTGCCCATGCTGTTTCTGAGCGGGGCGACCTTTCCGACCGTCCTATTCCCGCAGTGGCTGCTGGAGATCAGCTACTTTCTGCCCGCGACCTATATGGTGCAGGGCATCGAAGGCATGCTCAAACAGAACCAGGGAATGGCGCAAAATATTCAGCCGGCGCTGGCGTTGATTTTGACTGCGTTCGTGGGCCTGTTTATTTCCTTCAAGCTGTTCCGCTGGGAAAAGGAAGAAAAGATCAAGAACTCAGCCAAGATGTGGCTGGCCGCGGTGATGACTCCCTTCGTGGCGCTGGGAGTATGGCAGTTACACACCCAGACGGGGGTCGAGAAGACCAAGATACTGAACCGCGAACTTGCGCGCGGCGATACGTTTTTGATCCGGGGGGCGCGCATCTTCGTGGGCGACGGGAAAGTGATTGACAACGGCTCGGTATTGGTGCGCGACGGCAAGATCGCGGAAATCTTCGAAGGAACCGGGCCTGATCCCAAAACTCTGAAAGCGGAAACCGTGGAGGCAGCAGGGAAGACGATTCTTCCCGGCCTGATCGACGTTCATGTTCACCTCGGCGCGCCGGGTGGTTTTTATGCGGACATGACCAAGTACTATGCCGATCCGGATAAAGGCATGCAGCGGGAATTGGCAGCCTACCTTTATAGCGGGGTGACTACCGTGCGCAGCGTGGGCGACGGCTTGGATGGCATGCTCAAGCTGCGCGCCGAAGTGAGCAACGGCACGGTTCTGGGCTCAGATTTGCAAACCTGCGGGCCAATGTTTACCACGGCAGGAGGACACGGCACGGAATATTTTAAGGACCTGCCCGCGACGATTCGCGCCCGTGCCGAAGCACGAAACCTGCGCCTTCCCGCCACGAGCGAGCAGGCTCACCAGCAGGTCGATGAATTGAAAAAGCAGAAAGTGGATTGCATCAAGGCGATTCTTGAGGCCGGCGCTGGCGGCATGGTATTCAACCGTCTCGATACCGGATTGTTTAAGGCTGTCGCGCAGGAAGCGCACGCCGATTCGCTGCCGCTGGCGGTTCATACCGGAGACGCCCGCGACGTTACCGACGCGGTGCAGGCCAAAGCGGATTCGATCGAGCATGGTTCCTTCCGCGAAAAGATTCCTGACGCCATTCTTGAGCAGATGGCGAGGCAGGGAACTTTCTACGATCCCACGTTGAGCGTGGGCGAAGCCTTCAAGGATTTTGCCGCAGGGAAGATCGATCTGCTAAAACGGTCGCTGGTGCAGCAGGTGGGGCCCGCCGACCTGTTGCGTGGAACGGAAGAGGCGATGTCCTCGCCAGAGATGGAAGCGCGGCGCAAGGCCATTGCGCAATATCCCATCGATATGGCGATCGCCGCCGACAACCTGAAACGCGCGCACGAGCACGGGGTGTTGCTCGTAACCGGCTCGGACGCTGGAAACTATCTGGTGATACACGGGCCGACGGTGCAGCACGAACTCGAGCTTTGGGTGCAGGCCGGCATTCCACCGGCAGTTGCGTTGCAGGCGGCAACGTTGAATGCGGCACGGCTGCTGCGGATCGACAGTCACATCGGGTCAATTCGTGCGGGCAACGATGCCGACTTGTTGATCGTGGACGGCAATCCGCTGGAGGACATCTCTGCCACGGAACGCATATCGACGGTGGTATTCAAAGGCGAGCGCATCGATCGCTCGGAGTTGTTCGAGCAGCATTAGAAGCGATCTCACAAAGAACCACGATTGCGGGCTCAGTGAACCTCAGGGGCTTAAAGCCCGCGTTCCGGGCGGCTCCGGGCGGCACGGCTGAAGCCGTGCCGATACGAACTTTCTGAGCTTTATTGCAGCACTGAAGCGCTGCGCCACCCAAAATCGGATTTTTCAGGAACTTCTGAAGCCGAACAGCCTCTAGTACCCGGCAGCTTCGGCGTCCCCACAGTTGTGCCGTATGGGTTTCCGGCGCTGCGACGCGTCTAGTATCTGTCGTTGGTGTCGATGTTGAAGCCGAGGATGGCGTTGACTTCAATGGGATGTCCGCCGCGAGTGGCGGCGCGGAACTTCCAACTCGGCAGCGCCGCCATAATTTTCGCGGTCATGGTGGCGGGACCGGGTTCCAGCACTTCGAAGTTCTTCAGGTTGCCGGAAGCATCGAGCCGGCACTTCACCACAGCGCGGGCGTGGGGAAGACCGGCAGGAAGGTCGGTGCGCAGACCTTGCGGGCCAACCAGTGGTCCCGGCGGGGAATGGGAGGGATCGGCCTCGGCGAACTGCATCACAACCGTGCCGATCGTCGTGTCCACATAGACGGTGTAGTTGTCGCCGGGCAGCTTGCCGTAGAAATCGAACGCCCCGCCGGAGCGCGACGTCGCCACGATGGTGATGGCGGGGCCTTGCTGCTCCTTTACGGAGGAACGGCCGGGAAGATTCAGGCCCGTGCTGTCAGAATTGAAACTGGGCAATGTGACGACGCTGCTGCTGCCGCCGCGAACGTCGACGCCCGGGACCGCAGGTGAGCCGGTGGCGGCAGTGCCCGCGCCGCCGGGACCGGGCGTGGGAGAAATTCCGCCGTGGGCATTGGCGTCGGAGCCGGGGCCAGCGCCGGTTTTGCCTGCGCCGGGGCCTGCTCCCGTAAGTCCGCTGCCCGGGCCCTCGCTGTGGCCGATACCCGCGCCTCCGCCGGAACCGCCGAGGCCGGGCTTGTCTCCCCCTGCGGGAGACATGGCCACCGAGCCTTTGCCGGCGTTGCCCGGCAAACCGACATTGGAACCGGGTTCCAGAGAAACCACCACACCGGAATTGTTGCTCGTTCCGCTTGTGCTCTTAGGCGGCGCAAGGGCAGACCCGACATCTCCCGGTCCCCCGAGACCAATCCCTTTCCTGCCGGAACCGTAAGCATCCGAAGCCGAGGCAACCGAGGGTGGCGGAGGAATCACATTGCTGGCGAGGAGCTGGCCGCCTCCGTTGCGATTTGCGCCCACGCCGGAAGCTCCTCCCGATGCCGCTGGAGGCGGTGGAATTACATTGGTGCCGAGGGAAGCGTGGCGTGATGTTCCCGAGGCGGTGCCTGTCGGTGCGCCGACAGCGGCCGGTGGAGGCGGAATAACGTTGGCTGCCAGTCCGTTGTTGCTCGACCCGCGCGAGCTGCCGCCGTTGTTCGCGGCAGAGACCGTCGGAGGTGGCGGAACTACGTCCTGCGTCCCGAACAGCTTGCCAATGATGGTGCTCACGAAAGATATTCCGGCCGTTTGCGTAGGCGGCGGAGGAATCACGGCCGGCGATGAAGCCGCCGCTCCGCTTTCCAGCCGGCGGAGATCGTGTGTGGAATCAGCCGACGGCGGCGGGGCGATAACCGACGGCGCGGGCAGAGTGACCTTCGCAACTCGCGAGGAGTCGCGCTCGGGCGCGGAAACGGGCGGCGGTACCACGCCGGAGTTCATCATCTGCACGCGCGACGGCGCAACCTCGCGGCCGGGCGTGGCGGGTGCGGGCGGAATCACGCCAGCGTTAAGCGCCGGCACGGAGCGGACCTGATCGCGCGAAACCCGCGTCGACGCGGGGCCGACCACGTTCGCGGCGATCGAGGGCGCCGTGCGTGCGCCCGCGCGTGAAATATTTGGAGCGGGCCCGATGATGTCCGGATCCAAAGCCGGCAAATAGAGAGTGTGGTCGGAGCGAACGCTGGGTGCGGGAGGCACCACCGCCGCGCTCAAAGTGGGCGCGGTGCGCGGGTCGGCGGAGGTAACATTCGGAGCCGGTGGTACGACGGAATTCAGTGTGACTCCACTGCGCGACTGGTCGCGGGTTAGCTTCGCCGGAGCGGGTGCGATCACATTATCGGCAAGTCGCGGAGACCTGATTGAAGAACGCAGTCCCTCGTCGGAGGGCGGCGCCAGATGGGCCGTGGCCGGGGTAACCTTGAAGGCGAGCAGATTGGCCACGTTGCCGCTGGAGGCGGGGATTTTGATGTTGGGAGCGTCCGCTACCCTCGGTGTCATGGAGCGGCCGCGCGCGACATGGATGGTTTGGGTGCGGTGATGAGCCTCATGACCTCCGGCGCGGCCGGAGGCGCCGGACTGCGCACCCCCCAGGTCTTCCACGCGCGGCAGTTCATCGCCCGTGTAGTAAATCACTTCGTAGGGCTTCAGCTTTGGCGGCGCATATGGGCGAAGGCGCTGAATCTCGCGCGGAATCACAATCGCTACAAAGATGAGGAACGCCTCCAGCAATAGGGAAGGGACCATCCCGCGGTAAGGGAAAATCCCGTAGGGCGCCTCCCCGGCAAGGCGGGGAGAACTGCGCGAAAACGCCGGACCGATGGAGCTGACGAATTCGCGCCACGGCGAAGACCACTCCACCAGCAGCCTGGGAGCGTCGTGCAGCTCGATGATCTTGACTTGTTCGAGTTGAAGCGTCTCGGCCAATTTACTTAACACCATTTAGCGCATACCGCGGTCGCCGCGATCTGGTTGGGGATGAATCTTTCAGCCCGGCTCCTTCATCCGGATTTCGATACTATCGCCTAATGCAGTTGCGGTTCTGGCCAGCGTGTGGCTGGGTAGCTCCAGGACTGAGGCTGCGTTCATGCGTACGGGGATAAACGCCAGGGCGGGAGATTGTGCTCGAGGTACACCACTTTCCCTGAGCGGTTTAAATAGAGTACGTCAATGGGGAACCGCATAGCAAGAGTATGAACGCCCCGGCAGGGACGAATCCAGAGACCGCGTCCGTTACCAAAGTCACCCGGCGAAGTGGTGAGCAGGCCGATCAGCCGGGACCAGTGGGTGTCGGCAATGGAAAGGTCCGTAGCCAGATAGAGTTGGCGGGTAAGGTTGAAGGCTTGGGCGAAGGGGTTACGCATTGGATGTGGTCTAGTATCTCGTAAATATGCTGGAGGGCAAAGGTCGCACCAGTACGTGGCTCAATTTGAATTCCGTCACAACTGCGTCATTTCCACGCGCCGCGTTTTCACCAACCGGGAGGGTTCTCATACCCGGTGGCATGTGGGCGAGGAGATCCTTCGCTCCGCCTGAAGAACGGCTGCGCTCAGGATGACGCTGTCCGGCAAAGGCCGCGATCAAATTTCAGCTGGAGCGGCCACTCGCTCGGACCAAAGGCTTACTTTCCCACCAGCGAGTGATAGGCCTGAATCAATGCCGGGCCGATGGTGACGAACAGGAAGGGCAGCAGAATGAAAACCACCAGCGGCGGCACCATTTTGATGGTGGTCTTGGCAGCCTGCTCTTCGGCGCGCTGGCGGCGCGCCGTGCGCAGAGAATCGGAGTGAACTCGCAAAGCCTGCGCCACGCTGGTGCCGAAGCGGTCGGTCTGAATCAGCGTGCCCACCAGGGAACGAATATCGTCGACACCGGTGCGGTCGACGAGGTTGCGCAGGGCCTCGGCGCGGGGCTTGCCGGCGCGCATCTCGAGGTTGACCAGATGAAATTCATCGCTCAGGTCAGGATGGGCATGGTGCAGCTCCCGACCTACGCGCAGCAGGGCCTGATCGAGCGCCAGCCCGGCTTCCACGCAAATCACAGTCAGGTCAAGGGCGTCGGGCAATGCCAGGCGGATGCGCTGTTGGCGCTCGCGAATCATGCGCTTGAGGAAGAAGCGGGGGATGAAAAAGCCCAGAGCGGGCACGCAGACCAGCAGAGACAGATTCGATCCCCAGGGCGAGAGGAGCATCGCCACCAAACCGACAAACGCCAGCAGAAGGCGCAACCCGAAGTAGTAGCTGACATGGCGGGTCTCGCGCAGTCCGGCCTGAATCAGCCACTGTCGAGTTCGAGAAACATCGCTGGGGGAGAGCGGGATGGCCTTGCTGAGCGGATCCAGCGCCTGGTCGATGCGCTCTCGAACCTTTACCACCGGCTTCTCGCGCGCCTGAGCCGGCTGCCCGCCCAGGGCGCGCAGACGCGCTCCCAGCACCGACGTGGGCGTGACCACGGCCGCGCCAAACGCGAACACCACCAATACCACGGTGAGACCCACGATAACGGCCAGAATGATCAGCGGCATGGCTAGACCTGAATCTGAATAATCTTGCGGATCACAAAGTAGCCCGCGGTTTGCAGCGTAATGCTGGCCACCAGCAGCGTGTGGCCGATCTTGTCGTAGAAAAGCGGGTGCACGAATTCCGGGCTGAAGACCGCCAGAATCGCCACCACCGTCGGTGGCATGGCCATCAGCAAGGCCATGGTGAGCCGACCCTGGGCGGTGTAAACCCGCACCTGGCGCTGAATTTTGAAGCGCTCGCGAATCACACTGGAGAGATTGCCGAGAATCTCCGCGATGTTGCCGCCGGTTTCGCGTTGCAGCATGACCGCGGTCACGAAGAACTTCACGTCCATGAGGGGAACGCGCTCCGTGAGGTTCATCAGAGCGTCGCGCACCGGCATGCCGAATTTCTGCTCTTCGAAGAGCTGGCGGAACTCGCCGGCCAGCGGCTCGGAGACTTCGTTGGAGATCATCTCGAGAGCGGTGGTGAAGGCGTGTCCGGCACGGACGGCTCGGGCGAGAGTGTCGATCGCATCGGGGAAAAGCTCCTCAATCTTTTCAAAGCGCTTCTGGCGGCGATAGGAGACGAATGCGTAAGGCAGGAAGGCGCCCACCACGAGCGCCGCCCAGGCGATGGCGACATTCTTGCTGGCCAGCAGCGCGGCCAGGCCGGCGCCCGCGCCGCAAAGCAGGCAGAGCAGGAGGAAATTGCCGGCGCGCAGCTTCATCCCCGCCTGCATCAGCGAGTCCTGCATGGCCGAGATGCGCTCGGAGCGGCGCAGCAGGGTATCGAGGGCGGGAATCTGGCTGAGCTGCTCGTCGCGCAGCAGGGCGAATTCTTCGTCGGCCTCGCGCTGCGGCAACTTGTCGGCCATCGCCAGCCGGTCTTTGATCAGGCGGGCCTGGGCGCGGCGCTGGTCTAAAAGGGAGCCGACGGCGAAGGTTACCAGCGCGACGACGGCAAACACCAGAAACGCGATCACCATTGCAGACATAGAAAGACGTTCCTAACCGGCTGGCCTAATTCACGACAAAGCTCGAGATCTGGGAAAAAACTCCGCCCACCCCTCAAATTTCCGTCCGCGAATCAAACAGCGCCGCGCGCAGGCGCGCACCGTACGTCGCCAGCCGCTGCGCGAAGTGAGGACGAATCCCCGTGGCCCGGAATGTGCCGCGAACCTTGCCCGTCTCATCGATGCCGCGGCGCTCGAAGACGAAAATATCCTGCATGGTGATGATGTCGCCCTCCATGCCGGTGACCTCGGAAATGGAGATCACCTTGCGCGTGCCATCCGACAGGCGTGCGATTTGCACTACGGCATGAATGGCGGAGGCAATCTGCTGGCGCACGGCGCGCTCGGGAATGTTGAGATTCGCCATCGAAACCATGTTCTCCACGCGGGCCAGGGCATCGCGCACCGAGTTGGCGTGGACCGTGGTCAGCGAGCCTTCGTGGCCGGTATTCATGGCCTGCAACATGTCGAAGGCTTCTTCGCCGCGCACCTCGCCCACCACGATGCGGTCCGGGCGCATACGCAGGCTGTTGATCACCAACTGGCGCTGGCGGACTGCGCCCTTGCCTTCGATGTTGGGGGGACGCGTCTCCAGCCGTACCACGTGCTCCTGCTTCAACTGCAATTCGGCGGCGTCCTCGATGGTGACGATGCGCTCCACATTCGGAATATAGCCCGAAAGGACATTCAGCAGAGTCGTCTTGCCCGCGCCGGTGCCGCCCGAGATCAAGATGTTCAACCGGCCCTTCACCATGGTGGAGAGCAGCTCCAGCATGGCCTCGGTCAGGGTGTGATTCTCGATCATGTTGCGGGCGGTGATGGGATCGCGCCCGAAGCGGCGGATGGAAAGGCAGGCGCCGTCGAGCGCCAGCGGAGGAATAATCGCATTCACGCGGGAACCATCAGCCAGTCGGGCGTCAACCATCGGGGAAGATTCATCGACGCGCCGTCCCACCCGCGACACGATGCGCTCGATGATCTGCATGAGATGTTGGTTGTCCTTGAAGGACAATCCGGTCAACTCCAGCTTGCCCGCGCGCTCGATGTACACCCGGTCGAAACGGTTGACCAGAATATCGGAGATCGTCGGATCCTTCAGCAAAGGCTCGAGCGGACCGAGCCCGAAAATTTCATCCAGAATCTCGCGCGAAAGGCGCTCGCGCTCGGCAAAGCTGAGAGGGACGACCTCGCTGTTGACCGAATTACGGATGAGGACAAGAACTTCTTCGCGCGCCGAGTCGCCGTTGGAGCGGCCGAGTTTTTCCAGATCGAGGCGGTCCAGTATCTTGCGGTGCAGGTCGGATTTTACTTGCTGATACTCGCTGTGCTCGAAGGTCTGAAGATTGGCCATAAATTGTTAATACTATACCCGTCTTCTGCCGGATTTATGCAGTCGAAGGTGCCGCTCTTATACCGTCTTGAACAGCGACCAGGCGGCGCGCTTCACATCCACATCGTCGCGCGTAAGCTCGTGCGCCAGACCGGCGAAACAGCGCGCGATATCGGTGTGGCTTTGTTCCATCACCGGCGTGCCGCGATCGATCGATGAGGAGACCGCGAAATATTGATTGGGGACACGCCACAGCAGCTTGACGCCGGCGGCATTTTCCGCGTCCGCCTCGCTGAACCCCGGCACTTTACGGAAGCGATTCAAAATCAGCCGCAAGCGCTCGCGATTGCCGGTTTCGCCCAGATACTGCTGCACGCGCGCCGCGCTCCACAGCGAGGCCACATCCGTACAGGCGACCAGCAGAACGCATTCCGACAAGTTGGCCACCAGGCGGCTGGCGGGATCAAGGCGCGAAGAGTTATCCACCACCACGTAGCGGTAGTGCGTGACCAGCATATCGAACAAGCGGACAAATTCGGTTGTGGAAGGCTCGACGGCCGCGGGCGCAGTGGTTCCGGCGAGCAACTGCAAGCCGCCGGGATGCCGGGTCATGAAGCTTTCCAGCAGGGAACTATCCATGCGGTGCAGGTTGCGGGTGGCGTCGGCGAGATTGAACAGCGGCTTCACGTTCAAGTGCAGCGAGGTGTGCCCGAGCGGAGCCAGATCCACCAGGGCCGTGTTGCCGTGTGCCGCCTGCAATGCCAGCGCCAGGTTCACCGCCACCGTGGTCGCGCCGCTGCCGCCTTTGGCATTAACCACGGAAAACACCTTGCCGCGTGGGCCTTCCTTCTGTATACGGCGCTGGGCGGTGGTGAGGCGCACGAAGGCCTCCAGCAGGTCGGTGGTGGTGGTGGGACGCTCAATGAACTCGCGGGCGCCGGCGCGCATGGCGTTGACGATAACCTGCGGCTGGCTCAACGTTCCGATGGCAAACACCGCCGAGTCCGGAAGTTCCTGATGCAGCAGTTCGATGGCGCGCATCGCCATCGCGGAATTATCGGAGGGAATATCGACCATCACCACGTCGGGATTGGCTGCCTGCACGCGCCGCGTGATCGGATCCGACGCCGCTACCGGAAAATTAGCGCAGGTATGCACGGTGCGGGCCACGCTGGTTCCATCCACCAATACTTGCAGCACGGTGCGCTGTTCGTTGTCGGTGGCTACGATCACGACGGAAAGCTCAGGCATTGGTTAGGGCGACTCCTGTGGGTTGCATCCCTTTGAAGCGAAAAGTCCGCGTTGATGTTTGCCATGGCCACAGCACGGCTGAACCCATGCCCTTCCGGTTGTTTCTATTTTCCCGGCTTCTTGCCATCGAATTTGTCGTTGTTGATGAAAGGCTCCGGATTCTTCGGTCCCGGCGGGGGTTCATTGTTGGGCGAGACCCGATGCACGGTACACAATACCATCAGCTCGGAATTACTCTTTTGCGCGCTCTTGCTCCTGAAAAAAGCGCCCAGGATCGGAATATCACCCAGGCCCGGAATCTTGTTCCAAATGTCGGTGACGCGGTTATCGATCAGGCCAGCGATCACGAAGCTTTGACCATCCTTCAGTTCGAATTCGGTTTCCGCTTTGCGCGTGCTCAAGGCCGGGACGGTGAAGCCGGAAATGGTCAGCGAGTCGGCGTAATCCAAAGTGCTCACCTCGGGAGCGACCGTGAGGTGAATGTTGCCGTTGGGCATGATCACCGGGGTGAAATCCAGCTTCACCCCAAACTCCTTGAAAGAGATGGTTACGGCGGCGTATCCCTGACCGGGTTGCACGATCGGGAAAGGAAACTGGCCGCCGGCGAGGAAACTGGCTTTCTTGCCATTCACGGCGATGAGATTGGGTTCGGCGAGAATCTGGAGGAGATTCTTGGTTTGCAGGGCCTCGATTACCGCACCGAAGTGAATGTCGGGCCGGAACAGAAACAGGTTGAGAACATTGCTGACGGTTTGGTTGACCGTAAAGGGACCCGTCTGCCCTGTGACGTCGGTGAGCTGCTGCGATCCAAAGCCGCCGAATTGGCTGGTGGTCGCCGTTCCGATCGTATTGGCGGCGCCCGTGGAAAAGAAATTCGAGCCGAGCTGGGTCATGGCCGTGCGATCGACCTCGGCGAACTTCACCTCCAGCAGAACCTCTTGCGCTCCCACCGGACCGAAGGTCAGTACGTTGACCACATTTTTCGAGTACGCGGCGGCCAGTTCTCCGGCGCGCTTGGCCACGTCCTCGGTGCTTACGTGGCCGGAGAGAACGATGGCTGACCGCGAAGGCGTGACCGAGATCTGCTCGTCGGGAAATACGCGGTGCTCTTCTTCGGCGCAGGCGCTGACGTCCACGTCAACGCGCAGATCGAAGCTGCGATAGCGCTCGTTCTCGTCCCAGATCAGGAGAGAAATTTCGCCCGGGGAACGGCCATGCACGAGGATTTGTGTAGGAGTAATCACGGTCGCGTAAGCCACCGCGGGATCGGTGACCGAGATGCGCTTGAGCCGCTCGGTGGTGTTAATGAGCAGCGACTTGTTGACCATCACGCGCAGCGGCGCCGCACCCTGGCCCTGTGCCGACGGAGCCGGCAGAGTAGTCTGTTGCGCGTCCGGCGGCGCAGTGCCGGCGGGCGGCACTGCCTGCTGCGGCCACGGCTCAGCGCCGGCGAAGGCGGGAGAATCGCATAGCGGAATTAGAAATGGCGATACGACCGCTACCAACAGTGTCGTGCGAACCTTCATCGTCTGATTCCTCTCCACTTGAGGAAACCTGGTACAGCTCGAACTGCAACGTGCGAGCCGAACGTTCCGGCTATTTGGGATCTTCACTGCCTGTAGTGCCTGTTTCCGGAAGCTTGACGTCCGTCTTTTTGTCGCCCTGATAAACCTCGACGCTGAGCACCGATGGAGAGGGGGGCGGTTTCTCAATCTTCTGCTGCTTGACGGCATGCACCGCCGGCCGTGGCGGGGGCGGCGTTCCTCCCTTGTACAAACTCTTGGCATTGGCCGCATCCACGGGACCCTGGTGGGTATCGAGCGGATTGCGCAGGGAAAGTTGAATCTTGCCTTCCGAACTGGCCAGAGTAAGGCGCTCGGCGTCCTCCGGAGAAGTGAGCAGCGTGATCACCGGAGTATTCTGCGCTTCACCGGACGCATTGCGCTCCAGAGTGTGACCGGAAGCGATGACGGCCACATTCTGCAAGACGGTTGTAGTCTGGCTTTCGGCGCCGCCCGCGGGAGTTCCGGTGAGCAGCACGTCAACCCGGGTTCCCGGACCGACGAAGCCGGCAACAGAAACCACCTCATTCACGCGCACCGAAACCGCCCGCATTCCCGGCGGAATCAGCGAGGGCAAGCCGGCGCCCGCATTTTCCGGCGCCAGTTTGCTGGGCAGAATGAATTCCCCCTTGTAGATGGGGATGATAACGCCCCGGCCCAGCACCTGAGACTTGCGGGAAAAAGTTCCGCCCGGCAGGCCGGCGATAGGATAGTGGGCCATACGCACGTCACGGTCTTCGACCCTCGCTCCCACCTGGATATCGTCAGCCGCCACCAGCACGTCCAAGCCCGGCACGTTGGCAGGGCCTCGCCCTTGAAGATTCTTGTAGACCAGCAGGCTGACAAAGCCGCCAAGGGCCAAAGCCACAACCCCGATCATCAACAAACGCGTGCGATTCATAATACTCCGTCAGGATAAGCCACCACGATCATCCCGCTCCTGGCTGCGGGAACTCCCGCCACGATGCCGTCCAAGTTCCTCACTGAATCGTACTGGCGACATTGGAGAAAACATTGTTGGCGTTCGACCCGATCAGCCGGATCGTACCCACAACGATCACCAGGATGACGGCCAGCATTACGGCATATTCCGCGATATCCTGGGCTTCGTCCCCGTGCCACAGTCTGCGAACAAGGTCCATTTGCTTGCCTCCTGTTCAAAATCAGACACTTCTAAAACGGCATTCCCCTTAGAGATCAATGCACTACATCGCATAACTAGCAAACAACTTCGTGCAAATCAAAAGCCCGCTGCGGGGACTTTCGTCTCCGTTCACTGGCGTTCGCCCTGCAAAGAATTTCGATGAACTGTTACACCACATAATAACTCGCAAAATGACCCGAGAGTGAAGTTTCTTGCAGCTAGGGTAACTGAGTATGTGAGCCGTTGTGACCGGTAGCGTTTAGCACAATCGCCTGCGAATCCTCGTAGGATACGCCCCAGTCCGGCGACGCACGCAGTCCCTGCGCCAGGGCGGAACCGGGAGGAACCAGCACCGTGACGATCTGCCATCGCCTGAAGGTCTGTTGCCACTGATCTCTTAGCTCATAAGTAGCTGCAAAATCATTCAGAAAGCGCTCGCCATAGAGATCGGCGCGGCCATCAATGAACACCGGAAGGCGACCACCGAACTTCCATATCAGGTAACCACCCCAGTCGTATTGATTGAAAATTGGCCCCGCCGGGCTGTGGGTTTCAAGGAAGGCAACCGCGCGCGAGGGAAAATGCTCAGCCTCCGCCACAGGTTGCCGCGCGATCACCTGCGAGGTGTGGATTGCAGCAAAGACCACCATGCCAAGCACGATTGCCGTATTGGCGGCGACTCGAGCCGCCGAAGACTCCAACCGCCGTGGCTGACTGCCTCCAGAGAATTCACGCGTGACGAATTCTCGAGCGACCAGGGGCCCAGCGATCAGAACAAACAGGGGAATCATGCGGATGGAGGACAGCGCCGCGTACAAACTTGCGGCCAAAAGCAGCAGGTCACGCGCCCGAACTCGGCCACGCGACGAGACAAGGACGGCGATCGTGGCCAGCACAATCAGCAATAGAGGCCAATGGGCGGCTTGATGAAAATTCGGTGAGGCCCATTCCACGATATACGTCTGCATCGCCTTCGAGCGGAGCGTCTGAATGGGATAGACATACATTCGCCAGCCGTTCGGATTCAGCGGGACAAGCAGGAAATCGATCAAGAGGACGATGACTGCAGTCGAGAGATACCGGGGCCGGTTCGAATCGGCGGGCGCACGTTGCATCCACTGGCCGGCGAGCACCAGCGCAGAAAGAGCGAGGCCCAGGGCAAACGCGGCGTGCAGATTTACCCACAACACGGTTAGCGGCAAAGTCCACCACAATAGCTGAGGATTGCGCTCCGAACGGTCGAGGATCAGCAACCACAGGCTCGTCATCAGAAGCGAAATCATCTGCGGGCGAACTCCCCAGAGCATTTGTGTCGCCCATGCGCCGAAAAGCGCGGCAAGACCAGCGACGTAAGTGTTGGGACCGCAGCGCAGATACATCAGGAAGAAAGCTGCGCAGAGGATGGCAGAAAAGACGACAATCAATTCACCCCAACCGGCAGCGCGATAAAGCCCATAAATCAAGAGTTCGCTCAACCATTCATGCGTCACCCACGGCCAACCGGCGCGGGTGTAAGAAAACGGATCAGTGTGGGGAACGCTGCCGTGTTGCGCAATGTATTCGCCGGTTCGGAGGTGCCACCACACGTCTGGGTCGGTGACATTGCGTGCGGCCATGGCGAACATGCCAAGAAAGACGACGGCGGCGAAGACACAGTCTCGGCGGACGAGAGCTCTCATCAGTCAGTCATCATAGCGGGTGCCAGGCAGACAGGATACAATCTCCATCCACCATGGTCGCAAGCAAACCGATGAGTCGGCCGCGATTCCGCACGCTTTTGGCGGGTTTCTCCGTGGCGGCCATGTTGTGGCTGAACTTGTTGTTTTTCTTCGGATACCGCAGCGGAATGAAACGGGGGTACACCGATTTTTCGGTGTACTACACTGCCGGCACGATTTTGCGGGAGGGCTTAGGTCATCAGCTCTACGACACGAGAGTGCAGCTTCGCGTGCAGGAAGGCTTCGCCGGCCGGCTCCCGTTCCGCCACGGGCCCCTGCCGTTTATTCATCCCCCCTTTGAAGCTTTGATTTGCCTGCCGCTAAGTTATCTCTCGTACTCCAATGCGTTCCTGGCATGGGATGCGGCCAGCGTGCTCGTGCTGCTTGGTGTGGCCATTATTCTGCGCCGTTCGGTGGACGTTCTGCGTGCTATTCCGGAATGGCTGTTGGTACTCGCGTCGCTCGCATTCTTTCCAATTTTCATGTGCCTGCTGCAAGGTCAGGACTCGATTCTGTTGCTGCTGATGTGCACGCTCGCGTTTCGCGCGATGAAAAGGAATACGGACGTGCTCGCCGGCTGCTGGTTGGCGCTGGGCTCATTCAAATTTCAATTCACCCTTCCCATTCTCCTGCTGTTCTTGATCTGGAACCGGCGGCGGCCGGCCTTCGGATTCGCGGGCGTAGCGCTCGTTCTGGCGCTGGTTTCGGCGGGAGTTGCTGGTATGAACTCGCTGGTTGAATACCCCGGATTTGCGCTGCGAGTGGTCGATCAACAACTTCTCGGAGGTGTCCCGCTCAGCCTTCTGCCGAACCTTCATGGCTTGGCCATGGGATGGCCGAAGCCCTTGTCTGGGCCACTGGGCGCCGCGCTGGGCGCGATCAGTTCAGTGGCTTTGTTTGCATTTGCCGCGATAAAGGGACGGACACCGGAAAAAACCGACAATGTGGAGCTGCAATTTTCCCTGGCCGTAGTGGTTTCCGTATTGATTGCGTGGCAAACCAATATTCATGATCTCAGCTTGCTGGTTCTTGCGCTCGTTCTTCTGGCAGATTATTGTCTGTGCCGCCGCGGACTCGGATGGAGGTCTGCTTTGCTGCTTCCCGCATTGCCACTGCTGGTCGGCCCACTGTGGATGCTGTTGTGGCTTTGGATGGCGCAGGTGAATCTGATTACGATTCCTCTGCTCTGGTGGGTGTGGGAGATTGCACGCGAGCTCTCAGGCAGGTCGACAACTCCGGCCTTTGCCTGAAACCGGCAGGAACATAGGAATTAAAAGATGGCTGAGGAAACGAAGCCGATACCGCGCGAAATGAAATACATTCTGTATTTCATGGTCGCTCTTCTTGCGGCGGCGAGCATGTGGTTTTACGTCGACCGAATTCTGGTCGCCCATCAGATAGCGGATGCGGTCGCCAACAATCGGCCGAGGGGCAATCTCTCTGACTTGTATCCGCGCTGGCTGGGGGCGCGCGAATTGCTGCTCCATCGCCGCAACCCCTACAGTGACGAGGTCACGGTCGAAATTCAGAAAGGGTATTACGGGCGGGCTCTGGAAGCGGCTCGTCCCAACGATCCGAAGGATCAGCAGGCATTTGCCTATCCGGTATATGTTGTGCTTTTGTTGGCTCCCCTGATTCGGCTGCCGTTTTCCCAAGTGCGAATTCTTTTCTTTTGGGCGCTCGTTGGATTGACTGCCCTCAGTGTTGTGTTGTGGCTGCGGCTGTTGCGATGGGCGTTGCCGTGCTGGTTGACGGCCACAGTTATCGCGTTGACCATGGGCAGCGTTCCCGCCGTGCAGGCATTGAAGTTGCAGCAATTGAGCCTGCTCGTGGCCGCCGTGCTGGCGGGGGCGGCGGCTTGCGTGGCCAATGGCTTCCTGATTTGTGGCGGCGTTCTGGCGGCTGTGGCGACCATCAAACCGCAACTTGCGCTGCCGTTAGTGGTGTGGCTGTTGTTATGGGCCTTCAGCAAATGGAGCGCGCGCCGGAAATTCGTCTACGGATTCGCCGGAATGATGGCCCTGTTGTTCGCTGCGGGCGAACTGGTGCTGCCCGGCTGGTGCGGAATATTTTGGGAGGCGGTCGGAAAGTATCATCGCTACACGCAAAATGCCTCGGTGCTGGATGAACTTCTTCCCTGGGCTTTCGCGGGAAAGATTCTGGCGATCGCTGCTGCGGTGGCATGCGCCTGGTTCCTATGGCGATTTCGCAATGAATCGGCGGAAAGCGGGGGTTTTGGCTCCGCTACGGCATTGGTGATGGCGCTGACCGTTCTGGTGGTGCCGATGTACGCGCCTTACAACCAGGTCTTGCTCCTGCCTGCGATTTTTGCGCTGGCCAGAAACCGGTCGCTTCTGCTTTCGCGATCGAGGGCGAGCCGTTTTCTCTACGTGGCCGCGTTTTTCGCCCTGGCCTGGCAGTGGGTTGCCTCCCTGGGATTGACCACCGTGTACCTGTTGGCTTCCCGCGAGTGGGCGCTGCGGGCGTGGAAATGGCCATTCTTTGCCACGCTCACACTGCCCCTGTTGTTCTTTGCCTTGATGATTCTGGAGCTGGAAGCAAGATGGAACCGGGCGGTGGAAGCATAACGCCGCGAAGCGTACCGCTTTCAGGACGCCCCATGCAGACTCTTAATTCATAATCCATACCTCCTCCCCGTTGAGGGCTGATTCCTGTCATTGTTATCATTATGTGCTCGGCTTCCCCGAACGGGAGTAACATGAAGCCGCGCGTGGCGCCATGGTGCTGAATTCCATCAGAACTCCGGGCTCGTCCGGTTCGGGTGTTTTTCCCGCCCTCATGCTGGTGCAGGGCAGCGAGCAGAGGAACATTGTCCTCAACCGCACGCCGTTTACCGTGGGGCGGAAGGTCGACAAAGACCTGGTCATCGCCGATCCGCGTGTTTCCCGCGATCATGCCCAGATCGTCCTCGAACCGGAGGGTTTTTTTCTCGTCGATCAGGGCAGCAAGCATGGCACTTTCATAAATGGCGAGCGCATTCAGCGGCAAAAACTGGAGCGCAACGACCGCCTGGAATTTGGCGCGCGCGATTCCACCTACGCCATCTTCAATCCCGCCCACGGCACTTCCAATACGGCGCGCGAATTCCTCAGCCAGATTTCCGGCATTCAGATTTCGCAAGAGGCCACCGATCTCGAAAAGCTGACTCTGTTTCTGGAGGCGGCCCGCAAGCTGAACACCGCGGGTGTGCTCGATGAAATCCTGATGACCATGCTCGATGTCACGCTCAACCTGACGCGCGCCGAGCGCGGCTATGTGTTTCTCAAAGAAGACAACGGCAGCCTGCGCTTGGCCGCGGGGCGCAACAAGAAAGGCGAGCCGCTGCTGGATGACAAAACCATTTCCCACTCCGCGCTCGATGAATCCCTGCGCTCGAACTCCGAGTTCCTGCTTACCGATACCGGCAGCTCCATGGACCTGGCCCAGCGCCAAAGCATCGTGGCCTACGATCTGCGCACGGTGATCTGCATCCCGCTGCGCAAGCGCCAGGTGCAGGCGACGCGCGATCAGACGCCCGCCCCCAGCGCTGCGCTGACGGAAGTCATGGGTGTTCTCTATGTCGATTCCCGCTTTGCCTCGAAGGACTTCTCCGGCGTGAGCAAGGATATCTTGCGCGCCATCGCGACTGAAGCGGCGTCGTTGATCGAGAATGCGCGCCTGGTGCAGGCCGAGGAAGAGGCCCGCCGCTACCAGCAGGAGCTCTCCATCGCGGCCGGCATTCAGCAGCGCCTGATGGAAGTGAAGATACCCGAAGTACCCTTCGCCAAGCTGCGTGGCCGCAACCTTTCCTGTAAGGAAATCGGCGGCGACTTTTTCGATGCCGTGAACACCAAAGAGGGCCTGGCCGTGGTCCTCGCCGATGTCAGCGGCAAAGGAGTTTCCGCCGCACTGCTGGCCTCGACTCTGCAAGGCATGATCTATTCGCACCTGAGTTCAGGCATGCCGTTGCTCGAGGTGGTAACGGCGGTGAATCATTTCTTCACGGCGAAACTGGTGGGAGAAAAATACGCAACCGTGCTGTTAGCCCGCCTGCGCAAAGACGGCGAATTGGAATACGTGAATTGCGGCCATGTGCAGCCGCTGCTGGTCTGCGCTGGGGAAGTGATCCGTCCGCCGCACGGTAATGTGCCCGTAGGACTGCTCCCGGACGCTACGTTTGAAAGTGCGAGCTGCCAGATGAAATCGGGCGACCGCTTCATCCTGGTGACCGATGGAGTCACCGAAGCGGAAAACCCCAAAGGCGAATTCTTCGAAGACTCCCGCCTGGAAGCGGCCGCGGCCAAGTCTCCCACGCTGGAAGGAATTTTCACCGCGGTCCAGGACTTCTGCGCCGGCAATCCCCTGAGCGACGATTGCACGGTGGTGGAATTAGTGTATTCCGACGCGGGAGCGGAGGCCAGAGTATGAAACGGGCCGCTCCCGCGTCGACACCTAACTGATCTTTAGTGGCTTCCGTCGGTAGTGTCTGAAGCAGACTTGAGACACTGCTCTTCGGTTCGGGGTAGTGTCCTAACACTGCGTTGTTCTGGTGGCGGGCGCGGATAGCACACCCGCCAGAGCGTCATTCGGCTGCTTCCTTCACGTCGATTATCAACGGTAACCGCTGTTGCAGCATGGGAAGCGGCTTACCGAAGGCTTTGGCAAAATGCCGCTCCAGTTCTTCCTTCGTGTCAGAGATTCGCATGAGGGTGATGACCGTCATAATCTGACGGTCTAGGTGCTCGTTTCCCGTATCTGCCGTTAGGTACTGGAAGTGTTTGCGCTTGCGGTACCCATGATCTGTGACGGGGTTTAATCGGCGCAATTCCTCAAGCACCCCGGACGGCAATTCCCCATAGACGTACTTGTTAATCAGGTGGCCGATAAACGGGGTGCGCTTTGCGTTCCCCGGCTTGTACGGCCAGTCGTGAATTCGGTAAATTTGTCGGAAGAATTCTTCGGGAAAGGTTCGCGTCCAAGGCCGATACTCTTCCTGCACGTAAGCCTCAAGAATTCGGGCGAGTTCATCCTTCGCCCGTTGCTCTTGGTATCCGGTCGCCTCATCCACTAAGGCGATAATCCCGACTCGCGCAAGCCCCTTCATTAGGATGTAGCACGCGGCTGCGATATGCTCTTGGCCCTTGAGTAGCTTGGCTTCGTCGCGGGCATTTACATAGACCTCGCAAACCATCGGCAAGAGCATTGCGTCATAGCCGAAGGCCCGTCCGCCTTTCGCGGTGCGAAAAACGATAGGAGTCGTCGACTGCATTAACTCGTCTGAAATGAACGGTTTAAGGTTATCTGCAACGAGAAAAGGCGGGAGTCCGTCGACTAGCTTTAAGCTGCCTGTACCGGCCTTTGCTTTCGCGGCCCTGCCGATTGCCGTGAGAAACGTTTCTTGAGTGAGAACACGCTTTCCAGTGCGGAGAACCGCACAGGCAATCTTGCGTCCGCCGATCACCAGTTCCCCGGAATGCGTTGCTTGCGGCAGATCGCTTCCCCATCGTGCATCTGCCGCTCTTTGAGCAATCAAAGTGCGTTCTTCCTTAGATAGTTTTTCCGCCCGTGCCTTCCCGCCTAGCGATTGGAGGCTGAATTCTTCGGTCATAGGTCACCTCATGCTTACAGATACTACATACTGCAAGGACACGTCAACAAAATAATGCGATGCACTACGATTATTTACTTGACATGCT
>Ga0187782_10000642_pt1 | contig 24301 bp, 20 predicted proteins | sample 0715_SJ02_MP15_2_FD_132454 | JGI IMG/M metagenome (GOLD analysis project Ga0187782, IMG submission 132454) | Tropical peat soil microbial communities from peatlands in Department of Meta, Colombia - 0715_SJ02_MP15_20_MG | ecosystem: Environmental > Terrestrial > Soil > Wetlands > Peat | place... | reverse complement strand
TATAAGGCAATTGGTTGAGCGTGATGCTGCGGCCCACGATGCTGCGGTCGCCCCCGAATTGCGACTGCCATAGCTTGTGACTGAGCACCACCACATGCGTGCCGGGTTTTTCCTCGGAGGGCAGGAAGCCCCGCCCCAACACCGGCTGGATACCCAGGGCCGGGAATATATCCCATGTGACCACGCCGACGTCGAGTTGCACCGGTACGCCGTAGCCGGTCAGCGTCAAGTTCGCGTCGTGACCTGTCACGAAATGCTCGAAGACGTGGTTGCGGGCACGCAGGTCGAAGAAGGTCGGGTACGACAGGCTGCCTGTGACCGGAGCGCCGTGGGAGTTCGTCAGCTCCACGGACAGCAGCCGATCAGATTGCGCGTAAGGAAGCGGCTTTAATAAAACGGTGTTGACCACGCTGAAAATCGCCGTGTTGGCGCCAATCCCCAACGCGAGCGTCAGCATTGCGACTGCGGCAAAGCCGGGACTTCGGGCCAGCATGCGCATCCCGTAACGAAGGTCTTGAAGCATCGTACCCATCATTCACCTCGACCATTCTCAAGCTGTCAACCGTCAGCTCTCAGCAATCAGCGAACAGAAGGTGTCAGGTGTCTGGCGGCAGGACACCTAGCACCTGGCACCTATTCCTGCTGATAGCTGGCGGCTGAAAGCTGGGAGCTTCTTTCCCTTACACCTGACACCTACCGTACCGCAACCCCACCATGGGATCGACCTTGGCCGCGCGGCGGGCGGGGACGTAGCTCGCAAGCAAGGCCAGTCCGACTAGCAGAATGGCGACGCCGGTTAACGTCAGCGGGCCCGTCGCTGAAATGCCCTAAAGCAAGCTGGAAATCGCGCACGTCAGGCCCAAGGCCGCAATGAGACCGACAAGCGTGCCACTGCTTTATTTCCGCCCCTCGGGGCATTCTTTGGCAATTTAGCCGCCACATCAACGCTTCGATAAGTCTTTTAATAGCAAGCGATACAGTGGTCCTGCGTGCGCAATCGGGCAGACCCTGTCCGGTTTTGGGATTCGCCTGTCCGCAATTGGGACGGTCTTTCTCAGCTTGTGAAGCCCTGAAAAAATGACGGGGTGGCGACAGGCTGTAGGGACGATCCTTGTGGTCGCCCGCGGCCCGCCGCCCGAAGGCTTTGGGCCGCAGGGCGGGCTGCCACAAGGGCCGCCCTTACAACTTTGTTTCGAAACGTTTATCTGGGAAGGCGGAACTCACCGGCTACACAGCCACTTTGATCTCGGTCCCTTCAACTTGGACGGGGTAGGTTGCGACTTTCAGGGAACTGTCCTCGACATTCTCACCCGTGCGGACGTTGTACTCCCACTGATGCCAGGGGCAGATGACCACCTCGCCCACGAGCTGTCCTTCGCCGAGCGGTCCGCCCTGGTGTAAACAGGCGTTGTCGGTGGCGTAGATTTTGCCTTCCACATTGAAAAGCGCGATCGTCTTTCCCCTTATCTCGACAACTTTCGCCGATCCCGGAGTAAGTTCGGAAACGCTCGCCACTTTGACAAACTCTGCCATGTACGCTTCTCCTCTGCCAAGTCACCTTTGCGCCATGCTAGAACCCTGCGTCATTCCGAGGGCAGCGAGGAACCTGGTTATACCACCCCGCCAATTCAGAGCCAGATTCTTCGCTGCCCTCGGAATGACACAGGATTTTTTGAACGGTTTTAAGTTTCTTTTCCCGTAAGAAGATCTACGCGATCTGGACCATTTCCGGCGTTCCTGCCTTGCCGATGCGGACGGATTTCTTGAACTCTTCCAGCATGCTCTCTTCCAGGCGGACCTCGGTGGGCCGCTTGCTCAGGCTCATGCTGTCGATTTTCTGCTGGAGCTTCAAAAGGGCGTAAAAGAGGTTTTCCGGCCGCGGGGGGCAGCCGACCACGTAAACATCCACGGGAACGATCTTATCCACACCCTGAAGCACCGCATAGGTATTGAACGGGCCCCCCACGCTCGAGCAAGCACCCATGGAGATGCACCATTTGGGGGCCGGCATCTGCTCCCAAATCCGCTTGATGGCGGGCGCCATCTTCAGCGTCACCGTGCCGGACACAATCATCAGATCGGATTGGCGCGGGCTGGGGCGAAACACTTCCGCCCCGAAACGCGCCATGTCAAAACGCGAGGTGGTGGAGGCGATCATCTCGATGGCACAACAAGCCAGACCAAAGGTGAGTGGCCAAAGGGACGATAGCCGCGCCCAATTGAAAATCTCGTCCACCGTGGTGATGATGAAATTCTGTTCAAAGCGATTCTCAATCCAACTCATACGCCTGCCTCAGCCCCTCTCCCGGAAATACTCAGGGTTTAGTCCCAAGCCCCTGCCACAACTACTATTATACCCCGGAAGGCAACTGGACCACGTGAAGTCCGCAGCCTCGTGCTGCTGCGCACTGCCTGGTGTCCGCCGAAACGAACAAATCGGCGGCCCACTCGGCTGCCGACGCCACCTGGAGAGAATCGGACGACCGTAGTGGCCAGCCCTCAAGGAGCTCGATAGCGCGGGCCACCACCTGGTCTGTTACATAGATAACGCTGGAATCTTCGACGTCCGCGAAAAGTGCCCGCTTGGCATTCAAGTACTGCGATGGTGAGACTTTTCTTTCCCGGCCAAGCCTGCGAAGTGCTGAAACCACTTCCGCAAAGCAGATCACGGAAACCCCCAGCGAGGATGCCGACGACAGAATTTCATCAAGGCGATCGCTACCCGGTTCTCGGACATAGCGTTTGGCAAGCGCTGAGGAGTCGAGGAAAACGTTCAAGATTTCGACCGCCTCTCTTCGAGCACGGCCCTGCTCAGGGAGGCGCCTGCCGCCACTAATCGCAAGCCGCGCCGCTTCCATGCCGGTTTTGATCCGCGCAGCTCAGATGGAACTATGTCGGCAATCAGTTTGCGGTGGCGCAGGATGCGAAACCTTTCGCCTTTCTCAACCATGTCCAGAATCCTCGACGCATTCCGTCGAAATTCACTGAAGGTGACTGTCTTCAAGTATTCTCCCTCCCAAGCGGAATTGTACACAAACGTACAATGATGTGCAATTGAATTCGTAGCCGCCCTCACAGGGCGACTTACCAAACATCCTGCTCGTCCGCCAAAGGCAGATCGACCGGGGCGTCTTGCTTGGCTGATTGATACATGGCGAGCGCCCACTCGAGGGTTGGGCGTACGCTGGCGAGTGTGATCATGGGCTCGCGGCCGTGGGCGATTGCAGCAGCCATGTCCTCAATTACGGCTTGATGGTCTTGGAAGCCCAGAGCGGCCGCGCCCGTTGCGCCAGTGGCTACGGCGGCGCTTCCGTAATGGCGGATTTCTTCATCCTCCGGCCGCTCGTCCTTGAACTTCCAGGTGTCGATGCGCTCGCCCACCATAATCGCCGTGCCGAATTCCCCGTTCACTTCAATCCGAATATCAGTGCCCGGCCACAGCGCCGTAGATGCCTGCAGAACGCCTTGCGCGCCATTCTGATAATTCACGAAGGCTAGCGTTGTATCTTCGACGGGGATGTTCGGGTGCGCAAGGTTAGTCATTTGCGCCTGCACTCGCTTTACCGGGCCGACAAGATATTGCAGCAGATCGATGTAATGGAATGCCTGCTGAATGGTGACGCCCGCCCCGGAACGCCGTTGCATGCGCCAACCGTCCGAAGTGTAATAGTCGATCGGACGAAACCATTTCATATACGTATCGGCGTGAAGGATTCTCCCGAAACGGCCCTCCAGAATCGCTTTGCGGATGGCCTGCACGGCGCGACGTGTCCGGCATTGAAGGACCACGCCGATCTTTACGCCGGCGGCTGCACAGACTTTGTGCATTTTATCCATCTCCCGTAATGACATGGCAGGCGGTTTCTCAACCAGAACGTGCTTGCCGGCGTGTGCGGCTTTGAGCGCAGCCTCGACGTGCAAATGGTTGGGGGTGAGAATACTGATCGCTCGAATCTCAGGATCGAGGAGCATCTGCTCCAGGCTACCATAGGCTTTGCATTCGAATTCGCTCGTGAACTTGGCCAGGCGAGTGGCATCCACATCTGCGGCGCCCACCAAGCGTGCCAAGTTCGAGGCCTGCATCGCCTTAGCATGGAATGGGGCAATCAGCCCCGTCCCCAAGAGTCCAAATCCCAGACGCAAATCGTTCGGCATTACTTCCTCGCTCGGAATGACAAGCGGATAACGGGCTTGCCCATGGCCTCACTCCGGGATCAGCAACACTTTCAAGGCCCGTTTTGCTTCGATATCCTCGAACGCGCTCCTCCACTCCGAAAGCGGCGCCCGGCGAGTAATAATCTCACCCGCCGGCAGTTGCCCGCTGGCAAGCAGGTGAATGGTTCTGTCCCAACTTGTGTAGCTGGTGGAAAGGTTGAAGATCACGTCACACACCTTGAAGGCGGCTTTGTCCCATGGAAAAGGGATGGAATCCTTGCCGGTCAAACCGATCACGCAGATGCGGCCCTTCTTGCGGATCAGTTCGACGGTGGAAGCGATTGCCGGGGCCGCGCCGCTGCATTCGACGACCAAATCGGCCCCCAGGCCCGCGGTGAGTTTCTGCACTACCGCCACAGGATCTTGCTGCGCCACGTTGATCACGGTTTCAAAACCCAACTCGCGCGCTTTCTTCAGGCGCAAGGATTCGTCCACCGGAGTTCCCACAATGGCTACGTGCCGGGCGCCGGCGGCTCGCGCCGTTAATGCCGCCAGCAAGCCAATAGGCCCCGGCCCCAGAACCACTACGAAGTCGCCCGCGAGGATTCCAGCTCGTTCCACCACATCATGGACGGTGTTGGCCGTCGGCTCCACCAGAGCAGCCAGGTCAAAGCTCATGGAGTCCGGGATGCGATGCAGTAGAAGCTCGGGCATCTTTAGGTATTTCGCGAAGGCACCATCGATCCCCCAGCCGGGCGAGCGCTTCAGCGGACAGATCTGGATGTTTCCGGTACGGCACAAATAACAATGGCCGCAGGCACGTGTGTGCGGTTCTCCCACAACTCGTTCGCCGACTTTAAAAAGCTCCGTCTCCGGGCCACTTCCGATGATCTGGCCTGAGAACTCGTGACCCAGAATCACCGGAGGCCAGTATGGAAATTCGTCGTGCCACACATGCAAGTCCGTTCCGCAGATGCCGCAGGCCCTAACCTCGATGAGCACCTCGCCGGGGCCGGGTGACGGCTCAGGGACATCTCGAATCTCGAGGAAGCCCTCCCCTTTTTGGGTTTTCACCAGAGCTTTCATGGTTTGACTCCGCCGCACCATTCCGCCAGAAAGCGCACCAGGATAGCGGCCGCGTCGCCGATTTCATCCAGCCCGATCTGCTCTTCGTTGGAGTGAGCAAAACGCAAGCTGCCCGGGCCGAAAACCACAGTAGGTATGCGCATTTGGTTGTTATAGAACCAAGAGTCACACGAGGCTGTCATGGCGCTGATCTCGCCAGTCGCACCGGCTTCCCGGCAGCACGCTTCGAGACCTGTGACCAGCGGGTGTCGCTGATCCAGGACATGAGCATCATGGCGGTACATGAATTCCAGCGTGAAGTGATCGCGCAGCCATTCATCTCCGCCGTCCAGGATGGCCTGCCGCATCTCCTCCATCACCTGGTACCGGGTCTTGTTGGGTAGGAGACCAAGCACACCTTCGACAGAGGCACTTGCGGGGGTCGTCGCTGGCCAGTCGCCCGCAGCCAGTTTGCCGAAGGTGATGGGCATGGGGTTGGCAAAGCAGTCGAACAGAGGGATACCACGGGAAGAGGCCAGCAGGCGGGCATGATACTGCTCGAGAATGTCCAGCGTTCGGATGGCCATTTTCAGAGCGCTGACGGGGCCGACCGCGCTACCACTGTGCCCCGGCCTGCCCGTGCAAGTCACCCGGAACCACACCGCGCCGCGCACCGAGGAGAGGATGCGGAGCTCGGACGGCTCCATCACGATGCAGCCATCGGCCTTCTCGCCCCGGCGCACCATGGCCAGCGTCCCGTTACCGCCCACTTCCTCCTCGACCACGAGATGTGCCAAGACATCTCCTCGCAGTTTCACCCCTAAGCGTTGGGCAGCCAACAGGGCAGTGAACAGCGTCGCCACTTGTCCTTTGGCATCACAGGCCCCTCTCCCATGCACGCGATTCGCGTTCACGCTGGGCTCAAAAGCATGATCCTGCCCCTGGGAGGGAGGCACGACATCGAGATGCGTATTGAACAGCAGAGACCGCCCGCCGCCGGTCCCGGCAATTCGCACCCGAAGCTCTGAGCGTCCCTCATACTCGATTCCCCGCACCGGGTCAGCGTAATCAGCGTCTTCTCGCAGCGCGTTCGTAAGGGGTATCCGTTCTGTCTCGCCGACTTCTGCGAAGCGTCGGGCGGCGTACTCCACAGCGTCCATTTCTTTGCCGGGAAGAGAGGGGAAACGGATTAAGTCACAGAGAAACTGTTCTGTGGGTGCACGCAGGGACTGGACAGCAGCGCGAATTTCGGGCCACGCGATTTCATTCATAGGCGGGAAAGGGCTTTCTCAAAAATGTCCATGCTTTCGTTGGCTTCAGCTTCGGAAATGACTAAGGGCGGCGCCACTCGGATGACGTTGCCGAAAACGCCCACCGAACCGATCAAAAGGCCGAGTTCAGCCGCTAAGTCAATTAGTTTTCGGGTGAGGTCCGGCGCGGGCTCCTTGGTTTTCTTATTCTTGACCAATTCAACTCCCATCACCAATCCCATGCCGCGCACCTCGCCCACGTAGGGGGACTTCTCCTGCATCTCCAGAAGGCGCGATTTCATTAACGCTCCCATACGTAAAGCATTTTCTTCTAATCGCTCGCGCCGCATGATATCGACCACCGCGCTGACGGCGGCGCTGGCCAGAGGGTTGCCTCCCATCGTGCTGCTCATTTCCCCAGGCCCGAGCGTTCCGATGACCTCGCTGCGCGCCGCGATCGCTGAGGCTGGAACACCGCTGCCAATTCCTTTGGCGATGCACACCAAGTCAGGGGCAAGGCCCTCCCATTCCATGGCCCAGAACTTGCCCGTGCGCCCGAAAGAAGACTGCACCTCATCGAGCGTACAGAGGAGACCACGCTGCCGCAGCCATTGCTCCAGGCGTGTCAACCATCCTTGCGGGGGAAAGATAAAGCCCGCCGCGCCCTGGTAGGGCTCCACAATCAGGCCGGCCAGGCTTCCCGTGCTGTTGGCGCGCACCGCGTCCTCGAGGTAGTCAAGGCAGAGCATGTCACAGGTGGCAGGGTCGGCCCGGAAAGGACAGCGGTAGCAATAAGGGAAAGGGACGCGAATCGAGCCGGGAATTGTTGGGCCATAGCCTTTCTTTGGGCCAGGCAGGCCGCCGGCACTCAGGGCCGCATAGGTGCGGCCGTGGAAACCGCCATAAAAGCTGATGACTTCAAACTTGCCGCTCTTCCGCTTCATGATCCGCAGGGCGGCCTCGATGGTTTCACTCCCCGTGGTCAGAAAGAAACACTTGTCAAGAAACGGTGGCAGAACGGAGATGAGTTTCTCCCCCGCTTCCACGCGCGATTCATGTAGGCACTCATAGTTATTCAGAAGCTTTGCCGCAGCCGCTTGCACGGCTCTGACCAGGTCGGGATGGCAATGTCCGACGTTGGTCACTAGGACGCCCGAGGTCCAGTCGATGAAGGTGTTGCCATCGGCGTCAGTTACGACCACGCCGCGAGCGTGGTCCCAGGCGACCTGCGCCTGGTAGCCCGTGCATTGCGCCTCCACGCGCGCCCAGCGCGCGAAGAGCTCCTTGGATCGAGGGCCGGGCAAAAGCCCTGCTACCTTCGTAATATTCTGATTCACCGTGCACCTCTGGTGTAGCGGCGCTCTCTGTCCGCTGGCACTACGGCCCATCATACCCGCTGTCATTCCGAGCGCAGCGAGGAATCTTGCTCTGCCGCCCAAAATGCTCACCGCGGAGGCGACCTGCGGCTCTGCCGCCTGACTTGCGGAAAGGCTTTGTCTTTGCGAAGGACACCCGTCCTGAACCACCCCCACTGGCGCAGGCTGGAAGGCTTAGCCTTCCAGCCTGCGCCAGTGGAAGACAAGGAGTACAGCATTGGCCGGAAAGCCGGAGGCTTTCCGCAAGTCGGGGCGGCCAGGCCGCCGGGAGCTGCTAATTTGGGCAGTCGTGAACTCATCTCGCCACGCGGCGGTCCCGCGTTTGCGGGACCGCCGCCAGATCACTCACACACTTGGCTTTGCAACAAAGCGCGGCGGCAGGCCCGCCAGGAAGCGGTCAATCTCCATCACGATCAGTTCCCGGATGCGCCGCCCCGAGTCCTCCGAATACCAAGCCAGGTGTGGCGTCAGAAAGGTGTTGGGTAGCCGGAAAAGGGGAGAGTCTGGAGGGGGAGGCTCGATATCGTAAACGTCGATCCCGGCGCCGGCAATCACGCCCCTCTCGAGCGCTTGGGCAAGGGCCTGCATGTCGACCATCAGCCCGCGTGAAGTATTGACGAGGTAGGCCGTGGGCTTCATCATGGCGAGGGTGTGATCGTTTACCAGGTGCCGTGTTTCGGGAGTCAGCGGCGTGTGAATGGTGACAAAGTCGGCGTGGCGGAACACCGTTTCCTTGTCCACCACTTCGATCCCCAGCTCCTCTTTCCGTTCTTTCGGAAGATATGGATCGCAGATCAGGAACTTTAACCCGAAAGACTTCAGCTTGCGATAGACAAGAGAGCCGACGCGGCCACACCCAATGATGCCTAAGGTCTGACCCCCCATGCGGTATATCGGAACAGCCTCTGCGAAATCCCAGGCACCACGGGCTGACGAAATATCGAGCGCTCGACGACTGGCGGCAAGGCGCCGACCGCAAGCGAGCAGGAGCGCAATGGCCTGCTCGGCGACCTCCTCGGCGCAGTAATCGGGAATGTAGCAAAGCGGGATGCCCGCTTTTTCCAGCGCCGCCACGTCGACATTGTCATAGCCGACTCCGTGGCGGATCACCAGCCTGCACCTTTCCCAGGTCGAGATAATCTCGGAAGTGACGGGCACCATGTTGACGATCACCACATCGGCGTCACGAGTCGCCGCGATAACGTCGCAAATCGGCGCGAACTTGAGCTGATAAGTCAGAAATTCCAGGCCCCGCTGGGCCATTTCTTGGGCTTCCCAGTTGAGATCAGACTCGATGTAATCCGTCACCACGATCTTCAGTGGCTTCATAGGTTGTCCGCTCCGCCCACCCTCCGCCGAACCTCAGACTTTCCTCGCAACGGGCCCCGTCGTCTATGGCGGAGAAGAATTCTACCCCTTTCCGGCCCGTTTCCGACGAAAAATGTGGGACATGCTTAGGCTCACGGGAGAGGGCTGTGCGTTCAGTTCGGCCGCACGGCACTGTGTCATTCCGAGCGCAGCGAGGAATCTCGTTCTGCCCAGGGCCGAGGCGGGTCGCTACAGAGGTCACAGAGGTTTGCGATGTGTCTTTTGACTTCTCCTTCCTTCCGGTCAGAATGCGGCCGCCCCCGCCTCCGCCACGGCGTGGTCCTGTTCCCCCGAACCACCGCTGACGCCGATGGCCCCGACGACTTTTCCATCACGCTTCAAAGGTACGCCTCCGGCGAATATCATGATCTTCCCATTGTTGGAGGCGTGGATGCCAAAGAACTGGTTGCCAGACTGGCTGTGCGCAGCAAGGTCCTTGGTCGAAATATCGAAGGCCCGCGAGGTGTAGGCCTTCTTGATGGAAATATCAATGCTGCCGATCCACGAGCCATCCATTCGCACGTGAGCCACGAGATTCCCTCCCTCGTCAGCCACTGCAATGTTCATCGGTTGCCCGATCTCCGCCGCTTTTTTCTCGGCAGCCGCAATAACCCTTCGCGCATCGCTGAGTGTCACCACGATCGTTCCTCCTTTGTGAACTTGAGTTGTATAAGTTCCAGTGCGGGTGACTCTATTTGAACAAAATATGAGGGAGTCTTCAAGGTATTTGTTCCTGACTTGGTTTAGAATGAACTTCCGCGCGCTCGATGTGGCAAGCCATTTGGAGCGCGGGCGGTGGCCGGGAAAAGCCGTCAACAGGAGGTTAGCAGTTGCAGAAATTAATGAAAGATCAGGAAGCGGGCGTGGGCAAGGCGGTGGTGTTTCTTACAGTCGTGCTTTTGCTGGCGCTTACGGTAGTGGTACTGAAGCTCACCAGCCGCGAGGCCCCTTCGATCGATATGCAACGCGAGGTCAGGGGAATCGGCACGAACACGCCCCTGGAACTCAAAGTTCACGACTCTCAATATCGCATCAAATCGGTTGTGGTGGAACTCCGCCAGGGAGACCGAACGTTTCCAATTCCAGTGGAGAGCAGCAACTGGGTGGTGCGCACGCCAAGGTGGTGGAAGTTCTGGTCGCGCCATGTCGAGAGCAGCGCCATGTTCACCGCGAGCGTAGGACGCAAACAGATACCCGACCTGAAGGAAGGTTCTGCCAAGCTCATCGTCACGGCCACGAACGACTCCTGGGGGCGATTCTTCAGAGGTGGCCAGAACCAACTCATCAAGGACCTGCCCGTCCGCTTTCTTCCCCCCCGCGCCGAGGTTCTGACTGCGCAGCACTACATCAATCAGGGCGGCTGCGACATGGCTCTTCTTAAGGTATCCGAGGGAACAGTCGAATCCGGGGTGCAAGTGGGCAGTTACTTCTTTCCGAGCTTTCCCGTGAAAGAGTCCGACCCCACCACCCGGATGTGCATCTTTGCATATCCATACGACGTTGGCCCCGCAACCCCGGCCCGTGTGGTGGCGCGCGACGACGCAGGCAACCAGACCCTGGTGAATTTCAATTACAAAGTCTTCCCCAAGAAGTTCAAGTCCGACACCATAAATCTCACAGACGAATTCATGCAACGTGTCGTCCCTCCGATACTGAGCCAAACGCCGGAATTGTCGGATCAGGGCAGCCTATTGAAGAATTTCCTGCTGATCAATGGCCCGCTACGCCGGATGGATGCCCAGCAATTGGTGGCTTTCGCCCAGAAAACCGCGCCGCACCTCACCTGGACTCAGCCCTTCGTGCCACTCGGAAATTCCAAAGTCGAGGCTTCGTTTGCGGACTACCGGAGTTACGTGTACAACGGCCAGGTCGTCGACCACCAGACGCACCTGGGATTTGATCTGGCGGTTGTGCAGCACACTCCGGTGTTGGCCGCCAATGATGGCAGCGTGATCTATGTGGGCTTTCTCGGCATCTACGGCAATGTCGTGGTGATTGACCACGGCTGCGGCCTTCAGAGCCTCTATGCCCACTTGAACTCGTTTGATGTGAAGGAAGGCGACGCGGTAAAGCGAAGTCAAGTCATCGCGCGCAGCGGCCAGACTGGACTAGCAGGCGGCGACCATTTGCATTTCACCATGCTGCTGGATGGAATCCCCGTCAATCCCGTCGAATGGTGGGACCCGCACTGGATCCACGACCGCGTTGAGGCCAAGCTCCAACCCTCCAAGTAGGCGCCAGGCAAAAGTGTAGAGGGTAAAGGATAAAGTGTAAGAGGTGAAGTATAGGACACTATACTTGGCACAGACACATGCCGGACGCGTGCAATTTGCGCTTTACCCCTTACCCTTTACACTTTTGCCCGACACCTGGCCCCTGACACTTTTTTTACGGCGCCACCCGGCTCAGATAAGACTCGAAGAACTTCTTGGGATCGGCGTGCATCCCCACCGTAGCATTCGTGGGCTTGCCTTCGGCGACTCGAGTGAATCCCTGCGCGTCAACCTCGATGGCCAGTTGTTGAGTCTCACATATGCTTGGGTCAATCAGCATTGCCACCGCCATGGGATCAAACAGGGTCGGAGTCTCGTTGCCCCAAAGGTGGTAGAGAATCGTCAGAGCGTTGGTGAGTGGCGTGAGATGGGTGAAGACGCGGCGGCGGGCGGCAGCATCAAGTTGCAGCATGGCCGTTACATCGAGCGGGGCCATCAGCAGGGGCACACCGGATGAGAACACGGTCTGCGCCGCTTCCGGGTTCGACTTGATGTTCCATTCGGCTTCCGGCTTCGAGTCAGGTCCATAACCGCGCTCGATCGATCCGCCCATCATGGCGATCAACTTTATCTTCTTTGCCATGGAAGGGTCGGATTTCAGTAGGGCGGCCACATTGGTCAGTTCCCCGATAGCAATAATGGTAATCCTTCCAGGCCGCCGGCTGATCTCAGTCTTCAGGAAATCAACTGCTCCGCTCAAATGCAAGGCGGGACTGGCGAAGCCATTGGCCCAGCGGGTTTGTTCAATCGGCTGGGGCTTTCCGGGCTGGCCTGCATAGACCGGGACTTTGCGCCAAGCTCCGCCCGCTTCCCAAAGCATTTTAGCCGCTAGCCGCGCACGCGCCTGAGTATCGCCCGCCACGGTGGTCACGCCCAGAAGTTCCAGTTCGGGACTGTTGATGATGAGCGCCAGCGCGAACGCATCGTCAATGTCCGTGCCAATGTCCGTGTCAAGGATGATGGGCGTCTTCGCGCCCGCCGCGGAGAGAGAAGCCATGACGAACGCGAAGCCAGTCAATAATAGTCGGATCGAGTTCGGCATATGAATTCGCTAGCTATGGAAGCTCGCGCGATCCCCCCTTACGGTCATTCCCGCGAAAGCGGGAATCCATCTCCTTCCGGTCTGACGCGGATCCCCGCTCTCGCGGGGGTGGCGCCGATTATTCTAACCTCCTTAAACACTCACTCGGACGTACGCAGATGGTTGAAGTTGATGACATCGACGTTCTGGCTCAAGAGGTGTTGGGTCAGCCGAAGATCGTCAGTGAGCACGCGGTATTTCCCGCCTGCTGCCCTAAGGATGGCCATGTCGGTCAGGCCAAACTTCGGGAAGGCTTTCTCATCACATAATTCTTGGCTGGGCGTGTACTGCTCGTGCAAATCCTTAAGGGCATGCGCGAAATGCTGGCAAAAAGAGTACCTCAAGTTCCCGGGTAGCTGCCCGAGTAGGTTGCTGACTTCTGCGAGGATGCTCGGGGTGGTGATAACCTCTTTGAATTGTCCTATGTAATCGACCAGGAGTTCGAAATCTCCCACCGTGAATTGCGCTGTTCGCTTGAATTTCTCGATCCGGGTGGGGTCGTGTAGGCCGACGAAGAGCAAAAGAAGCAAATTCGAGTCGATGAGCAGGCCCTCCCTGCGGTAGAGGCTTGCGGGGTCGGCAGCACTACTCGACATGCTCCACCTCACGAATCTTCATTGAGACGACCTCGCCCGTCTCACCGTTGACCTTGAAGATTTTATAGGCACGAGGACCTTTCAAACCGAACCGCGGCATGACAGGAGGACGTTCGTATCCGAGGGTAATGAGCCAATACCCGTCGCTTAGCTCGACTTCCTCAAGCAGCACGTTCGTGAACTGATCATGGTAGAGATCCGCGAAGTACTCGGCAGCCTTATTTACTGCTTCTTTGACTCCTATCATTGCCATCAACCTCTCTTGATCTGGGGGCCGTCCACAAAAGGGAAATACCCACCCTCTGTGTCGCTAGCTGACTCCTCAGATCATTATTCATCCGTTGCTCTGACGAATCAATCCGTCACTTCACCACCGGCGCCAGCGCCACGCTCACAAGACCGATGATGAAGAAAGCAAACATCAGTGCCAGCAGCCACTTGGTGGTTGCATCGGCGCCTTTAAATTCTTTCCAAACAAACACCCCCCAGATCGTTCCCACCATCGTCGAGCCCTGGCCAAGCGCGTACGAAGCGGCGGGGCCGACCATCTGGGCGTAGGAAGCCACGAAGTTGGAGATCGTGCCCACACCCCACACCAAGCCGCCAAACATGCCCCAGAAGTGCCATGAACCGCGACCGCGAAAATAATCTCCAACCGAAACTCGAGGGCCCGAGACAGGCCGCCGCATCAAGAAATAATTCACAGGAAAATTGGAAACCACCACTCCAAGGGCAAAAACGAAGGCCACAGTGTACGGACCGAAGTGGTTTTCTCCTTTGATCGCTTTGGCGATAAAAGGATAGAACAATCCCATCACCACGCCGCCCAGCACGCTGACGACGATTCCTGTTACGCTTACGGTCTGGTCCTTCGCCTGCCTTCGGTAGGCCGCAGCGTCCAGAGCAATGGCGAGGCAAACCAATGAGATGCCTCCAAAAAGCATCAACGGATTGCCCTTTGGCGTGATGATGTAGTTCAGGACCGAGCCGACTACCAGCGCCAACCCGACGCCGACCGGGAAGGCCACCGCCATGCCCGCGATGGCGATAGCAGCCACAATCAGAATGTTGCCAAGGTTGAAGACGATTCCCCCCAGGAAGGCGAGCAGAAAATGATGCCTATCCGCCGCACGGAGGTTTTGAACGAAGCTATCCGGGCTGGAAGGCGCCGTGCTCCCCAGCGTAAAACCCAGGAGCAACGCAACGAGCAGAATGCCCCAGACGTAGTCCCAATAGAACAGCTCAAATCGCCAGCCTTTGCAAAGCTTTTGAGTATTAGCCCAACTCCCCCAGCAAATCATGCTGAGAATAATCATGCAAAGCGCGACTGCATAAATAGCGGGTATGAACATAGACCTACTCCGGTATGGCGATGGGCACCGTCCGGCCTTCGCCCGCCGACTGATAGATGGCCTCCATCACGGCCACGTCGCGCATTCCTTGCACGCCATTTGGCTCGGGCTCGCGCCCGCGGCGGACGCAGTCAGCAAGGGCATCGAGCTCCAGCGCCAGTTCGTCAATCACCTTGAATTTCTTTTCGAACCAGCGCCCGCCGATCTCACCGAAAAGGCAGCGCTCCAGGTCATATTGAAACGCCGGGTTAAGGCAAGCCCAACCCTTCTCGCCGTTGACCTGCATGAACGAGGACTCCGCGGCCTGAAAACTCGAGGTGCACTGCGCCACGATGCCGCTGGGGAAGTGCAGCCGAAAGGCGATGTTCTCATCCACCTGACTGAACCTTTCGGGATCGGTCGCCCACTGATAGGCCGACACTGCGTTGGGTTCCTCGCCCACCAGCCAGCGAATCGTGCTCACGCAGTAAACTCCCACATCCGGCAGCGAACCGCCGCCCGAGAGCGTGGGATCAAGGTGCCACACGCCATGCTCCAGCCGCGGTGGGAGAAAGATCCCGAAGGCGGAATGGATGTATTTCAGCCGACCCAGTTTGCCGCTCGTGAACAGCTTCTTGAGCTCCAGGCTCGCAGGCTCAAAATACTTTCGGTAAGCAACCATCAGGCGAACGCCCGAAGCGCGGCACGCCTGAACCATCTGCCAGCACTCCTCCACCGAAATTGCCATGGGCTTTTCGCAAAGCACGTGCTTACCGGCATTGGCCGCCTGAATGGTGTAGCGGGCGTGGGAGCCGTTGTTGGTGGCGATGTAAACGGCCTCCACCTGCGGATGGGTGAAGCAGGTGGGCAACTCTTCGTAAGTGTAAAAGGCCTCCGCGCCAAACTTCGTAGCCAGACGCCTGGCCTTCGACTTGTCACCACTCACCAGGGCCACCAGCTTGGCTGCTTTGCTATGCCTGAAGCCGGGCAAGATTGCCCTTTGCGCGAATCTGCCTAATCCGATCACGGCGTAACCAACAGGCTTGTTAGCTGCCATAAACCTCCTTTGTCGGACTCAAAGTGAAGGAAGAATACTTCCCGACTTTGGGGGCGGTGTCAAGGGTCGCGCAGACCTGCTTCTTGTGTCTACGGCTCTTCGCCCGATTTGCGCGGGTGGCGCAGAAGTGGCATACAGACAAGGCAATGCACGCGCCACCCACGCGGGTATCACTCGGATCGCCGCGAGCGCATTGGATCGATGGTCGCTGCACGTCTGGCGAGCAGCAGGGAGGCTGCAGCGACCACGCCGATGAGCAATACGGTTATGGCGACGTAGGTCGGGGCATCGAAGGAAGCGATCCCGAAGAGCCTATGCCGTAAAGCCCGGCTCGCCAGTTGGCGAGGCGATGACGGCACGCGGGCCGAACGCTGCACAAAGAAGGGCTTTACTTCCGTAATGGATGATGCTAAGGTCCAGCCGAACAGTTCGCATCACGGGCGCGGATACTCACCAGACCAAGAACGCGCCAGCCCGCCGCGTGATCAAAGGAGGATGCCATGAGAAAAGCTATAGTCATTTTGATGTTCGCGTTATTTGCGGTGGCAGGACTTGCCCTTCAGAACGCTGTTGCCAATGGACAGGCGAAAGCGGTTTCGGGCCCAAAACTAAGCCGCTGGCACGGCAAGATCGTCATGTTCAACAAGGACAAATCCACGATGGAAGTCCGCAGGGACACCGTCGTAAGGACGGTCCACTTCGACAGCTCAACAAAGTGGACCAAGGCGAAGGGCACGAAGGTTATTGACATGAGCGAATTCAAGGAAGGGTCGGAGGTGCTCTGCCTCGGTACTTACAACCAAGGGAGCGTCGTGCTGAACGCCACAAATATCGATCTGCGGGGTCAAGATTGACCCCTGCATAAATAACGCAATAAAGTGACCTTCAGGAGGAAACTCTTATACCCCGACTGAAGGATAGTGCCGATCTGCTGGAGGACCGTCGCCGGCGAGCGCTGGCCTCCCGCGATATGGGCTCGTCCCTGAATGAAGTCGGGCGTGGCATTGGAGGCAATGCCAGTTTGGTGATGCGCTGGCGTGACGCTCGGCGAAGGGGCGGAGCCAAAGCCTTGCGGGTGCGCTTCTCTTCAGGCCGCCCCTGGAAGCTGGATCAGGCACAACGAAACCGGCTGGTGTGTTTGCTCCTTCAGGGAGCGACTGCGCATGGCTGCCGAACCAATCCGTGGACCACGGCCCGCGTTGCCAAGGTGGTTGAGCGCGGGTTCGGAGTGCGCTATCACGGCGACCACATCGGCCAGTTGATGCACAGCCTGCAATGGAGCCTCCACCGCTCCATCGAAGGCATCCGCGTTTCGTCCGATCCTGATTAACACATCCCTGCCCACTCCCACGCACGCGTAGCGTCCGCTGCAAGGGCGGCTTCGTTCAAGTCAGCTTCCTGGAAAGTGACATTCCCAGGCCTGGGGCAAGTGGGATTCGGGCAGACAAGCCCCTCTATCGTTCCCAATCCGCCATTGCAGATGCTCTCGCCCTCCAACAGGCTTCGGTGATCGGGTTAACTTCTTCGTATAGCCCGTAATGCGGATTGTGTTGACTTGCCCAAAGGTGCGGCCTATGATGCTTTCACACGAAGTCAGTTGTCAGACCACTCGCAGCCAATCGACCTATGGTCGGCCAAGCCGTGTCGCATTACCGCATTCTTGAAAAACTCGGCGGCGGGGGCATGGGCGTGGTGTACAAGGCCGAGGACACCAAGCTCAAGCGCACCGTCGCCTTGAAGTTCCTCCCTGAGGAACTCTCTAAGGATCGACAAGCCCTGGAACGCTTCCAGCGCGAGGCGCAGGCAGCCTCTGCACTCGATCATCCCAATATCTGCACCATTTACGACATCGGCGAGCACGAGGGCCAGCCCTTCATCGTGATGCAGTATCTGGAGGGCCAGACCCTCAAGGGCCGCATGGCCGTAGGGGCACGCCATGGCGTGCCCCTACCCACCGACGAATTGCTGGAGTTGGCAATTCAAATCGCCGATGCTCTGGACGCCGCACACGCAAAGGGCATCATCCATCGCGACATCAAGCCGGCAAATATTTTCGTCACGACGCGCGGGCAAGCCAAGATTCTGGACTTCGGGTTGGCGAAGCTGACCGTAGGGGCGACCCGGCGGGTCGCCCAGGGAGGGCGAGGCGACGCCTCGCCCCTACAAGACACACCGACGGCCTCCGTCGAGCCTGAGCATCTCACCAGCCCCGGCGTGGCGATGGGGACCGTCGCCTACATGTCGCCGGAGCAGGCGCGGGGGGAAGAAGTCGATGCCCGCACTGACTTGTTCAGTTTTGGTGTGGTGTTGTACGAGATGGCGACGGGCCATTCGGCTTTCCCAGGCAGCACCTCGGCGCTCATCTTTGACGCGATTCTCCACAAAGCGCCGACTTCACCGGTGCGCCTCAATCCCGACTGTCCTGCCGAACTGGAGCGGATCATCAACAAGGCGCTGGAGAAGGACTGCGAGGTCCGGTATCAGGTGGCTTCCGAACTCCGCGCTGACTTGAAGCGCCTGAAGCGCGACACCGATTCCGGGCGAGAGGCTGCTGTAGCGGCGGGTTTACCCCGCCATATTGAAGGTGGCGGCGTAAAGCCGCCTCTACGTCGCCGGCTGGTGATTGCTCTCGCGGGCATGGCGCTGCTCGCCGGTCTGATTGCAGGCATCGCTGTTCTGTATCGACAGCGCAGTGGGCCTCTTCCCACGACAAAGCCTGGCCAGCCTTCCATCGCCGTCCTTCCTCTCGAAAACCTCAGTGGCGATCCGGCAAACGACTATTTCAGTGATGGGATGTCGGAAGAGATCAGCACCAAGCTCTCACGCATTCAGACGCTCACCGTCGCACCGTATTCCTCGACGGCCCGCCTCAAGGCCGCGCTGAAACCACCCGAGGATATCGCGCGCGAACTTCGAGTTCGTTACTTACTTGACGGCAGCGTGCGCAAGGCAGGGAACCAGGTGAAGGTGAACGTCCGCTTGTTTGATGCCTCGACGGGCTTTCAAATCTGGGCCGACGACTTCGTTGGCGACATGAAAGATGTCTTCACCGTGCAGGAGCAAGCTGCCATCAAAATCGCTGATGCTCTCAATCTCCACCTTAGCCAAGGGGAGCAGCAACTGATTTATCGTCGGTACACCCAGAATCCAGAGGCGTACGAAGCCTACCTGAAGGGGCACGCCTTGCTCGTGTACGAAGACGAGCCTGACAAACTCGTGGCGGCGGAGACGGATTTCGAGCAGGCGTTGAAATTGGACCCAAACTACACCCTCGCTTTTGCTGGTCTTTCCCACGTCGAAGGCAAGATCTATCGTAATGTCGACTCGGATCCGGCGCATCTTGAGCGCGCGGAAGAGTTCGCCGGTCGCGCCTTGAGCATCGATCCGCAGCTCCCTGAGGCCCACATCGCCTTGGCCAACGTTCACGGGTACAAATACGACTACCCACGCGCCGTCCAAGAATTCCGCGAGGCCCTGCGCTCGGAACCACAGAATGCTTACGCCTGGGACATGTTGTCCTGGGCTCTGGGCTACCAGGAGCCTCCGGACGCGCTGGAGGCGGAGAAGGCCGCTCGCGAAGCGATTCGTCTGGAACCCTCTCGATTCATGGCCAATTACCATCTGGGGCGGGCGCTTTACCTTCAGGGGCGCTATGACGAGGCCCGCGCAGCTTTCGAGAAAGCGAAGGAATTGTCGCCGACTTCCTCGATGCCGCTCTCGGGGCTGGCCCAGTTGTACCTGGCCCAGGGCAACTCGGAGCGCGCCGTGGGTGTCTTGGAAAAAGTAAACTTAAAAGCCGCCATTTCACTTTTCTGGCTGGCCTCCGCCTACTCAGCACACGGTGATCGTGACAAAGCTCTGGCGACCATAAAAAAGGCCTTTGATCTTGGATTCCGCGATTTCGCCGCGATTGACGCCAGCCCGTATCTCGCTACACTACGCTCCGACCCGAATTTCCAGCAACTCATCCGTCAGTATCGAAAATAGGTTCATTCCGCCCCGCCCCGCGCTTCCAGGACCTCCTGCGCCGCATGAAGTTCCAGCCGCAGTGCTGGCGCCAATGGATAAGATGTTCGTGCTTTGGCGGGTCGGACTCTCGCCGTTCACGTGCAGTCTCCTGGACCCCGCAACGAGCGGGCACGCTCTCATCCTCGGGCATCCGAAGAAACGAAGCGTTGGGCCTCTTGGATGTCGTTGCCATGTCTTTTTCGATGATGCCCTGAGTAGGGCCCAACGGGGTTCCGCCTGAGGCGAAATCCGCTCGCCCTTACTTCAAGTACGCCCCCGCCACTTCGATCAGTGCCTCCGCAGCCGATGCCAAACACGGAATCTTTAAGCTCTCCTATTGCTTGACACTGTCCGATGCTGTCTGGCTACCACATGAAAAGTGGCCTGGAAGGAAATGAATCGCGGCTGTCGCCGGACCATTTCCCCCAACGAGTACATGGGGATTCGGGTCGTCGGCGTAATAGGCCATAAACTCTCCGGCCTGGATCTCTAACGCCGAAGCGCGGCCCCCGTAATACGACGTGAGCATGCCGGTATCGATCAGGAACACGCGACCGGCAAATCGGACGGTGATTGTATGCTCCGGTAGCACTGTGTGGCCGACAACGATGTAGTGGGCGCCGAGGCGGTCGAGCGTCTTGTTCAGCCCTTTTTCGTTCCTTTCCTCGGGTTCGAGGGCCAAGCCCCGGTACCATAACGGGCTGTGGTTCGACATGAGCAGTCCGCTGGGAAGCTCGAGCATCTGGCGAATCTGCCCTGCGTCGCTGGGGGTGACGGGCAAGCCGGACTGGGCGGCCTCGTACCTCAGCTTCGCCTGGTTGAAGGCTTCCTCAAGCGTCATGTAGCGCCAAATAATCTTCTCCTGCACCAGCGCCTGCCAGAGCTTGTCAAAGTCAGTGATCTCGGAACGGATCTTCCTGTTCAAGTCCTCGATGGACCGGAAGTGAAGCTCGGGGTCGAGCCCGGCGTGCATGAAGAGGCCGTCACCCAATTGGGCGATGGCGTCGTGGGTGCGCAGCCAGCGTCCATAGACTCCGTCGGGGGCGTAGGCATCGCGCTGCTCGAAGAAGCCCAGCGGGTGCCGCGCCAACCACTCCTGGTGGGCGGCTTCGTCATCAGGCACCTCTCGCACCCGCCGGTTCTCGGCAATGAACTTGCGATAGTCCTGGTAGGCGTCATCGCGCACTCTTTCAGACTGCTCTGTCGCAAACGACAGGAAGTCGGCAGGAGACGTGTAGCGCGTATCGCCCATCATCTGCATGACCTCGTGGTTGCCGAGCAGCGGGACCAATCTGCCGCCCTGCGCTGGAGCCTCACGCTCAAGCTCCATCAACAGCTCGAGGGCCTTCCGCGTCTCGGGCCCGCGGTCAGGGACGTCGCCTAGTTGCACCAAAACGGTCGAGCCGCCCGCCCACTTGAGGCTCGCGTCGATCAAGCCCATCCGCCGCAGGATGCTCAGAAACTCCTGGTATGCGCCATGCACATCGGCGATCGCCACGAGGCGCTGCGATGAACCCGTTTCCGTGGCCATTGCTGGTGGCGCCACGGATACACTGCGACTTATCAGCAGGACCGGGCCAGCCACGAGCATCAGGGCCATCATGAAGATCGTGGCGCTGCGCCCTTGTAGAAACCTGCTCCGGTTTTTCATGACCATCGAAGGGGCCCCCCTAGTGACGCCAGGCAGCGCGCAAAATTTCCTGTGGCGAGTTGAACGCTTGGTCTTAACCGGAATTTCCGTTTTGACCTTCCGGCCAACTGATAACATACCCCTCACCGCTTCTCAACGCAATGGCCAGTCAGGTTCTCGGCGCTCGCTGTCTCCAGCGCCTAAAGAGGCGGCCAGTTTTGCAATTACTGACAACGCTAGCTCCGGGAATGGCGCTTGAAACTCAGTTTGTCGAAGTATGCTCGGCAGCCGAGCCTCTACCCTGCGCGGGAATGACGCGGTAGCGTGCGGGGATCACCTCGCCGCACTTGTGACCCGCCCATTTCAGCCCCCACCCCTAATCCCTATAGCCTGAGGCCGCCCTACCTACTTGGCGCTTGACATCGACCGCATTTGAGCTTATATGTAGGATTCCTAGGTGTTCTATGGCCGAGCAAAAAGCCGAACTCCTGAAGGGCACCCTCGACATGCTGATCCTCAAGATTGTGGCCCTGGGGCCTATTCACGGCTACGCCATCGCGCAGCGAGTTCAGCAGATTTCCCGCGAATTCTTTCAGCTCCAACAGGGCTCGCTTTACCCCGCCCTTCACCGCCTTGAGGACAGGGGCTGGCTCGAGGCCGAGTGGCGGCCAACGGATACCGGCCGCGAAGCCAAATTCTACGCGTTAACGAAGGTGGGCCGAAAGCAGTTGGAGGCGGAAGTCGCCAATTGGGAGCGACTCACAGCCGCCGTGGCACTAATTCTTGCCACCGCAGAGTAGGAGTTAAGAATATGCGCTGGTATCAACGGTTCTTACGCCGACGGCTTACCGAAGAAAGGCTCGAGGCCGAGCTTCGCTTCCATCTCGAGCAGCAAATCGCCGCTTACGTTGCCGCGGGCATGACGCCGGAAGATGCCCGGCGGCGCGCCCGGCTGGAATTCGGCGGGCTGGATCAAGTGAAAGAAGAATGCCGGGACGTGGGGATTACGCGTTTCATTGAAGCCTTGATCCAGGATGTCCGCTATGGCGAGCGGATGCTGCACAAGAATCCCGGCTTCACGGCCGTGGCGGTGCTGACCCTGGCGCTCGGGATCGGAGCGAATACCGCGATCTTCAGTTTCGTCGATCAGCTCTTGCTGCGGCCTCTGCCCTTCCCTGAGTCCGACCGGCTGGTGGCTCCATGCTACCGTGACACACGAACCTCCAATGTCTACGACAGCCTGTCATTTCCAGACTACGTCTTTTACCGAGACCATAGCACAACCCTCGCCGGGTTGGCGGCATACACTGACATTGACGCTGCTTTTCGCTTAGGTGATCAGCGGGTTCGGCTCCCTGGTGAAATCGTCAGCCACAACTATTTCTCCGTCTTGGGCGTGTCGCCGTTCCTTGGACGATGGTTCCAGCCTGACGAGGACGCCGTGCCGGGAAGGAATCCCGTGGTCGTGCTCGGCTACGGGTTGTGGCAACGAGCTTTTGGCTCGGACCCCGCAGCGGTCGGTCGGCGGGTCGTCATTAATGGAGCGTCCTTCACCGTCGTGGGCATAGCGCCACGGAATTTCGTCGGGTGGCGCCTGGATCGCACGACAAAACCGGAGTTCTGGGTCCCGACCATGATGTATCCGGTTGCCGAGCCTCAACAAGCGGGATGGGATCTACAGCATCTGGTAGGAGACGATTGGTTGGGCGCTGTCGGACGGCTGAAGGCCGGCGTGAGCGTGGCGCAAGCTCAAGCAGATTTCGCGTATCGCTTCGAGCAACTCAAACAAACGCTTTGGCGCAATGTGCCGGACCTTCCCATGCAGCGGGCCGGAATGCTCGCAGCAGCCAACCAAGCTCGGATGGACCCCGCTTCAAGACAGACCCTCCGCTCATTTCTCGGTATGCTGATTGCCGTGGCGGGACTTGTCCTGCTGATTGCCTGCGCGAATGTGGCGAGTCTGATGCTTTCCCGAGCCTTCAAAAGGCAGAGCGAAATGGGAGTGCGGCTGGCGATCGGGGCAGGCAGGGGACGCCTGTTGCAGCAACTCCTTACAGAGAGTCTGCTCATAACCTCCTTGGGAGGTATTGCCGGTCTGGCGCTCGCCTTGACTTCAACCAAGCTCGTAGCGAACTTCCGCCAGCCATTCAATATGCCCTTGCTGCTTGATCCTCAACTGGACTGGCGCGTCCTGGCATTCACGTTCATTCTGGCGTCTGTAATAGCGCTTGTGTTCGGTGTGATCCCTCTTCGCCAGAGCGTACGACTTGATCTCGTTTCCATTTTCAAGGGGGATTCCGGCTCCGCTAATGCGCCATCGCGGGTAGGAATGCAGGAACTCCTTATCACCGTTCAAGTGGCACTCTCAGTGGTTCTGATAATCGGAGCGGTTCTCTTTGTGCGCACTTTGCGCAACGCTGAAGCGACGGACCCGACGCGAGATCCGGGAAGCGTGCTCATGCTCAATGTGGACCTGGCCGAACGGAAGTATGATGAATCGCGGGGCAAGGAATTCTATTCTGAGCTGCTGGCACGCGTGCACACACTCCCGGGGGTGCGTAGCGCTGCCCTTGTTCTTGTTGTTCCCATGGGCGGTAGGCGTGGCGGGAACAACATCACACCCCACCCTGGCGATAAGCCAGTTCAGGTCGATTACAACGTAGTCTCGGATGAGTACTTTCAAACTGTGGGACTGCCCATTGTGCGCGGCAGAAACTTCAATGCAGGCGACCGAAATGGCGCGCCCAACGTCGCGATCATCAACGAACAGATGGGACAACGGTTTTGGCCGGGGGAAGATCCCCTTGGAAAGCAGATTGGTTTGGAGTACCCAACCCGTGTGGCCGAAATCATCGGCATTGTGAGGGATGGTAGGTTTCGCAATTATCGGGCGTCGATCCATCCTTGCTATTATGTGCCGTCCTCTCAAGATTACGAGGCCGCGATGAGCTTGGAAGTTCGAGTGGCAGGAGACCCGATGCGCTTGGTCGCGCCCGTTCTTCGCCAGATCCACGATCTGGATGAAGAGTTGGAGCCTGGCGATATATGGACGCTGAAGTCGTTTCGTGACGCAGGACTCGGCCAGGAGCGCTCCTCCGCCGCACTGCTGAG
>Ga0187782_10000641_pt1 | contig 24316 bp, 24 predicted proteins | sample 0715_SJ02_MP15_2_FD_132454 | JGI IMG/M metagenome (GOLD analysis project Ga0187782, IMG submission 132454) | Tropical peat soil microbial communities from peatlands in Department of Meta, Colombia - 0715_SJ02_MP15_20_MG | ecosystem: Environmental > Terrestrial > Soil > Wetlands > Peat | place... | reverse complement strand
GTGAGGGGCAGTAGAGACTCTTCCGGAAGATTCCGGGCCGCCCCTCATCCGGCCGCATAGCCCGTCCGTACGGACGGGCGTCCATTCGAACGCCCTTTGGGGCCATCCCCGGGACTTCGCCCGGGGACAGGCTCTTCTCCCCGTTTCGCGGGGAGAAGGGGCGTGTGAGGCGCGCCGCCCGCCTCAGGCCGGGAAGTAGCGCGGCCCGTCAAGATCGGCGATCAGCCCCGCCTGGGTCGGCCGCCAACCTAACGCCTCGCGGGTTTCTGCGCTCGACGCCGGGGCGTCGATCGCCACGAAATGCGCGAACCAGCCGAAATGGTCGGCGGCCTCCTCCGGCCTCTTGCCGACGACGGCCAAGTTCAGGTTGCGGCCGATGACGCCGGCAATGTCCTTGAGCGGAACGCCCTCCTCGGCCGCCCCATGGTAGCGCGCGCCCGCTTCGCCCTTTTCGAGCGCGAGGCGATAGAGTTGGCCGGCGTCAAGCCGGTGCACGGCCGGCCAGCGATTGCGCCCGTCGCCGAGATAGGCCGAAACGCCCTTCTCGCGCGCGAGGCGAATGAGGATCGGAACGAAGCCGTGATCGCCGGCGCCGTGCACCGAGGGCGGAAGACGGACGACGATCACGTTGGCGCCGCGCGCCGCCGCCGCGGCCGCCGCCTGCTCGGAGGCGACGCGCGGAAAGGCGTCTGGGCTGATGGACGGCATATCGTTTTCGACCGCAAGCCGGCCCGGCGCCACGAGCGCCGTGCCGCTGGTGACGATGAACGGGCGGTTAGAGCCGGCGAGCGCGGCGGCGAGCGTCTCGATGGCGCGCCGGTCGATCTCGCAAACCTCCTTAAATCGCGTGAAGTCGTGGATGAACGCCGTGTGGATCACCGCGTCCGCGGCCGCCGCGCCGCTCCTTAAGCTATCCAAATCTTGAACGTCGCCGCGATGCGGCGCGCCGCCGGCGGCCTTGAGAGACTGGGCCGCGGCTTCCGAGCGGACAAGTCCCAAAACTTGATGACCGGCGCCGAGAAGCTCTTCAACGACGGCGGAGCCGACAAAACCTGTCGCCCCGGTGACGAATACGCGCATCGATTGATCCTTGATGTTTTCGGGTGGGCTTGGCCCGCGTCGGCGGCCAAGTGCTCGCCAAAATAGGCGCTTGATGTCGTACGATCTATGCTATTAAGTCCGCATTAGTTTCGCGAACGTCCGGAACCTCCAATGGATCCGCTCTCAGACGTCCTGTCGCTCCTCAAGCCCAAGAGCTACCTGTTCGGCGGCTTCGACGCCGGCGGCGATTGGTCGATCCGTTTCGGCCAGCATGAGGGCGTCAAATGTTACGCGGTCGCCGCCGGCGAATGCTGGCTCTCGGTTGACGGCGTCGAAGACGCCGTGCGGCTGAAGACCGGCGACTGCTTCCTGCTGCCGCGCGGCCGGCCCTTTTCGCTGGCAAGCGACCTCGCCTCGGCGCCGATCGACGCGCACGCGTTGTTTCCCGTTCGACGCAGCGGCGGCATCGCGCTCATCAATGGCGGCGGCGATTTTTCGATCGTCGGCGGGTTTTTCGCGCTCACCGGCGATCAAGGCGGAAGCCTGCTCGGCATGCTGCCGCCGATCGTTCATATCCGCAAGGAGACCGACAAGGCGACGCTGCGCTGGTCGCTTGAGCGGCTGCGCCAGGAACTTACCGAGCAGCAGCCCGGCGGCTTTCTCGTCGCGGAGCATCTCGTCCACCTGATGCTGGTTCAGGCGCTCCGCCTGCATCTTGCCGAAGGGATGCGCGGCGGGGTCGGGTGGCTCTTCGCGCTCGCCGACAAGCAGATGAGCGCGGCGATCGCCGCCATGCACGACGACCCGGCGCGCCGCTGGACCTTAGCGGCGCTGGCCGAGAGCGCCGGCATGTCGCGCTCGACCTTCGCGTTGAAATTCAAGCAGACCGTCGGAACTTCGCCACTCGACTACTTGACGCGCTGGCGAATGCTGCGAGCCGGCGATCGCCTCGCCAATTCGAGCGAGCCCGTGTCGCTGATTGCGCTGTCGCTGGGCTATGAATCGGAAAGCGCCTTCAGCACGGCTTTCAAGCGGGTGATGGGCTCTTCGCCGCGGCGATATGCCAGAGGGCGGACGCCGCCGCCTCGGCGCAGCCGACGGCGGTTGTAGACGCGATCGCTGATCGCGTCCGTTTCGGCGGAACCTGAGGGTTCCCGGCAAGGCGCGGTCATCGACCGTGCCTACAACATGCGGCCAAATTTCAACCCGGGGCGCCGCCCGCGTTCAACATCCTTTGGCCGCCCCGCTGCCACGGCTTATAAGAACCGTTCGTCTCCGACAGGTTTCCCCCATGCCCTCGCTTTCGGGCTCGCTCGTTCTCGTCGCCATTCTTGCGGTTGCGACAGTCCTCGTCCTCGGCCTCGTCAATCTGCTGCGCCAGGGCGCCGGCAACACGTCGCAGATGCTGATGCGTTGGCGCGTCGGCCTGCAATTCGTGGCGATCGTCGTCATCGTGCTTGTCCTTGTCTTCCGCATGAAGCACGGGTGAGGCGTGGTCAGGCTCAACCGGATCTACACCCGCACCGGCGACGACGGCACGACGGGCCTCGGCGACGGACAGAGGGTCTCGAAGGACGACGCGCGCGTCGACGCCTTCGGCGAGGTCGACGAGACGAACTCGGCGATCGGCCTCGCGCGCGCCGCGCTCAAGTCGAGCGATCTCGAGGCGATCGACAGCCTGCTCGCCGTCGTTCAAAACGATCTCTTCGATCTCGGCGCCGATCTCTGCCGGCCGCCGAGCCCCAACGAAGCCGAGGCCGAGCATCCGCCGTTGCGCGTCGTCATCGCGCAAGTCGAGCGGCTCGAGCGCGCCATCGACGCGCTGAACGCCGAGCTCGAGCCGCTGAGAAGCTTCGTCCTGCCTGGCGGCGCGCATGCCGCCGCCGCGCTGCATGTGGCGCGCGCCGTCTGCCGTCGCGCCGAGCGGCGCATGGTTCAGCTTGCCACGACGCCCGGCGAAAGCGTCGGCGCGCCGGCGCTGGCCTATGTCAACCGGTTAAGCGACTATCTGTTCGTCGCGGCGCGTTACGCCAACGCGCGCGGCCGTTTGGACGTGTTGTGGACGCCCGGCGCGCATCGCGAGCCATGAATTCGGAGCTTAGAGCTTGCCCAAATTCCTGTTTCCGCCGTCGGCGACGCCGTCGCTGGCGATTTTAGGGTCTGAGGCGCGCTATCCCGTGTCGCGCATCTTCTGCGTCGGCCGGAACTATGAGGATCACGCCCGCGAGATGGGCCACGTGGTCGACCGCGAGCGGCCGTTTTATTTCTCGAAAAGCGCGACCGCGCTCGCCGAGAGCGGCGCGACGATCGCCTATCCGCCCGGCACCAAGGACTATCAGTTCGAGACCGAGCTCGTCGTCGCGATCGCCGCGCCTGCCTTTCGCGTCGCGCCTGAAAGCGCGCTTGCCGCCGTCTTCGGCTACGCCGTCGGGCTCGACATGACGCGCCGCGACCTCCAGCTTGCCGAGCGGGCCAAGCAGCGGCCGTGGACGCTCGGCAAGGACGTCGAGGAGAGCGCGCCGGTCTCGGCCGTCGCCCCGGCCTCCGCGATCGGCCATCCGACGCAGGCCAGGCTGACGCTGACGGTGAACGGCAAAACGCGCCAGGATTCCGACGTCAAGAACCTTGTCTGGTCCGTCTCCGAAATCGTCGCGCATCTTTCTCTCTTCTATCGCCTCAAACCCGGCGATCTCATCTTCACCGGCACCCCGGCGGGCGTCGGCGCCGTCCTGCCGGGCGACCGGCTGCAGGCGGAGATCGCAGGCGTCGGAAGCTTGTCCGTGACGATCGGGCCGGCCCTGTGAGCATTCCTAAGCGAGGCCTTGCAACCCTCATCGGCGTCATCAGCGGCACGTCGATGGACGCCATCGACGTCGCGCAGATTGAGAGCGACGGCGAAGATCGCATCGAGCCCGGACCGGGCTTCAGCTTCGACTATCCTTCAGCCGTCGCCGAAGAGCTGCGCGCCGTCGTCGCCGACTCTGAGCACGCCGCAGGACCTCTCGCAGAACTCGAGCGCGCCGTCACCGACGCGCATGTCGCCGCGGTCGAAGCGTTCCTGGCCGAGACGCGGACGCCGCGCGAGAAAATCGCGCTCGTCGGGTTCCATGGGCAGACCGTGCTGCATCGCCCGGAAGCCGGCTTGACCCGCCAGCTCCTTGACGGCGACCGCGCCGCAGGGCGGCTTCAACTCGACGTCGTCAACGATTTCCGCTCCTCCGACGTCGCCGCCGGCGGCCAAGGCGCGCCGCTCGCGCCGCTCTATCACGCGGCGATCTGCGGGAGCCTTGAGAAGCCTCTGATCGTCCTCAATTGGGGCGGCGTCGGCAACGTCACGTATCTCGGGCCGGCGGGCGAGATCGTCGCCTTCGACGCCGGACCCGCCAACGCGCTCATCGACGATTTCGTCCGCAAACGGACGGGCCGGCCCCGCGACGAGAACGGCGAGCTTGCCGCGCGCGGCCGCGTCGCTTCCTTGTCTCTCGAGCGCTGGATGGCCGATCCCTATTTTTCGCGAGTCCCCCCGAAATCGCTCGACCGCAACCATTTCCGCGCGCTCACCCGCGACGTCGAGACGCTTTCGACCGAGGACGGCGCGGCGACGCTTGCCGCCTTCACGATCGAAGCGACCGCAGCGGCGCTAAAGGTCACGCCGAGCGCGCCCCAATCGTGGCTTGTCGCGGGCGGGGGCCGGCGCAATGCGACCCTGATGAGAGGCCTGAAAGAGCGCCTCGCCGCGCACGTCGCGCCGATCGAGGAGATCGGCTTCGACGGCGATTGCCTTGAGGCGCAGATATTCGCCTATCTTGCGCTCCGCTCGCGATTGGGACTGCCGCTCTCGCTGCCGACGACGACGGGCGCGCCCCGCCCGCTGACCGGCGGCCGCTTTTGGCCCGCGCCGGCAGACGTTCAGCTCGACCGCGGGTCGTAGCGCTTCTCGTCGCGCCAGCGCCGCATCAGGCTCGTGAGATCTGGGTCGCCGTGCGGGGGCAGCATGATCTTCAGCGTCAGCAGAAGGTCGCCGCTTGGATGGTCTGCGCCTCCGGGCAGGCCCTTGCCGCGGAGCCTCAGCGTGCGGCCGCTATTGGCCCCGGTCGGCACGTTGACCTCGACATCGCCCTGCAGGGTCGGCGCGCGCACCGTCCCGCCGAGCACCGCCTCATAGAGCGTGATCGGCAGATCGCAGCGCAGATCGCGGCCCTCGACCTTGAAGAGCGGATGCGGCGCATAATGGACGGCGATGATCGCATCGCCCGCGGCGGCGCCTCGCCGGCCGGGCTGGCCTTGCCCGCGCAGGCGGATCGCCTTGCCCTCCTCGACGCCTGAGGGAATCGCGACGTCAAGCGTCTTGCCGGTCGGCAGCGTCACCCGCGCCGAACCGCCGCTCGCCGCAAGGCCAAGCGGCACGGTCACCGTTGCGGTCACGTCTTCGCCGCGCGCATTTGCGGTGCGCGAGCGGGCCGCCCGGCCGCCGAGCAGCTCGGAGAGGATGTCGGATTCGAACGCGCCCTTGCCGTCGCCGAAATCGAAGCTGAAGTGCCGGAAATCGCCGCCTTCGCCGCCCGGCCGCGCGCCGAACCCGAAGCCTTCGAAATTGGGCGCGCGCGGCTTGCCCTCGGCGTCGATCTCGCCGCGGTCGAACTGCGCCCGCTTTTTCTCGTCCCCCAGAATCTCATATGCCGAGCTCGCCTCGGCGAACCGCTCCTTCGCCTTTGGCTCTTTGCTCTGGTCGGGATGGAATTTCTTGGCGAGCTTCCGGTAAGCCGACTTGATGTCGTGGGCGCTGGCGCCTTTCGGCACGCCCAGCACCTCATAAGGATCACGCATGATGAGCCCATAGGAAAGCCGCCGCCCGGGACGGCGCGGCGGCGCATGTCTCGTCCACTATTTGGGCGGCCGATTGACGCGCCGCAAGGCTGAACCGCCGGGCATGGGCGGCTTTAACGCCATTTCCGGGCGGGAACCCAAGGTGATAACAGGGACGCCGATTGAAGAAGGGGAGACGACTTGACGCAAACGATCGCCGCCGACTGGACCGAGACGGAAGACCCTCACGCGCTTTTCGAAGCCTGGTTCGCCGAGGCTCGCGCCAAGGAGCCGAACGACCCGGAGGCGATGGCGCTGGCGACCGTCGATGCGGACGGCCTGCCCGACGTCCGCATGCTGCTCTGCAAGCGCGCCGACGCCGACGGACTGGTGTTTTACACGAACGCTGAAAGCGCGAAGGGCCGCGAGCTGGCCGCCGCGCCGCGCGCGGCGGCGCTCTTTCATTGGAAGTCGCTGCGCCGGCAGGTCAGGTTCCGCGGACAGGTCGAAACGACGGGCGCGGCGGACGCCGACGCCTATTTTCGCTCGCGCCCGCGCGGCAGCCGGCTCGGCGCCTGGGCGAGCGCCCAGTCGCGGGAGCTGTCCTCGCGCGCCGATCTCAAAGCGGCGGTTGCGAAGGCCGACAGAACCTATCCGGGCGAAGACGTTCCGCGCCCGCCGCATTGGCTCGGCTACCGCTTGCGGCCGCGGGAGATCGAGTTCTGGCAGAACGGCGAGTTTCGCCTGCACGACCGCGTCCTCTTCACGCTGAACGCCGCGGACGGGTCTTTTCAGCGGCGGCGGCTCTACCCTTGAGCGCCGACGGGCGCGCTCAAGGCCAGGATCGGCTTTATCCGCCCCGCCCGATCCTTGCCGTTTCCGTCGCCGTCTTCCGCGGCCCAAGGGCGCTGATCATCCGCCGCGCGCAGGCGCCGCTCGCCGGGCTCTACTCGTTGCCCGGCGGCGCGGTCGAAGTCGGCGAAACGCTCGCCGAAGCTTGTCTGAGGGAACTCGAGGAGGAAGTCGGCGTGCGTGCCGACATCGTCGCCTTCAATCGGCACCTTGAGCCCATTCGGCGCGAGGGCTTAAGCATCGTGAGCCATTATGTGATCGCCTCGTTCGTCGGCTTGTGGCGGGCAGGAGAGGCGCGGGCGAGCGCCGAAGCGGACGACGCGCGCTGGATCGAGCCTCAAGACATCGAAGGATTTCAGACGACGCCGGGCTTGAAGGACGTGCTCCTCAGCGCCGCTCAAATCATAAGATCGCGATGAGCGCCCGGCCTTTGATCCTGGCCGGGCTCTTGAGCCTGGCGCCGATCGCCGGTCTTTCTGAGGCGCCCGCGCCGACGCCGACGCCAACCCCGTCGCCGACCGAGACCGCGCCCCCTTATGAGGCGCAATTGCTGCGGCTCGCCGAGGTGCTCGGCGCGCTGAGCTTTTTAAGGGACCTTTGCGGCGCGGGCGACGGCGCGGAGTTTCGCGCCAAGATGGCGAGCCTGCTCGACGCGGAAGGCCGGACGCCGGCGCTCAAAGCCGACCTCGCCGGCGCCTTCAATCGCGGCTTTCGCGACTTTCAGCTCAGCTATCGGGTTTGCACGCCGAATGCCCGCGAGGCCGCCCAGCGCTACAGCGCCGAGGCCGCGGCGATCGCCAAGGCGATCGCCGACCGCTACGGCGGATGAGGCTTAGTTAAGCGGGGTCTTGCGGCCGATCCAGCGGTTGACGCGGCTGGCATAGGAGTCGAACGCCTCAGGGTAATTGCTCTTAAGCATCGCCTCTTCCGTCGGCATCACGACCCAGTCGTTGATGAGGAAGAAGGCGAGCGGCAGCACGATCGCCGCGCCGATCATCAGCGGCCGCCAGGGCTCGAAGACCTGCAGATAGACGGCAAGAACCGCCCATAGCAGAAACTGGATCATCGCCAAAAGATAGGTCGGATTGCGCGAGATTGCGTAGGGACCGTCGGTCACGAGCTCGCAAGACTTGACATAGGTGCGCGCGTCGCCGCCGGCGCGGTCGAGATGGGCGATGGTGAAGACCTTGCCGAAATAGCAGGCGGCGATCGGCAGGGCGATGAGGAGGGTCGGCCAGACGGGCCCGCCATAGCGGGGCAGGATCAGCCAATACGGCACGACGGCGATTGCGAACAGGATCGAGATCGAGATGTCGATGACGAACGTCGCCGCAACCTTGAACCTCGGCTTGCCCTCGCGCGTCTTGACCTCCGGCGCATTCGGCTCGTCAAACAACGAACTTAAAAACGCGATGCCCATGCGTTTGTCTCGACGTCAGATCTCGCCCGCTCTAGGGCGGCCCAAGGCGACATTGGCCGCCCTAACGTAAAGAATGCGTTCAACGAAAAGCTCGCCGCCCGCGCGCGGTTGGCGTGATTAACAAAGCGTTGCTGAGGCGCCGCTGCGCCTCGACGCGCTTGGGCCTCGCTGCGCTTGAACCCGCCCGAATTGACGGCGCTTAGCCTCCGCCTCGGACAGGCGTGACGAGTACGCTCGCGATCATCCCTGCCGCGAATGCGAAGGGCGCAGCGAACCTCTGCGACGCTTCCGTTTGACCTTAGCGCCCGGATCTGTTTATCATTTAACGTATCAGTTAAATGAGAATTGGCCCTTGGACTCCCGCGACCAGCTCTCCGCCACTTTCTCGGCTCTCGCCGATCCGACGCGGCGCGCGATCATCTCCGCTCTGGCGCGCGGCGAAGCGACGGTCAGCGAGCTGGCGTTGCCGTTCCCGATTTCCGGGCCCGCGATTTCGCGCCATCTCAAAGTGCTCGAGGAAGCCGCTCTCATCCAGCGAAGGCCGAGCGCGCGCTGGCGCATTTGTTCGCTGAGGTCGGACGCAATCCGCGACGCCCACGACTGGCTCGGCCTCTACCGGCGCTACTGGGAAGAGCGCCTCGACCAATTGGCCGAACTCGTCGAAGACCGCGAGCCGCCGATCAAAACCAAGTCGCGCCGATTGAGGAATCCAAATCGAGGGAGAGCGAAATGAAAGAGACAGCGACGTTTCACCTTGAGATCGAACGCTTCATCAAGGCGCCTCGCGAGAAAATCTTCGACGCCTTCACGCAGGAATCCCTTCTCAAGGTCTGGCACTGCCCCCGTGGCCTCAAGGTGGCGGAAGCGAGCGCGGACGCGACGGTCGGCGGCGCGTATCGCATCGTCATGGCGGCCAAGGACGGCACACGTCACGCCGTCGGCGGAACCTACCAGGCGATCGAGCGGCCTGATTTTCTCGCCTACACCTGGCGCTCCGAGAGCGGACCCGCCGCCGACTCGACGACGCTGATCGAAGTGCGGCTGACGGAAAGGGACGGCGGCACGACGCTTCATATGCGCCACACCGGGTTTCCGAACGCGCAGTCGCGCGACTCCCATCGCAGCGGTTGGCAATCCGTTTTCAATCGCCTCAGCGATTTCGTCGATCCCGAGGGCAGCGCTGGCGTCGTCGCCGTGTTTGGCAATCCGCGCAGCTCATATTGCTGGACCGTGCGGATGGCGCTTGCCGAGAAAGGCGTCAAATATAAGCTTGTGCCGAACGCGCCCCGGACGCCCGAACAATGCGCGGTTCATCCTTTCGGCAAGGTCCCGGCGTTCCGCGACGGCGAGCTCGAACTCTACGAGACGCGGGCGATCCTGGGTTACATCGACGAGGCCTTCGAGGGGCCGTCGCTGATTTCGAGCGGTGGCGTGACGGCCCGGGCGCGCGGCGAGCAATGGATCAGCGTCATCAATTGCTACGGCTACGACGCCATGGTGCGGCGCTTTATCTTGCAAAACCTGTTCCCGCGCGGCGCCGACGGGAAGCCCGACCGGGCGATCATCGCGACCGCCTTGCCCGAGATCGACATGCAGCTTGGCCTGTTCGACAAAGCCTACGGCGACAACGATTATCTGACCGGATCGTCGATGACGATGGCCGACCTCTTCCTGGCGCCTCTGGTCTTCTATCTCGGCCGATTTCCGGAGAGCAAAGCGCTGCTCGACAAATATCCGAGCGTGCTGCACGGCCATGAGGTCATAAGGGCGCGGCCAAGCTTCGCCGCAACGACGCCGAGTTGGTAATCGGACGCCAACTTCCCTCGCACGTGGCAAGTTGCGATTGCCGGATGGAACGAGGGCTTTGCCCAGCGCCTCTTTGAGAAGCTCCTCTGAATTGTGGCGACGCGCAGCGGCTTTGGCGCCAAACGGCAGATCAGAAACGGCGTCCTCGGCTTGCGAAATCGCCGCGCGTCGCCGTCGATCTCCTGACCCTCGACCTGCGGCGGGGACGCCTCTGGAGCGCTCCTCCGGTCGTTATGCCGGAAGAATGAGTAAGGCGTCAGCCGCCTCGGCCGGACTGCGAGACGCTCTCACGGCCTCGGCCGATTGAGAAACGCCGCAAACGCCGCCGCCGCCTCCTTGGACCGCAGCGCTTGCGCAAAAAGCCGGGCTTCCTCGTCGAGACGGTTGAAAAGCTCAGAACGGTCGCCGCGCAACAGGCGGCGGGTCGTCAGCAGGGCGGAGCGCGGCAGACGCGCCAGTGCTTCCGCCTTGGCGCGCGCATGCGCGCTAAGCTCGGCGGAGGGAACGACGGCGTTGACGAGGCCCAGCGCCCGGGCCTCGTTCGCGTCGAACCCATCGCCGAGCAACAGCATTTCCGCAGCGCGCGCCGCGCCGAAGCGCTGGGGAACGAGCAGCGACGATCCCGCCTCAGGCACAAGCCCGAGCTTCACGAACGGCATTGCGAATTGCGCTTGCGGCGACGCGTAGACGAGATCGCAGTGCAGGCAGAGCGTCGTCCCGACGCCGACGGCGACGCCGTCGACCGCGGCGACGACCGGCTTCTCGAACGCGGCGATCGTGCGGATGAACCGGAAGGCCGGCGTTTCGCTTGCTTGCGTCGCAGAGGCCTCGGCGCTCCGCAGAAAATCGGCAATGTCGTTGCCGGCGGTGAAGGCGCCGCCGGAGCCTTCAATGAGCACGACGCCGACGTCGTCGTCGGCCGCAGCCTCAAGGAAGCCGCGGCTCAGCGCCTCGTACATCGCGCCGGTCAGCGAGTTCTTTTTCTCCGGCCTGTCGAGGGTCAGCGAAAGGACGCCGTTTAGGCGCGCCTCGTTGACGCCGCTCATGAAGCCTCCGCCAGCGCGTCTTGATATCCTTCGAGCGCGGCCGATCCAGAGGCGATGCCGGTCGCCAGGCCGCCGGCGACGGGAAGCAGCTTTTCCGCGAAGAAGCGCGCAAGGCCTAGGCGCCCCGGCGCGTCGTCGCGGTTTCGCTGAAGCGCGGCAAGCGCCGCCTTCGCCAGGCATGCCCCGCCGAGCGTCAGCCCGAAGAGCTTAAGGTAGGGCGTCGCCCCGGCGAGCGCGGCATAAGGGTTTAACGCCAGCGCCTCCCGCAAATATCGGGTCGCGCGCTCGAGAGCGTCGATCGCATCCCCAAGCCTTATAGCCGTCTCGCCGAACTGTCGCGCTCCGCTTTCGCTTACGCCTCGCGCGATCTCGCGCATCTCGGCGATCACGCTTGCGGCGGTCTCGCCGCCGGACAGCGGAAGCTTTCGCTGCACGAGATCGATCGCCTGGATGCCGTTCGCGCCCTCATAGATCTCGGCGATGCGCGAATCGCGAAGATGCTGCGCGGCGCCGGTTTGTTCGATGTAGCCCATGCCGCCGTGGATCTGCACGCCGAGCGAGGCGACCTCTTCGCCGATATCGGTCGAAAAGGCCTTGGCGATCGGCGTCAGCAAGGCCGCGCGCTCCCCCATGCGCCGCCGCTCGGCCTCCGTTCTCGCGTGCTTTGAGAGATCGATGGCGACGGCGGTCAAATGGCAGATTGAGCGCGCGGCCTGCGTCAGCCCCTTCATCGTTAAGAGCATCCGATGGACGTCCGCGTGCTCGACGATCGGGCTCATCCCCTTTCCGCCTTTTTCCGAGCGGCCTTGCCGCCGCTCGCGCGCATAGGCCAAAGCTTGTTGATAGGCCCGCTCGGCGACGCCGACGCCCTCAAGGCCGACGCCGAGCCGCGCGCTGTTCATCATGACGAACATCGCGTGAAGCCCGCGATGCTCTTCGCCGACGAGCCAGCCCCGCGCGCCGTCGTTTTCGCCATAGATCATGACGCAGGTCGGCGACGCGCGGATGCCGAGCTTGTGTTCGACGCCGGCGCAGCGCACGTCGTTGCGCCGAGTCAGCCTTCCGTCATGATCGACGAGGAATTTCGGCACGAGAAACAGGGACAGGCCACGCGTCCCCTCCGGCGCGTCGGGCAGCCTGGCGAGCACGAGATGAACGATGTTCTCGGCGAGGTCGTGCTCGCCATAGGTGATGAAAATTTTCTGGCCGCGGACAAGGTAGAGACCCTCGCCCGCGCGCTCGGCGCGCGTCTTGACCGTGCTCAAGTCGCTGCCCGCCTGCGGCTCGGTCAAGTTCATCGTCCCCGTCCATTCGCCGCTGACGAGCCTCGGCAGATAGAGCGCCTTAAGGTCCTCGCCGCCATGCTGATAGAGCGCATGAACCGCCGAGGAGGTCAGCAGCGGGCAGAGGGCGAAGGCCATCGACGCGCCGGTTAGGATTTCGAAACAGGCGGCGCCGACGGCGTGCGGCAGACCCATTCCCCCGTCCTTCGGCTCCGCGGTCACTCCGCCCCAACCGGCCTCCGCCCAGCGCCGATAGACGTCCCGAAAGCCGTCGGGCATGAAGACCCGGCCGTTCTCGAACCGCGCGCCGACCCGGTCGCCGACGCGGTTGAGCGGCGCGACGGCCTCGGAGGCAAACCGCCCGGCCTCTTCGAGGATGGATGTCAGCGTCTCGCGATCGAGGCCTTCAAACGCGCCCGACTCGACAACCCGGTCGAACTCCGCCACATGCGCCAGCGAGAAGAGGATGTCCGCGACCGGCGCCCGAAACGTCACTCGTCCCTCCCGTGCCGACAGGGGATGCTCGCCGCCCGACCTTCTGCGAGCGACGACGCCGGCGCAAGCGCGGGTTGGTTTATATGTGAACGGATTCGCTGGCAATGTCGCCTAAAGGGTCGGTTGGGGCGCCCGTAACCCAAACCAGGATCCTCTCGCCCGACGAGAACGGCCTTGCGGCCGCGGCGGCGATCTTGAGGCGCGGCGGCCTCGTCGCGATCCCGACGGAGACCGTCTACGGTCTGGCCGCCGACGCCGCTGACGACGCAGCCGTCGCGGCGATCTTCGCCGCTAAGGATCGTCCAACCTTCAATCCGCTGATCGCCCATGTCCTCGGCGTCGACGACGCGAGCCGCGAGGCGCGCTTCAGCGCCGCGGCGCTCAAGCTCGCCGAAACCTTTTGGCCGGGGCCATTGACGCTCGTTCTGCCGGCTAAGCCCGAGGCGACCGTGAGCCTGCTTGCCCGCGCCGGCCTCGATTCGGTCGCTCTTCGCGCGCCGAGCCACCGGGTCGCGCGTCGGCTGATCGCGGCGGTCGGCCGGCCGCTCGCCGCTCCCTCCGCCAACCGCTCGGGCCGCGTGAGCGCCACCGACGCCCAGCATGTCTTGGAGGACTTGAACGGCCGCATCGACGCATTGATCGACGGCGGGCCTTCGCCGGTCGGCGTTGAATCGACGATCGTCTCTTTTCTCGATTCTGAGCCCATAGTCTTGAGAAACGGAGCCGTCCCAAGCGAGGATATCGAGGCGGCGCTCGGCGTCCGGCTGGCCTTAGCCGCCGCGCCCGCGCTGGGCGGCGTTCGCGCGCCGGGGGGACTGGCGTCGCATTACGCGCCGCGCGCCCGGTTGCGGCTCAACGCCCGTATCGTTGAAAGCGACGAGGCGCTGCTGAACTTCGCCGGGCTCGTCGACGCGGGCGCCGCTCGCGCCGCAAGGGACCTGTCGCCCTCGGGCGACCTTCGCGAGGCTGCGGCGAACCTGTTCCGGCATCTCAGGGCGCTCGACGCCACGGGGGTTGAAACGATCGCCGCGGCGCCGATCCCGTCGACGGGCTTAGGCGCCGCCATCAATGATCGGCTCCTTCGCGCCGCCGCGCCGCGCAGCCAACCGGCTTAGAGTTAAGACCGCTATAGATATAAACTGAAGACGAGGATGCGGCGCCCGCGATTCTTGTGTAACTCTATGGAATCTTGGCCTTCCGCAGGACAACCATAGAATTGAAACCGATGAATTCAATTTTGAACTGGGACGAGTTTCGTTTGGTCAAGGCCGTGGCGGAAGCGCGGTCATTGGGCGGCGCCGCACAAATTCTTGGCGTCAACCATTCTACGATCTTCCGCCGCTTGGTGGCGATCGAGACCGCCGTCGGGGCGAAGCTCTTCGAGCGTTCGCGATCGGGTTACGAACCCACTCCCGCCGGAGACGAGATGGTCGACCTGGCCCGCAGCATGGGCGAGTCGATCAAGGAGTTCGAGCGGCGGGTCGCCGGGCGCGACTTGAAACCCTCGGGCGAGCTGCGCGTGACGACGATCGACGCTTTCGCCGTCTATCTGTTGCCCGAGATCCTGATGCGCTTCTCGACAGCCAACCCGGAGGTTAAGGTCGAGCTGGCGATCACCGATCAGCTGCTCAATCTCGCCCGCCGTGAGGCCGACGTCGCCATTCGCGCGACGAACAAGCCGACCGACACGCTGGTTGGACGCCGGGTCGGCGTTCTGCGCTGGTGCGTCTACGCGCCGAAGCGGCTTTATGACGAACTGGGCGCGAAGGCCTGCATGGAAGGGTCCTTTGTCGGATTTGGCGACGCCTGGGCCGCGACGCGTGGACGCCGGTGGCTCGACGCGCGCGTTTCTGTCGAGCGGCAATCGGTCAAGATGAACTCAACCGTCGCGATGGGCCATGCGGCCGCCGCAGGGGTCGGAAGCGCGCTGCTGCCGTGCCTGGTCGGCGTCCGCCATCCCGACTTGATCGCCATCTCTGAGCCGATCGCCGACCTCGACGTGGACATGTGGATCTTGACCCACGCCGACCTTCGCTACTCGGCGCGCATCCGGGCGTTTATGGACTTCGTCGGCGCGGCGATCGCCGAATTGCGGGAGGTTTTCGCCGGCGCGGCAAGCTCGCTCACCGAGCCGTGATTTCATTTTCTTTAAGGCGAAGCAGGAAAACTGCATGAACAAACTCACGGCTCGGAAGAGTCGAAGCTGTCCATTGCCTGAGCCGCCGTGTTCGTCGATGAAATCCTTATTGAATTGGGACGAATTCCGTTTGGTTAAGGCGATTGCCGAGTCGCGCTCGCTGGTTGGCGCGGCGGAGACGCTCGGCCTCAACCATTCGACGATCTTCCGCCGGCTCGCGGCGATCGAGGCGGCGGTTGGAGCGCGGCTGTTCGAGCGCTCGCGCTCAGGCTATCAGGCGACCGCCGCCGGCGAGGAGATGATCCTGCTCGCCACGCGCATGGGCGAGTCCATTCTCGATTTTGAGCGTCGGGTCGCCGGGCGCGACGTCAAGCCCGCGGGCGAGGTCAGGGTTACGACGTTTGACGCCCTGTTCAACTACCTGCTGCCGTCGTTGGTTGCCCGGTTTCGCGCGATCAACCCGGGCGTGTTTCTCGACTTCGTTCTTGCCGACGAAGTCTTGAACCTTTCGCGGCGCGACGCCGACATCGCCATAAGGCTGACGCCGAAGCCTCCCGATACGCTGATCGGACGGCGTATCTGCGCGGCGCGCTGGGGCGTCTATTGCGCGGCGGCCAAGCATCAGGAATGGGGCGAGCGCCTCTTCGAGGCCGCGCCCTGGGTCGGCTTTAGCGACCTTTTCGGCTCTTCGGCCGCCAAGCGGTGGGTTGAGGCCAATGTCGGCTCCCGCCGGCAGACGGTGAGGGCGAATTCGACGCTTGCTGTAGCGGAGGCCATGCGAGCGGGCGTCGGCGCGGCGATCCTGCCCTGTTTCATCGGCGATCAATTGCCGGACGTCGTCAGGGGCGGCGAGCCGTTGCCCGATCTCTTCGGCGACCTTTGGATCCTCACCCACGCGGACCTGCGCTTTTCGCCGCGCGTCAGGGCGTTCATGGATTACGCCGGGGGAGAGCTCGCGAAGCTTCGGCCGCTCGTTGAAGGCGACGAGCCGGCCGGGCGTCAAAGCGAGGCCGATCGAGCGGAGGGCGGCTAAGATAAGAAAAGCCGCCGCGTGATTTTCGCCGCGCGTTTTTTTAAAGAAGCGGCGCGCCCGCCGCCCCCAAGCGGCCAAGCATCGGCCTTCTGACGCCCTTCGTTTCCAATGCTCGCCTTCCTAAGCCTTTACGGACGCGTCGTCGCCCGCCTTGCGCCCGAGCGGGGCTTGGCGTTGATCCTGGCGCTGGCCAATCTGGGGCTGGCGGGCTCGCAATTCGCCGAGCCGCTGCTCTTTGGCGCGATCGTTGATCGTCTGGCTGAAAGCCAGGCGGCGGGCGAGGCCCCGCGCTTTGTCAAGCTTGCGCCGCTGCTTGCGGCGTGGGTCGGGTTCGGGCTTTTTTCGATCGTCGCCGGCGTGCTCGTTTCCTTGAACGCGGACCGTCTCGCGCATCGCCGCCGGGTCGCGGCGATGGCGGAGTTCTTCGAGCGCGCCCTCACCCTGCCGATGCGCTTTCACGAGACCGCGCATTCCGGCCGCCTCTTGAAGATCATGATCGACGGCGCGGGCGGCATGTTCAGCGTGTGGCTCGCCTTCTTCCGCGAGCATTTGGCGAGCCTGGTCGCGATTTTTGTGCTGCTTCCGACGACGCTCGTCCTCAATTGGCGGCTGGCGAGCGTGCTCATCGCGCTGTTTTTCATCTCGGGCGCGCTGATGTCGCTCGTCATTCGTCGCTCGATCGCGATGCAGGGGGTCGCGAACGAGGCGCAGAATTCGCTGGCCGAGCGCGTTTCCGACACGCTCGGCAATCTGCCGGCGATCCAGAGCTTCGCCAGGCTGAATGAAGAGGCGGCGGCGCTCAAAGGCCTGATCGGCCGAGTCATCGACGCGCAGCTCCCGGTCCTTGCCTGGTGGGCCTTCGCCTCGATGGCGACCCGCGCCAGCGCGACGATCGCGCTGTTGACGATCTTTCTCGTCGGCATATGGCTCGACGCGCGGGGCGAAACCTCGCTTGGCCAGATCGTCGCTTTCGTGGGGCTCGCAACCGCCCTCATCGGCCGGCTCGAGCAGCTCATCGGCTTTGCGAGCTTCCTCTTCGACCGCGTCCCGCAGATCGCGCAGTTCTTCGCCGTTCTCGACGCCGAGCCGACGGTCGCCGATCGGGAGGATGCGAAGCCCGCGCCGCGCTTTCTGGGCCATGTGCGCTTCGAGGACGTGTCGTTCCGGTATGGGCCGGAGCGAGCGTCGGTCAGCGGGCTTTCCTTCGATGCGCCGGCGGGCGCGAAGATCGCGCTCGTCGGCCAGACCGGCTCAGGCAAGTCGACGACGCTCGCATTGCTCCACCGGGTTTACGATCCGGATTCCGGCCGCATCACGATCGACGGCCGCGACATCCGCGAGTTCACGCTCGCATCCTTGCGCATGAACATCGGCGTCGTTTTTCAGGAGCCGTTCCTGCTTGCCCGGTCGATCGAGGACAATTTGCGCCTCGGCAAGCCCGACGCTTCGCTCGACGAGATGCGCCGGGCGCTGGCGGCGGCCGAGGCCGAGGATTTCGTCGCTCAGCAGCCCGACGCGCTTCTAACGCCGATCGGCGAGCGGGGGCGCACGCTGTCGGGCGGCGAGCGCCAGCGGCTGGCGATCGCCCGGGCGCTGTTGAAGGATCCGCCGATCCTCATCCTCGACGAAGCGACGAGCGCGCTTGACGCCGCGACCGAGGCGCGGGTCCAAAAGGCGCTGTCGGCGGCGATGCGGGGTCGCACGACTTTCGTCATCGCCCATCGGCTGTCGACGATCCGCGAGGCCGACGAGATCTTGGTCTTCGATCGGGGACGGATTGCCGAACGGGGCGATTTCGCCGCGCTGAAGGCCAAAGGCGGCCTCTTTTCCGAGCTCGTCAAGGCCCAGAGGTTTGAGCGCCTTGAGGACTTGACCGTAACAAGCGGCCGTTAGGATGCGAAAGGCGGGCGAAGCCGAAAGACGACGCCTGAAACGAGCGGAAGCCACAGGGGCGCAGCGCTTGACGGCGTTTGCGCAGGGCGCCAGCCAAAGGCGGCCCGCGGCCGGCAATGGAGACGACGCCATGCTCTTAGAGACCTTTCCCGTCACCCGCACCGACGCCGAGTGGCGGGCGCGGCTGACGCCCGAGCAATATGCGGTGATGCGCGAGCACGCGACCGAGCGGCCCGGCAGCTGCGCGCTGAACACCGAGGAGCGCCCCGGCGTCTTTTCTTGCGCCGGGTGCGATCAGCCCTTGTTCGAGACCAAGGCGAAATTCGACAGCGGCACCGGCTGGCCGAGCTTTACCGAGCCTCTGCCCGGCGCGCTGGCGACGACGACCGACCGCAGCTACGGCATGGTGCGCACGGAGGTCCATTGCGCGCGCTGCGGCTCGCATCTCGGCCACGTCTTCCCCGACGGCCCGCCGCCGACGCATTTGCGATATTGCATCAACGGGGTGGCGACGAACTTCGCGCCGGCTTGAGCCGCCGCGCTTTGCCGTCCTTAAGCGAAGCCGCTAGGCTTGGCTGAAGCAATCCTAGCGGCAAACGATGGATGTGAGGGTTTCGCCAAGCGCGGACGTCGACCCGCGACCGCTCGGCCACCCAGAAGCGCCGAGCGGGCGCATCGGCGTGCTCATCGTCAATCTCGGCACGCCGGAGGCGACCGACGCCGCCTCGATGCGGCGCTACTTAAAGGAATTTCTTTCCGATCGCCGCGTCATCGAGACGCCGAGGCTGATCTGGCAGCCCTTGCTCAATTTCGTCATCCTGCCGCGGCGCGCCCCTGCCAGAGGCCGCGACTACGCGTCGATCTGGAACAAGGAGCGCAACGAGGGGCCGCTCAAAACCTTCACTCGCGCCCAGGCCGAAAAGCTCACAGGCCGATTGAACGATCCGCGCCTCGTCGTCGATTGGGCGATGCGTTACGGCAGGCCGCCGATCGGCGAGCGGATCGAGGCGCTCATGAGAGAAGGCTGCGACCGCATCCTCCTCGTTCCCCTCTATCCGCAATATTGCGCGGCGACGACGGCGACCGTCTGCGACAAGGCGTTCGAGGCCTTGGCGCGGATGCGCCGACAGCCGACCTTGCGCGTCGCCGCGCCCTATTACGACGATCCCGTCTATATCGACGCGCTCGCCCGCTCGATCCGCGACGGCCTTGCAAAGCTCGACTTCGAGCCCGAAAAAATCCTCGCTTCCTTCCACGGCATCCCAAAAGCCTATTTCGACAAGGGCGATCCCTATTACTGCCATTGCGCCAAGACGACGCGGCTATTGCGGACGGCGCTTGGGCTTTCGGACGAGCAAATGCCGATGACGTTTCAGTCGCGTTTCGGCCGCGCGGAATGGCTGAAGCCCTACACGGCCGACACGGTGACGGCGCTGGCCAAAGCCGGCCTCAAGCGCCTCGCCGTCGTCACGCCCGGCTTCGCCGCCGATTGTCTTGAGACGCTCGAAGAGATCGGCGTCGAGAACGCGCGCTATTTCCGCGAGGCGGGCGGCGAGAAATTCGCCGCGATTGCGTGCCTTAACGACAGCGACGAGGGCATGCGCGTCATCGAGACGGTTGCGCGGCGCGAATTGTCCGGCTGGGTTTGAGCGAGGGCGAGATGGCTATCCCTGAAAGCGTGGCGGCGCTCGTTGACGACACGGTCGCCTGGCGGCGCGAAATCCACCAAGACCCGGAGCTCGACTACGACGTTCAGCGGACCGCCAAGTTCGTCGCCGATCGGCTTAACGCCTTCGGCTGCGACGAGGTGAAGATGTCCGTCGGCCGCAGCGGCGTCGTCGGCGTCATCAAGGGCTTGAAGGGCGAGGGACGGACGATTGGCCTGCGCGCCGACATGGACGCGCTGCCGATCGAGGAGCAGACCAACCTGCCCTACCGGTCGCGCAATCCCGGCAAGATGCACGCCTGCGGCCATGACGGCCACACCGCCATGCTGCTCGGCGCGGCGCGTCACCTTGCGCGAAGCCGCGACTTCAAGGGCAGGGCGGTCTTGATCTTCCAGCCGGCCGAAGAGGGCGGCGCCGGCGCCAAGGCGATGCTCGATGACGGGCTGATGGAGCGGTTCGGCGTCGAAGAGGTCTTTGGCATGCACAACCTGCCGGGCCTGCCGGTCGGCGCCTTCGCGCTTCGCAAGGGCGCCCTGCTCGCCGCGGCCGATCGCTTCACGATCCGCATCGAGGGGCGCGGCGGCCACGCCGCCTGGCCGCACCTCGCGCGCGACACGGTGCTTGCGGGCGCTGAGATCGTCGTCGCCTTACAAGGGATCGTGTCGCGCGGGCTCGATCCGCTCGATTCATGCGTCGTCTCGGTCACCAAGTTCGACGCCGGCGCCGCGTTCAACGTGCTTCCGCAGACGGCGACGCTGCTCGGCACCGCGCGGACGCTGAAAGAAGCGACGCGGGTCTTCGTCGAGACCCGCATGAAGGAAATCGTCGCCGGCGTCGCCGCCGCTGAACGGGTGAGCGCGACGGTCGACTATATTCGCGGCTACTCGGCGACCGTCAATCATGCGGCGCAGACGGATTTCGCGGTCTCAATCGCCCGTCAGGTGGCAGGCGATCAGGCGGTCAACCCGGACATGTCGCCGTTGATGGGGGCCGAAGATTTTTCCTTCATGCTTCAGGCGCGCCCCGGCGCGTTCATCTTTGTCGGCAACGGCGACACCGCCGGTCTCCACCATCCCGCCTACGACTTCAACGACGCAGCCGCGCCTTTCGGCATGGCCTATTGGGTGCGCCTGGCCGAAACGGCGCTTGGCGCGTGAGCGCCCCTTCGCCCCGCTTGCGGGGAGAAGGTGGCGGGCAGCGCCGGATGAGGGGCTTACGCGGACCTATCCGAAAGGGCTTGCGCAGCCCCTCACCCTGGCCCTCTCCCCGCCACGCGGGGAGAAGGTGGCGGGCAGCGCCGGATGAGGGGCTTACGCGGACTTATCCGAAAGGGCTTGCGCAGCCCCTCACCCTGGCCCTCTCCCCGCCACGCGGGGAGAGGGCAGGCGCGGCACGACGATCGCGCTCGCCTACCCCAGCATCACTCCGAGCCGCGACAGCGAGACGAGCGCGCCGTCGACCTTGGCGGGGCCTTCCTCCGGCGGCTCGCCGGCGAGCGCGCTCATCTCGCGGGCGAGTTCGGCGCGCGTGCGCATGCCGTCGAGCCTCTCGAGGAAGGCGCGCGCGCCGGGGTCCTCGAGCTTCACCGATCCGAGATTGAGCGCCGTGACGACGGTTGCCCCTTGCGTCGACTGATAACGCGCGAGCGGGCTGGCGATCGGCTTCTCGCCGGGCGAGATCGTCAAGGGCTGAGGCGCCGTGCGGACGTGCACGATCCGCGCCGCATAGGCGCGAAAGATCTGCTCGGCAAGGTAGGCGTCGTCGGCGATCTCATCGAGCGCGACGCCGCCCGGCGAAGCGGCGGCGACGCGCTTCAAGAATTCAATGAGCTTTGCGTGGCCGCTCGAGACCTCGACCGCGCCGCCGGTGCGGAACTCGAACGTGTCGGGGTCCTTCCCCGGCCCGATCGCCTCAAGCGGTCCGCTGGCGAAGAGGCCTCTTAGGCGTGAGGGCTCCATCCGCCGATCGGCGTCGCCGCCGCGGCAGAGCACCGTATTGCGGAAGGGCCGCATCTGGCGAAAATCGATGAGCTGCTCATAGCGCACCCAGTCGCCTTCAGCGTCGGCGCGCTCGGCGGCATGCGTGTCATTGGGAAAGAACGGCTGCGATTCAAGGTCGGGCGAAGCGTCGGTGAGATAATCTAGGCCCACGCCGCGCGCCGCTTTGACCACGTCGCTCAGCGTTTGCGGCGCATAGACGGCGCCGAGCTCGTCGTGAAACAATCCCTCCGGCGCGCGCTTGAGGATGCGCCCGGCTTCGACGCCGAGCGCATGCTGGAGAGAGTCGGTCTTTGACCAGCGCTCCACATAGGCCGACAGCATGGCGCGGGCGCGGCCAAGCTTTTCCGCCGGATCGTCGACGCCCGCGCTGACATAGAGCAGCATGTCGCGCAGCGCTTCGCGCAGCCTGGCGCCCGGCAGCGCATTGTAGCTGACCATCGCCAGGCCATTGTCGGCCAGAAGCTCGCCGAAGAGCCGCATCAACGCGGCGCGCACGTCCGCCGGAACCCAGGCATAGACGCCGTGCGCGATGATGTAATCGAAGCGCCCATAGCGGTCGTCCAATTTCAGGATGTCGCCGACATGGAAGCTGGCGTTGGCGACGCCGCAGGCCTTTGTCGTGGCCTTGGCGACCTCGATCGGCGCTTCCGCAAGGTCGACCCCGACGAATTCGGTCTTCGGCGCGCCGATCGCCATGCTCAACAGATTGACGCCTTCCCCGCAGCCGATCTCGAGCACCCGCGCGCGCTCAAGCGGCGTGAAGCGCTTGCCGACGAGGGCTGCTTGCGCGCCGAGCGAAGCCGGATGCGTGTGAGGAAAGGCGGAAGAGGGATAGCGGACGATGTCGTAGGCGGTGGCCATGGCTTTCTCTTGTCGCAAGGGCTCTTGGAATTGAGGCCCCTGGGGACGGCCGCGTCAATGTGCTTGGCTGAGGCGCCCCGGTTCGGCTAATTTTTCAGTAAATCCGCCTTGTCGAGTCCGGCGTCGGCTCGACCTTTCGCCTGGAGGCCAGCGTGACCCTGCTCATCATTGGCCTGATCGTCTTCTTTCTCCCGCATGTCTTCGTGATGCTGCGGGCGCCCCGCGCGGCGCTGGTCGGCCAATTCGGCGAGGGCGCCTACAAGGGCGCCTATTCGCTGATCAGCGCGATCGGCTTCGTTCTTATCGTCTGGGGCTTCGTCCAGTACAGAAACGACAGCTATGCGCCGTTCTACGCGCCGCCCGCCTTCGGAAGGCATCTTGGGCCGCTCTTGATCCTGATCGCCTTCGTGCTGATCGCCTCGGCGAACATGCCCGCCGGCTACATCAAGAGCGCGATCCGCCATCCTTTCATCACCGGCGTCGCCCTCTGGGCCTTCGCGCACCTCTTGATGAACGGCGATATCGGCGGCGTGGTGCTGTTCGGCGCGTTCTTAGCCTACGTGATCGTCGACGCCATCGCCGTGCTTAGACGCGAGCCCGCCAAGATGCCGCCGCCCGACTGGAAATACGACCTGCGCGCCGCGATCGGCGGGGTGGTGGTGTTTTTGGTCTTCGCCTTCGTCATCCACCCGTATGTGTTTCGCATTCCAGTGATGGGGTGAGGGGAGCGACGGGCGCTCGCCGTTTCGGCGGGTAGTCAGAAGCCGCTTATCGCAAGGAAGCAGGCGCGAAGCGATCCATGCGACGGTTGGGCCTTGCCCCGGCATGGAATGCGTCGTCGGCCTTCGGCCTCTTCGCATTGACGCCGACGTCGCTCATTTTTCTGGCTGACCGGGAAGAAAGACTGTAGACTGCTGAATTATCGGAAAACCCCGCGGCCGAAAGCTGGGCTGCTCATGGATTGAGGAGGTCCCATTCGCATAACCGGGGAGCGATAAATTTTTTTGGCCTTGGCGAGTTGCAAGTCATTGAAAAATAACAATCGGACGAACTCGCGAGTTGGTCCGAGTTGCTTTTGAGTTGGCGCCGAGTTGGCGCCCGAGTTGGCGCTCCCCTCACGCCGGCTGAGCGGCCTCGACGAGCTCGCCCGCCAGCGCCTTGGCGATCAGCGCCTGCGTTTCGGCAATTCCGAAAATGGCGATGAACGAGCCGAACCGCGGCCCCCGCTCCTCGCCGAGCAGCACTCGATAGATCATGTTGAAGAACTCGTTCGACACGCCCGGCCGCTCGGGCGTCGCGCCCTTGACGCTCATGTCCTGATAGCGGGGGATCGGCCGCGCGACGTCGTAGAGCGCGTGCTGGATCTCTTCCGCGCTGGCGCGCGCCGGAAGGGCCGCAAGTTTTAGGGACACGGCGTGAAGCGCGTCGCGCTCAACCTCGTCGGCGAGGCGGTAGCGCTTCTTCGGCTTCACGAAGTCGCGGAAATAGGCGACGGCATAGCGCACCAGCGCGTCGAGGCGGGGATGATTGCCGGGCGCCGCGCCCGGCGCGTAGCGGCGCAGGAACCCCCAAAGCACCGTCGGGCTCTCGCTGTTGGCGACCGCCGCGAGGTTTAGGAGCATCGCGAAGCTGACCGTCGTCGCGGCGCCGCTTACGGATTCGATGCGCTCGGGCGGCGGCGGCGCGCCGTTATGGATGTGCCAGACCGGATTGCCGAGACGCTCCTTCCACGGCTGCTTAGGGTAGTTGTCAAGGAAGTCGAGATAGTCGTCGACGGTGCGCGGGATCACGTCGAAATGCAGGCGCTTGGCGGCGGAAGGCCGCTGGAACATGAAGAGCGCCAGGCTCTCGGGGCTCGCATAGGTCAGCCACTCGTCGATCGTGAGGCCGTTGCCTTTCGACTTCGAGATCTTCTGGCCCTTGTCGTCGAGGAACAGCTCGTAATTGAAGCCCTCGGGCGGCTCGCCGCCGAGCGC
>Ga0187782_10000640_pt1 | contig 24316 bp, 17 predicted proteins | sample 0715_SJ02_MP15_2_FD_132454 | JGI IMG/M metagenome (GOLD analysis project Ga0187782, IMG submission 132454) | Tropical peat soil microbial communities from peatlands in Department of Meta, Colombia - 0715_SJ02_MP15_20_MG | ecosystem: Environmental > Terrestrial > Soil > Wetlands > Peat | place... | reverse complement strand
TCTGGGATTCACGGCGGCAGTCGCGCTGCTTACCGGCGCGCTCTTCGGAGTGTTGCCGGCGCTCCGCTCCACGCGGGTCTCGTTTGCGGATTCCGTGCGCGGCAGCGCCGCTTCACAGTCGGAGCGTCAAAGCAACTGGCACCGATGGATCGTGGCTTCGCAAGTCGCCCTTTCGCTGGTGCTGCTGGTGACGGCAGGGCTGTTTCTTCGCAGTTTCGTCAGGTTAGCCTCGACAGACACCGGTCTTGCGAAACGAAACGTGCTGCTGGTGACCGCGAACCTGCGCTCCACTACCATCAAGCCTGAAGACCGCCAGGCGACCTTAAACGCGATCCAAGCCCGGCTGGGTGCGCTCCCGGGCGTCGTCTCCGTGGGCCGCAGCGAGGACATCCCGCTCAGCGGCGGATACTCCGCCACTCACTTCCATGCCGACACACCCAATGCGCCTGGCGGCGATGATTCCGTTTCGCTGATGATTTACATGTCGCCCGGATACTTCGCAAGCATGGGGATGCCGATCCTTGCCGGGCGCGATTTTACTAAATCTGACATACAAACGTCACCCCTGGTGGCAGTCGTGGACCAGGCATTTGCGCGCAAATTCTTTGGTTCGGTCAATCCCGTTGGCCACACGATTCACAAGGGCCCAGATCTTCAGCCGGGCCCGCCTATTGAGGTTGTGGGGATCGTGGCGGACGCTGATTATCGGTCACTGCGCGGGAAGAAGCCGCCAACCGTGTTCTTACCTATCCAGCAGTATCCGCAGCGAGAAGGGCGGGTCATCTTCGAAATTCGGACCGCGGGCCGCCTTACCGGCCTGGAAAACGCCGTGGAACGCGCCGTTGCGAGCGTCAACCGTGAGATTCCACTCGAATTCAACACGCTTGAGCGACTGGTCGGCGACGCCATGGTTCAGGAGCGTCTGCTTGCCATGCTGTCGGTGTTCTTTGGAGCGGTGGCGCTCCTCCTCGCTATGATCGGGCTCTACGGCACGGTGAATTACCACGTCACCCTGCGCCGGTCGGAGTTCGGCATCCGCATGGCGCTGGGCGCGCAAGCTGCGGGCATTATGCGACTGGTGATTCGCGACGTCGCGATTATTCTGCTGGTGGGTGAAGCTGCCGGAATCGGCATTTCCATCCTGGCGGCGACGGCGTTCCGGAGTTTGTTGTTCGGCCTGGGGCCGCGTGACCCAACCACCCTCGGGGGAGCGGCCTTGCTCCTGGGATGTGTGGCGCTGCTGGCGGGATACATTCCGGCCCGGCGCGCCGCACACGTCGATCCCATGGTGGCGCTGAAGTACGAGTAGGAATCACGATTCAGGACTCTAGGGAGCGTCTGTCATCCTGAGCGAAGCAGCCTAGATACCCGTCATCCTGAGCGAAGCAGCCTGGATACCTGTCATCCTGAGCGAAGCGAAGGATCTCTGCATTTGTTCGATAATCGTTCCACCGAAGAGCAACTGCGGAGATCCTTCGCTTCGCTCAGGATGACAGTGCGTGGCCGCCGCCGGAGCAAATAAGTCACGCGCTCTCAGGATGACAAGATCGCTATCAGACAGGAACTATGCGCTGGTTTTATAAACTCACTTTGCGGCTCCGGACGCTGCTCACTCGCGGACGTGTCGAGAGGGAACTCACTGATGAACTTCGCTTCCACTTGGAACAGATTATTGACGAGAAGGTCGCGCAAGGAATGGCCCCGGAGGAAGCCCATTACGCTGCCCTGCGCGAACTGGGCGGAGTCGAACAGATTAAGGAGGAGTGCCGCGATATGCGCCGAGTGAGCTACCTCGAGAACTTCCTGCAAGACGTCCGCTATGGGCTGCGCCAACTGCGCCGCAGTCCTGGCTTTGCGGCGGTAGCGCTGTTGTCTCTGGCGCTGGGCATCGGCGCTAACACGGCGATCTTCCAGTTGCTGGACGCGGTTCGCCTGCGCCTGCTGCCGGTGAAAGACCCCCAGCAGCTTGCTGAAGTTCGTCTGACCAACCTTCACGGGCGCATGGGGAGTTTTTTCAACTGGCACTCCATGCTGACCTATGCGATTTGGGAACAGCTCCGTGCGAGGCGCGAGCCCTTTTCAGGTCTCGTCGCCTTTGCGCCCGACGACTTGAATCTTGCCCCTCGCGGAGAAGTCCAATTGGTGCGCGGCATCTGGGTGAGCGGCGATCTCTTCAACGTGCTAGGCGTTCATCCCCTTCTGGGACGAGTGTTCACCGACCCGGACGACCAGCGCGGCTGCGGCGCGGGCCCTGGCGCGGTCGTGAGTTATTCGTTCTGGCAGCGAGAACTGGGCGGCGAGGCGTCCGCCATTGGCAGGAAGTTGACCGTCGACTATCATCCCATTGAAGTCCTGGGAGTGACGCCGGCAGGTTTCTTCGGCCTCGACGTCGGCCGCACATTCGATGTGGCCCTACCCATCTGTTCGCAGCCGGTCCTGGGAGGCGAGGACAACTACCTCGACACCAAATTCGATTGGTGGCTGACGGTGATGGGCCGCCTGAAACCGGGATGGACTCTCGAGCAAGCAACGGCCTACCTGGGCTCGATTTCGCCTGGAGTTTTTGAGGCCACGCTGCCGCCCGGCTACGATGCCGAGCACATCAAGAAGTATCTCGCATTCAAGTTGGCGGCATACCCGGCGGGTAGCGGCATCTCCTCGCTGCGTGATAGCGCGTCGGATCCTCTGGCGCTGCTGCTGGCCATCACCGGCCTGGTGCTTCTGATCGCTTGCGCCAACCTGGCCAATTTGATGCTGGCGCGCTCGAGCGCCCGCGAACGTGAAATCGCCGTGCGCATGGCGTTGGGCGCCGTCCGGCACAGGCTGGTGAGACAATTGCTCTCGGAAAGCTTCCTGCTGGCTCTGGCTGGGGCGGGGGCGGGATTGCTTCTGGCCCGCACGCTCGCGCACTTCCTCACCCTGTTCCTAAGCACGCGGTTCAATGAGGTGCTCTTGAATCTCAATCCTGATTGGCGCGTCTTTGCCTTTACGGCCGGCGTGGCGAGCGGGGCTACCGTTCTTTTTGGGCTGATGCCGGCCTTGCGCGCCACGCGCATCGCCCCCGGCGAGGCCATGAAGGCTGGGGGACGCGGGGCCACCGCAGACCGCCAACGATTCGGCATGCGCCGCGTCCTCGTGGTGTCGCAAGTCGCTTTTTCGCTCGTGCTGCTCGTGGGCGCGCTGCTCTTCACCCAAAGCCTGCGCAACCTGCTCAATGTGGATCTGGGATTTCGACGCACCGGCATGCTGGTCACCGACGTCGATCTCACGCAGCTCAACCTGGGAGCACGGCACCTGAGTTTCAAGCGAGAACTGCTGGAGCGGATTCGTTCTACGCCGGGTGTGGACTCTGCCGCGGAAGCAGCCATTGTCCCTATCAGCGGAAGCTCGTCGAATCGCACCGTGTGGATGGAAGGCTCCGATCTATCGCAAGCCAAGAGCCCCTGGTTCGACTGGGTGAGCCCAGGCTTCTTCCAAACGATGGAAACGCCGCTCCTCGCCGGGCGTGACTTCAACGATCGCGATACTCCCAATTCGCCCAAGGTTGCGATTGTGAATGAGGCGTTTGTTCGGCAGTTCGCCGCCGGCGCGAACCCGCTGGGCAAAAGGCTATGGCAAAAGGCAGGGCTTGGGCAGCCGCAGGTTGCGTACGAAATCGTTGGACTGGTGAGGAACACGAAGTATCAGGATCTTCGTGAGGACTACCCGCCCTTGATCTACGTCCCAATGTCTCAACTCGATGACTGCCGTGGCGGATGCGTGGATTCGGACACGATCCTGATTCGTTCCGGCACCCCCTTGGCCGGCCTTACCCCTCGCGTCAAGCAGACCATCGCCCAGGCGAACCCGGATATTTCGATCCAATTCAAAACGATGCAGGGCATGATTCATGACGAACTGGTTGGTGAACGCCTGATCGCAACGCTATCGGGCTTTTTCGGCGTTCTGGCGGCCCTGTTGGCCGCCGTCGGTCTGTACGGCGTGATGTCTTACATGGTCGTACAGCGAACCAATGAGATTGGAATTCGAATGACGCTAGGCGCCGGGCGAGGCGAAATCACGCGCCTGATCATTCGCGAAGCTGGAGTGCTGCTGGCCGTTGGGCTTAGCGTGGGCCTGCTGCTGGCGCTCGCCGGGGGCAAAGCGGTGGGCTCCGTGCTCTTTGGCCTCAAGCCCTACGATCCCTGGACGCTCGCCGCCGCCGCTGCCTTGCTGGCTGCGGTCGCCCTGGCGGCAGGCTATCTGCCCGCGCGCCGCGCCACTAAAGTCGATCCTATGGTGGCGCTAAGGTATGAATAACTCGTTTACGATATTCGTGAGATGCCGGGGAACCCGTCGAAGCCTGAATCAAAGCTCAGGATTTGATTGATTCCATGCGGTTCCATGATCGCGAGGTGAACAGCATCGCGTGCCGACAGTCGTCTGTGCCCCTGGAAGAAAGGGAGAAAGGGTGTCAGGTACCCTTTTCATGGTACTTCAAAAAGAAGCCATCGGAGGCGCGACGAAACTTCAAGGCTGCTTGGAACATGTTGTGGAGTTCAGGGTACGAGCGGAACACGTACTTATCCTGGCACGGTTTATAAGGGAATTCGCTGAGTGCGCGAATGAACCGCGCTCGGACCTCCACGGGTGCGATGATAAAGAACTTCGCTTCGAACCTCAATACCTGATACATGCGTTGCAGGCCGGACGTAACGTTGGTGCTGTTTTCCACCTCAAAGAACGAAACCGGCCAATCTTCCTTAATCCAAATCACATCGATACTCTTGGCCGACCCCCCAATCTCATCAGTCGGAAAGCGCGGAAGCTCGGTCAGAGTTGCAATCTCGCCCAAAGTTTTCTGCTCGAATCGTTGGCCGGGATGGGCCGTGTATGTTTCGTACTCAAGGACATTCCCCAATTGAAGTAAAGCGGCTATCGCCGCCCAATGATTGTCGATTACTAGACGCTCTTCCCAAGGCACCTCTCTCCCGAGTAGCGGGTCGGTTTTTTTCTTGAGCTCATCATCGGAAAGATCAAATGATCCCTGCAGTAATTCCGGCGTGAGTCTTCCAGCTTTTGCAAGGTCAGCGAGAATCTCGCGTTTTCTGACGCTCAGTCGGCAGAACTCATCCTCACTTATGTGTGAGAGGAGGAATCGTCCTACCTTAGTGTAGTAGTTAAGCAACCTGATACTCACCCTGCGTTTCTGGCAGAACGCATTCATCCAATGCGTGAAGTCCTGGTGTCCGAGAACATTCTGATTCCGCTCAACGGCATCGAACCGCTTGTAGATCTCGGCCAGCAGCAGCGCAGCTTGGTAACCTCGATCCGCCGCAAAACCTTCAAAGTCACTGTGGGTTATTCCCACAAGTTCTTGTTCAATCTCTTCCGCGCGCGCCACATTCAACTTTGCGTAGTCCATCATTGTTCCATCCAGTCGTTGCTTTGCATTGGGAACACATCAAGGTCCGGACAAATGTTTTTTTCGACCTTCCCACGTCGCGGTCGCGGCGTTAGCGGATTTCACTTACCAGGTGCCGCAGAATGTCCAAGCGCACGATCTCTATCAAAAAGGCGCGCCGACTTAAGAAAGGGTGTAAAGTACCCTTTTCACACAATCTCTGCCAGCATTCGGTCGACATCGGCCGTGGGGAAATCAAATCGCGCGGCGGAACGGACGACTGCCAGCTTCTTGCTCACATCGCCAAGAGGCTCACGACGATGTGCCTGGGCGAGGGCTTGTCGAACCCATTCGGCGACCGACATATGGCGAGAGCGTGCGGCTCGTCTGATCCCACGATACTCGGGGTCTTTGAGTATGACTTGGAGTCGCTTAGGCATACTGTGAGTGTGTCTGACTCATCAATATGAGTCAAGCCCATTGATTCGCACGCATGTCAGTGATTTGTGCGTGGCTCACGACGAGCAGTACTTAACGACGCCGGCAAAACCTTATGGCCGCGAAGGTCAGGGATTTCGGCGTCCAATCCGATCTTTGCGAACAACGACGCAATAGCCGTACCCAGCCCGCCCCAAGGGGCCCCATTCTCCTTGGCGGCGTCGCGCAGGGTATCTCTTACTTCTTCCTCCATGCGGCGCTGACGCCGCTTGGCGCGGCGTTGCGACCGCGAATTGACCTGTGCCCATATCTTTCGAACGATGATCCGGCCCATCATTTCTCCTCGCTGACATCGTGACACGAAGCGCCGAGACTTTCAATAGACCCCAAATGGATTCCCGCTTGCGCGGGAATGACAGTGGTGGCGAGCACGCGGTAGTGGCTTTGCCATTTGCGTTTTGCGCTTTGCCTTTTGACTTGTCCTTCACTCCCCGGCGCGCCGTCGAACCTCCGCATGGTAGAGCGCGCAACCATGTCATTCTCGCGCAAGCGGGAATCCATACTCTGCCGCAAACCGGGCACCCTCAAGAGGCGCCCTACCAATTCAACCGGAGGGAGAATTGTATTTGGCGGGAGTTTTCGGCCGAGCTGATGTTGCCAAAATTGGATGTTCCCAAGATGAGCCCGGGCCGGTCGAAGTTCGGGTGGTTGGTAAGATTGAAGAAGTCGGACCGAAACACCATGCCAAACCGCTCGTTCAATCGCAAGTGACGCTCGAGACTCGCGTCCCACGCCGCCAAGCCGGGGCCGGTGATCACATTGCGGCCTTCATTGCCGGGGATGCTGAAAACTCCGAGATTATCGGTGTAAAGGGGTGGAGGAACAAAGGCGGCGGTATTGAACCAGCGCGAGGGTGTGTGCTGGCCGCGGGGCAAGTTGGGATCGGCGATCATGTCAGGCCGGTCAGTCCCGTTCGAGTCGGTGCCGCTGAGGGCTGTATCCAGCAGGGCTGTCAGAGGTTGCCCGGACTGTAAGGTGAGAATGTTCGACAGGTCCCAATGACCGAACACTCGCGCTGCCGTCCCTTCGCGCAGCCACGCGCGGCCGGCGCCGAACGGAAGCTGCGAGGTACTCGAGAATACGAAGCGCTGGCGCACGTCGAAATCGGAAAGGCCACGCTCGGCTTTAAGGTCGTAGACGTTCTGAGCCTGATTGGTGCCGTCGAGGCCGGAGGCGGTGTCGATCGACTTGCCGAAGGTGTAGCCGCCGACAAACGAGAGTCCGTGGGAGAATCGCCGCTCCAGCCGTACGATCAAAGCGTTGTAGTCCGAGTTGACATCGGTGGCACGGATATATTGATTCGATCCGGGTTGAGGATGATAGCCGCGCCTTTCATCCGGCAGGTTGGGCACGCCCTGATTCTGTAGTGAGCGGCGCGGCAGTTTGTGTCCGTCGGATCCGGAGATGCTGACGGAAAGAACGGTGTTGGAGGCGATTTCGCGGTCGAGCGACAGACTCCATTCGTAGACGTAGCCGTTGCGGAGGTTGGGCGGCGAGGAGATGGCGGTGGGCTCGGAATTGCCCAGCGTGTAGGCGAGCGGGTAAGTGAGGATGGGCGGGGCATACGATTGGCCGCAGGCGCCCGGGCCGTAGAACCGGCAGGTGTCGAGCCCGAATAGGAATTCCGTGATGGGGGCGCTGAGCCGTGTCTCCGAGGCATAGTCGAGTTCGCCGAGCGAGTTGAAGACTCCAAAGCCGCCGCGCAGAGCCGTGGTGTGACGCTGAGTTAGATCATAGGCGAAACCAAATCGCGGCGCCCAACCCGCCCAATCCGGCCGGATGAGGGAGGGCGGCAATCCGGCTTGCTGGGAGGTGATGAACGAGAGCCCGTACAGGTGCTGAAGACTCTGAATGAGCGGCTGCGCAATTAAGGCTGCGGCCTGCTGGCGGTCGTTGCGGACAATGAAGCGCGTGGCGTCGCTCGGGTCGAGAATCGAGGCTCGCCCGTCCGCGTTCGTGGGAGGCGAGTAAAACTCTTCGCGCAGCCCGTAGGTGAACGTCCAGCGGCGCGTAGCGTGAAACTCGTCGGAGAAGTACGCGCCCAAGTAGTCCAGGCGATCGTTACCCCCAGAGTTTCCAGCCTGGGCGTAAGAGAGGAAGGGTCGGCCAAGCAGGAAATCCGAGAAGGCGGTACCGGAAACGGAGCTCGCTCCGTCGCTGAAAGAAAACAGGCCTTGCCCAAAGTCCTCGACCAGATAGAAGAGGCGGTAGCGCCGCACGTCGGCGCCGAATTTCCAGGTGTGCCGGCCCCTGACCCACGCCACGTTATCGGTGAACTGAAAAGTGTTGTCCTTGCGAATTTGAGGCTGGAAGATGTCGCTGTCGCCCATGTCAGCGTAGCCGGGAACGTCGATCGCAGGGATGCCGTCGTTGGTAGATCCCGGCGCCCGGGTGATGCCCTGCGACTCAAGAAACCCGCTGTGAATGTTCTGCCCCTCCTTGGTTCCGTAATAGTAAGCGTAGCCGAAGCGGAAATCGTTGATGAGCGTGGGCCGAAAGACCGAGGTTAGCCCCACGGCGAGGTTCCTTCCCGAGTCGTCGTGGTTGGTGCCGAACCCGGGCGGGGCGGACGGGTTGTTGGCAAATGAGTCCGGTACGAACGGAAACAACTGGCGCTGGTTGAAGAGGAGAAAGCGCCCGAAGAGTTGGTGCTTCGGCGTCAACTCCTCGTCCAGTCGCGCCATGGCCTGGTCCGCCGTGACGGTATGAAGGCCAACGTTGATATCGTTGTTTTCGCCCGGCGCCGCGCTGGGATTATTGGGCAGAGGAATACGATCGAGAATAGCCTGGGATACCGTATCAACTCGCGCTGGTGGGAGTAAATTACCCTGAAAAGGCTGACCGGACACAGGATCGATGATGGCAGGAAAGGGATTACCAGTCTCAGGATTAATTCCGTTGAAATCACCGGCCCGGAGGGCAGCCGTAGGCAGCAAGGTGGTGTTCGTAACGCTTTGGCGGATGCGCAGGCCTTCGTAGTTAAGAAAATAGAACGCGCGGTCTCGACGGATGGGACCTCCCAAGCTCGAGCCGAACTGGTTCTGGTGGTAGGGTGGAATAGGAAGGCTCGGATCGTCGAAGAAATTCTTGGCATCGAATGCGCTGTTGCGCACGAACTCGTAGGCGGTGCCGGAAACGCGGTTAGCGCCGGAACGAGAAGCGATGTTGACTTGCGCTCCGGACGTAATGCCCTGGTCGGTGCCGTAAGAGTCCTCGACGACGCGAAACTCGCGGATGGCGTCGAGGGAGGGGTTGACGGTCAAGCTGTAGGCGAACGGCTCCATCAGGGTCACGCCGTCGAGCGAGAAATTGTTGCGTTCGGAGCGTTGTCCATTCACTGAGAAACCCAACCCCAACGCCGGCGTGTTGAACTGTTGTGTCGAGCCGTTAGCATAGGGTGGGCTTGCGCCCGCGGCCAGTAAGGCGAGCTGCGAAAACTGGCGGCCATTCAAGGGAAGCAGGCTCACGCGGCGATTCTCAATCTCGTCGCCGATGGCTGGAGAGGCGGCTTCCACCAGCGGTGGAGTTGCGTCCACGCGGATTTCGGAGCGGGCGGGCGCAATCTCGAGGCGTAGATCGGCACGGGCAGGTTCTCCTACTCGCAGCGTCAGCCCCTGAATCACCTTGGAAACAAAACCGCTCTTCCTGATTTCCAGGTCGTAGCTGCCCACGGGCAAAAAAGGAAAACTGTAAAATCCGTTCGCGTCCGTCGTCGCGTGCCGCACCTGGCCCGTGGCAGGATTGCGAAGCTCGAGTGTGGCCGCTGGAATTGCGGCGCCGCTCGGGTCCAGCACTACCCCTTCCAGGTGGCTGTTCCAGGTTTGCGCGTGGAGACTTTGAACTAACAGTGCCGCGAAAACCAGTAGAGCCGCGATGGAGCAGAAGAACCGCTTAACCACAGAGGCACGGAGGCACGGAGAAAACCTCTGTTTCTTAAGCCCTCTGTGCCTCTGTGGCTCGGTGGTGAAGCTTTTCATCCGTAGCTTCGGCATCGCAGTTTCTGACGGGGGCAGATGGGAGGGAACGGTGGGCAAGCCAGGAAAAAAGCGTCGGACGCCTTTCGCCCACTCCGGCGAACGCACGCCCGCACCTCAGGCTGGTTTCCGCCCTGACCTTCTCCCATCCGGACTGTACCGTCGGCCCCGGAGTTTCACCGGATCCTGGGGCTTGCAGGCCCTCTGCGCTCTATCCGCGAATTGCGCCGGCCGGCTCTTCCGTCCACCGGCTCAGCTTCCCGGAATCCTCGCGCTGGTTCGAGCGTTTCGGACCACCCCTCGCGGGCTTTACCGCCGATTGGGAATTGGGAAGGCGCGCATTCATTTCCTTCCCTCACCCTGCCCCGAAGGTCAAGCATTTACACACCAATCCTAGCATTCCGGCAGTAGGTTTTGCAACAGTCCCCCATCCCGGCCGCTGTCGGGCGGTTCGCGAACCGCGCTGACATGACTTATAATTGCCGCTTGTCGTCTTCAATACTCCGTGATGACTTTCGAGACGAATGACTGATCCACAACCTCAGAGTGCCCGTCGCCGCGGCGAGCCGTGGGCGGTAGGGTCGGTGCTGGGCTATGCCTCGGCCAACATTTTCGATCGTCTGGGCGTCACACATGCCGACCCGCTGCTCGGACCTTTTCTCCGGGGCCTGCCTAGTTTGTTTCTTGGTGTCTTCCTGGTTTGGAGGCACCATACCCTGGACCAGTTGCGGCCCGCATCTCCACACTACATCGGCCGCCGCGCCATTCTACCTTTCATCTTGGCGGGCATTGTCTCGACGCTGGGACTGTTTCTCTATTATTTTGCAATCCGGGTGGGCGGCGTTATCGTGACTATTCCCGTGCAAGACACGTACGTCATCTGGGGAACTCTTATTGCTTGGCATTTTCTGCGGGAGCGGATTCCTCGCTTCGCTGTGGCGGGTGTGCTGTTGATTGCTGCCGGCTTGGTTACACTTTCCTGGGGGCAATCCCGGGGGCATCCCACATCACCGCTCTGGTATTGGGCCGTTCCCCTGGCGTTCGTCACCGCCTTCAGCTACGGGATTTCCGGGGTCGCATGGCGTGACGGCCAGCTTCGAGGAGCCCACCAATCGACCGCCATCTTCCTACAATTCACCTCCAGCGTGATTGTTGGTTTGGTGGGATGGCTGGCTTTAGGTCAAGGGCCGGCGAGGCTCGACACGAACTGGCACTCGATTTTGGCCCTACTTGCCAGCGGTGTCTTGTCGGGAATTGTTGCCGTCTACTGCTTGTTCACAGCATTCCGCCTGATGGCCGTGGCGCGCGTTTCCGCTTTTTCCTCGCTCACTCCACTCGTGGCCACACTCCTCGCTCACTTCTTCCTGCACGAATATTTGAACGGCCTAGTGTTTGGGGGCGTGGCGCTGGTTACGGTCGGCGTCCTGCTCACCCAGGTTTTTCGGCCCACCGAAGAAAAGCAAGCCTGAAGGATTGTCGATTGACGGTTGTCGATGGCCGCTTGAAATCGTCGGTTGGCGCTGACCTCGCATTTGTGTGTGGGTTGCGTGAGGCAATCGGCAATCGTCGATCGACAATCGTCAATCCTACAGCGCCGGCCAGAGTTGTTCCCAGATTTTGAACTCGTGATGGAAACCTGAATCTTCCGCGCGTGTGAGCTTACGGCCCGAAGCCACGTCCAGGGTTTCCTGAAAGATTTTGCGGCCCACCTCTTGGGTGGTTTCCTTGCGTTCCAGGATGGTTCCAGCGTTGATATCCAAATCCTCGTAGCTGCGCGCCAATTGGGGGTTCGAGCCGATCTTCATCACCGGCCCGAGCGCGCACCCGATGCCTGTGCCGCGGCCGGTGGTGAACAGACACACCTGCGCGCCGCTCAGGAAAAGCGCGGGCGTGCAGAGGTGATCGTATCCCGGCGTGTAGAGAACATACAGGCCTTTTCGTTCGCCCAGCCACTCGCCGTACTCGATCAGATCTTCCACGATCGAGGTGCCGCCCTTGGCTTTCACGCCGCTCGACTTCAAGTAAATATTGTAAAGTCCGCCTTTAATATTGCCGGGCGAGGGGTTATCGCGAAAATCTTCGCCGAACTTCTTCACGTAAGCCTCGTAGCGCTTCAGCGCCTGCATCAACTTTTTCCCCACGGCGCGCGTGCGGGCGCGGCGCACCAGGTCCACCATGGCGGCGCCCTGAAGTTCGGGAATCTCCGGAAGGAAGACGGCAGCCCCAGCCCGCACAAACATGTCGGAAGCGACTCCCACGGCGGGGTTGGCGGTCACGCCCGACCAGCGATCCGAACCGCCGCATTCCGTCCCAACGATGAGCTTTGAAATGGGCGCCGGCTCACGCTTAAACCCGTTGGCGTACTGAAGCAACTTCTCGACGATTTCCAACCCGCGTTCCACCGTCTTACGGCTGCCGCCCAAATGCTGGATGGTCATGTTCACCACGCGCTGGTTATAATCGGGCACGGCGGTTTGGAATACCGGCGCCGAGCATTCCACGCAGGTTTTCCCGCACCCCAGGTCGATGTATACCGCGGCGCCCAGGTTGGGGTGGCGCAGCGTATTCACCAGCCACTGGTTCAACAATTGGACCGCTTGGCCGTCCGGCATGCCGCAGCCCGATTCGTGCACGATGGGGACGACACCATCGACATTGGGGAATTTATCGCGCCTATAGATTTCGGCCATGGCGCGCCGGGCGATTTCCTTCACCTCCGTCGACGAGCACATGCCGGAGGTCACCACCCCGATCATGTTGCGGATTCCCACGCTGCCGTCGTGGCGCACGTAGCCCTCAAACGTGAGGCGGCCGAGTTCGGAATCGAGCGGGGCAGGCTCGGGGTTGTCGCGATAGCGCACCCGCAAGCGGGGCAGGCGTCGCTGAATGTCGGCCTCGCCGATCGGATCGCCGGGTTGAAGGGAAACTGACGCCAAGCCAATCGGGTCGCCGAGCGAGATGAAAGCCGTTCCTTCCGCAATCCCCTTGATCGCGAAGCTCTGACCGCGCAGGGCGCGCCCCGAAATCGTCAGCCCTTGCTCCCCATACTTCAGTGGCGTGCCTTGTTCGATGAGCTCCGACGTCACCACGGCCACGTTGTCTTTTTCAGGCTTGATGACGATCGCGACGTCCTCAAGTTTCTTCGGTTCCATTACTAATTCTCACCTCTCAGCGATTATTCGGTCGCGATTGCGACAGACTACGGCACAGCCGCCTCGACCAACCGCGGCGTTCGCACTTTCGAGCCCACGAACGCGTAGTACGTGATAAAGATGTAGCAGACCAACACGACCAGCATGGAGACAGCCATGCTATGGGTCAGTTGGAACAGCAACCCCATGATCGGTGTGGCGACCGCACCGCCGATGATCGCCATGATGATCATCGACCCGCCCAGCTTGGTGTTGGGTCCCAGTTCCTTGATCCCGAGGGCAAAGATCGTGGGGAACATCAGCGACATGAAAAAGCTGGTCAGGAACAGAGCCCAGACGCCCACCCAACCCGGGAACAGAACGCCAATGGCGACCAGCGCGGTGTTAACGCATCCGTAGATTCCCATCAGCCGGCTGGGCTGAAAGAACTTCATCAGATATGTGGCCGTGAACCTGCCAACGCCAAAAGCCACCAGGCTTCCCGTCAGGAAGTAACCGGCCACCTTTTCCGGCTGTCGTGTGTAGTCCTGCATGTACTGAATGAAGTAGCTCCAGGTTCCCACCTGCGCTCCGACATAAAAGAACTGAGCGATGACGCCTTGTACGAAATGCGGGTAATGGAACAAGTCCTTGAACTTGCCGTGGCGGCGCGTCGCCGCGGGTTCCGCTTCATCCGCGATTTTGGGGAACTTGGTGCGGAGAATGAGTAACGCCCAGATGAAAACCACCGTACCCAGTACGAGGTAGGGCGTCACTACGCGCAGGGTCTCGCTAGCTAAATAGGCGTCGTATGTCCCGGCGGCCTTTAAGGCGCTGACCTGTTGAGGTTTCAGCTCGACACCTGAAAAAATGAAGATCGTTCCCACCAGGACGCCGGTCACCGCCCCAAGCGGGTTAAATGACTGCGAGAAGTTAAGCCGTCGCTCGGAGGTCTTCGGATCTCCGAGCAGCGCGATAAAGGAATTCGCGCCCGTTTCCAGAAATGCCGCCCCGCTGGCGATCACGAACAAAGCGAAAAGGAAGAATGAATAAAGACGAACATGCGCAGCCGGCCAAAAAAGCATCGTGCCGGTGCTGTAGAGAAACAGGCCCGCCACGAGGCCCGCCTTGTAGCCGTATTTTCGCATCACCAAAGCTGCCGGCATGGAGAGCAAGAAATAGCCCATGTAGAAGGCCGATTGAATCAGACCCGCCTTGAGGCGGGTCATTTCGAATGACTTCATGAATTGCTTGATCAGGATGTCATTCATGTTGCTCGGGATGCCCCAGAGCAGAAACAGTGCGGTGACCAAAACAAATGGCACCGTGGCGCCGGCCATGAACAGGCGCAGCGCCTGCTGGGGATTCGAGCTGTCGGTGGTATTCAGCATAGGCAGAACTCCCAAAATGAGCCCCAAAGGGGCGACCTGGCACAGCCCAGGCCAACGGCCTGAGGGCCCTGGAACACGCCCTTTCTCGCTGCAAGCCCTGAAGGGGCGAAACGCCGTACGCATCTGCGCGCGCATCCGGCGGCGCTCGATATCCGGCTTTATTGCGCCCCCTCGGCACGAACCACAGAGATCCTTCGCTGCGCTCAGGATGACAGGCCGGGAAAGCCGGGGATCACGGACGGCACGCCTAACTTTCAAGGTCCGTGGTCTTCAGACGTCCTTCCCGCTGCAGGCGCTCAAAAATCGTGATCGTTTCGCTGATGCCCTCTTCCAGCGGGGTGTGCAAGTCCTCGCCCAGGTCGCGCCGCAGCGCGCTGTCGTCCAGGTCGGCCGCGATCGGTAATGGCTTCCCGTGAGCTTTGATTAATCCTCTGGCCTCGGGCAAAAGCTTTTCGAGCGTGTCAATAAACTGCTCGATGCGCGCGACGCAGCCCCGCGGAGTATAAACCTTGGCGCCCGGACTCTCGCGCTCCGCCGAGCGAATAAACACTCGCGCCGTATCACGGACGTACTGTAAGTCGATGGCGCCAGTGAAGCCGATCGCGTAAGGACGGCGCAGAACGGTCGCCTTGATGGCCTTGGTGGGTCCGGAACTTATTCCGAGATCGCGGCCCACTCCATAAACGGCCCAGGGACGAATGCCCACGCTGGGGATGCCGTCATTCAGGAAGTAAACTCGCGCGTTACCCTCGTTACACTGCTTGAAAACGCCGTAGTGCGTTCCCGGCAGCAAGGGCGCGCCCTCCGGCACGGTAACACCCCCGTAGAAGTCCTCGGGACCGAAAACCGCCGCGGAACTGGCGTAAACGATGCGCCGCACCAAATCCCGCCGCCGGCGCGCCACCTCGAAAACATTCAGCGTGCCGATCACATTCACCATGGCTCCGCGCAAAGGATCGGCGGCGCACCCAGGCACCTGCAAACCCGCCAGGTGCAGGATATGGGTGATCCCGTTCTCCGCAATCGCGCGATCCACGTCCGCGAACTTCGTCACGTCGCCTTCGATAAAGTTAATCTCTTTTAGCTGCCTCTCGTCGAGGATGGCGCTCAAACGCTGCAAGCTCGGATCGATATCGAAGATGTAAGGCGGTTCACGACTTTCCACCAGAATCTTGGTAATCCACGCGCCAATGAAGCCCTTGGCGCCCGTAACCAGGAAGCGCCTGGAAGGAGCCAATTCGGTGGACGATGCGTTCGTGTGGGTCACGGTGTGGAATTATAGCAGGTTGTGAGTTTCCGGAGCGCGGGCTTCCAGCCCGCAGCGCGCCGCCAGACTGCGGGCTGGAAGCCCGCGCTCCAGACAGGCGCCGCTTGACAATTCTCTCGCCTTATCCTCATGCTCACCCTATGGAGAAGGCTCAACCCGCGCCGGATTCGCCCGGACGCTCCTACACCATCAAGTCGCTGGCCAAGGCTCTAAGCGTTTTGGAACTTCTGGCGGAAGGAGACGAATCCGCCTATACGCTCACCCAATTGAGCCGCGATCTGCACCTCCATATCAGCACGGTCCATCGCTTGCTGGCGAACCTGCTCCGCCACGGTTTTGTGCAGGAAGCGCCCGGCTCGCGAGGTTACCAGCAGGGTTATAAGGTGCTCAGCATGGGTCTGCGCGTTTTGGCTCGCTTGGATTTTCGTCGGGTCGCCGAACCGCTGCTGCGGCAATTGAGCGAAGTAACCGGAGAGACCGTCGGCTTGGCGGTCCTCCAGGGCACGAAGGCGGTTCTGATTGATAAGTACGTGAGTCCGCCAGCGACGGACCTGGAAGTGGGGCTCGGAGAGGTAATGCCCTTTCACGCCACGGCGGTCGGCAAGACCCTTTTGGCTTTTCAGACCCGTGAGATCTTTGAGCAGATCACCCACACCACCCGATTTCGTCGCTTCACTCCGCGCACCATCGCAAATCTGGCTATGCTGAAGAAGGATCTCAACAACCTTCGCGTGGAAGGTTATGCGCTGGACCAGGAGGAGTTTCGCCAGGGTATAAGTTCTATTGCCGCCCCGCTTTTCGACCACACGAAGCGGGTGATTGCGGCTTTCAGCGTCACCGGAGTCGCCGCCAACCTCGCCCCACCCCGATTGCCCCAGGTGGTCGGCCAGGTTCGCACCACCGGCCAGCAGATCTCGTTTCGCCTGGGATACGAGCGATCGGCAGATAGGCAGGTGGGCAGCCGTTAGTCCCCTGTGCCGAGCCCCTGCAACTGGTTATGTGCTCCCTGCGACTCGTTCACGACAGCTTTGTACAAAGTGTGCTCGAAAACGTTGCCGTCGCAAACGATGTAGTCCGTCTTGGGGCCGAGGTAAAGACCGACGGATGGGCTGGACTTGTCGCCCTTGCGCACTCCTCCGATGGTATTGGAAAGGAATTTAAGGTCGCGGGTGGCGCCTTCGACGCGTATGTCATAGCCGGTTGCGCCCGGGCGGCCGTTATCTTTGATGGTGTTCTCGGCGAAGGTATTACGGCTTGCGGCGTTACTCTCCGTCTCATCACGAAAGAATACTCCCGCTCGCCCATTTCCGGTCACCACGTTCTTCGAAAAAAAGTTGTCGGTATCTTTGTGGCCAAGGGAGATGCCGTCCTGGCCATTGTTCCAGGACTGGTTCTGCTCGTAGCGCGCGTGTTGGACGCGCCAGCAAAGGTAGAGGCCGTCTTCGCCATTGTCATGGGCGCGGTTATAGCGAACCACCCCGCGCAGAGCGCCGGTCCCAAGGTGGATGCCCAAGGCGGCATTCCGGTAGGCTTCGCAATTTTCCACCACGGGATCTTCCACGAACTGTGTGCTGATGCCATCGCCCGGATAATCCCGGGCGACGCAATTCCGGATGGTCATGCGCCGGGAGTGGAAGAAATAAATCCCGCCTGCCTGGCAGCCGTCCAAAACCTGGCTGCTCGCCCGGTCCCCGTCCACGGTGAGTTCTTCAATGCGCACGTCCTCGACTTCATATCCGGCGATGAGTGGAAAGGTATTGAAAACCTGGCCCGCCTTCTCGACGGAGTAATCCATGTGCAGAAACTTATCGAAGTAGAGCGTTTGTCCTTCAACGCGCACGATGGTGCGAACGCTAGGCGTCCAGCCGGAGCGCGAAACGCTGTCCACGATCGTAACCCCCATGCCGGGCCCAAAACCCTGGGCATCTTCGACGGTGGCCTGCAATTCGCCGTAATCGGAATCGAGCGCCAGCTTGCTTCTTACTCCGGGCGCTTTCTTCAGAATGGTCTTGTCGGGACCCTCGCCCCGCAGCGTGATGTGGCTCGCCAGTCGCAGAGAGTTGCTGAGCGTATAGGTTCCAGCCTTGATCAGGACGATTCCGCCGCCGGCGGCGGCCGCGCGGTCCACCGCCTTTTGCAGCGCAGCGTTATCCGTGCCCACGACATCGCTTCCCGCGGGACCTACGCTCACGGTCATGGGACCCTCCTTGAGCGAAGCTAAACGGCCGCGCGCCGCCCAAACCAGCAAGAGCAGAACGATCAACATGATCCGACGCCATGGTAATGAAGTGCGCCTGAGTATTTGCACGGCAACCTCCATAATCGGGAGATCGGGTGGACTATTTGTGATTTCTGATTTGTGATTGGTGATTGAATGGTCCAATCGCAAATCAGAAATCACAAATTACAAATTGTTCTCCCGATCTCCCGATCCGATCACTCGATATGCTGCTGCCCGGGATGAAGCGCGGTCCTCTTGCCATTCCACGAAAACCACCCCGATAGCTTTCCCGGCAGGGTCACATCCGCAACCAACCCTTGTCCCTTGCGCTCGTAGGAAACAATGATATCTCCCGCGGGGTGAGGCAGGGTAGCCTTAAGCTGTTGGAGCGGTCCGAGGTGAGGTTCGATGGCCACCTCGCGAAAGCCCGGAGCCGCAGGTTCGATGCCTGCCACAGTGGCGAGCAAGTCGAAATTGGGATGCGCGCTCCACGCATGGCAGTCCGAGCGTGTGGGTTCGGGGTTTTCCGCCCAGGTCGTGAGGCCGAGCGCCAGCATATCCCGCCAAGGGCGCAACTGCGCAATGTACTCATCTCCCAAGCCCACTTTCTTCATAGCCCGGAAAAGGTAAAAGCGGAAATAGTAGGTCGCCTGAATAAGAGTGGTATCGGTCAGCACGGTGTTCATCACCGCCTGCTGCTCTGCTAAGGGAATGGCGTCCTCGAGCACGGCCAGGATATTTGCATGTTGGCTGAAGGTCTTGTGCTCGGGCGTATCCGCCAGTAATTTTCGCGTCGGATCCCAACATGTTCGGTAGACAGCCGTGGCGATTTTCGAAGCAAGCGCCCGGTCGCGGGCCGCCTGGTCCTTGCTGCCGAAGGCATCTTCCAGGTCGGCAGCGTAGCGCAGACCGGCGGCGAACTGCAGGCTCAGCATGGAGGACTGTCCGTTACTCTCCTGTGCGGGGACGCCATCGTCGAATTGGCGCGGCCAGTCCACGAAATTCCACCACTCGAGACGCCCCAGCAAACCTGAAGGCGTGAGCCCGCGCTCGAACCAGACGAGCACGTTGCGGGCGCCCGGCAGGTAGCCACGCAGGAACTCGACGTCGCCGCGGTACCACCACAGGTCGTGCATCATGCCGATCCAAAAGAGCGAGAAAGGCGGGATGTACTGCGGCAGGAAGGAAGGATAGCGGCTCTGGGTCAGGCCTTCCGGGGTGCGGGATTCATCCAGCGATTCGATGGCGTTCTTCACCAGGCGGTCGTCGCCGGTCATGTAAAGCGAAATGAGCGCCTGGATGCGCGTGTCGCCGCCATACTGGAGCTGTTCCCAGTAGGGGCAATCCATGTAAGTTTCGTGCGCGCAGAGGCGCGCCGTGTGCCAGCCCACCTGCCAGATTTTGGCGAGTTCCGGGTCGTCGCTCTCAAAGCTGGCGCGCATCTGGAAGGGGTAGGCGGTGAAGCGCGACCGGAAGTCTTCGATCTCGAGCGGTTCTTCGCCGGTTTCGATGTCCAATTGCAGGTAACGAAAAGTGCGCCACCAGAGTGGGCGGAACAGGCGGTGCGGGCCGCCGTCAGGATGGAAGCGGTCCTCGATGCCGCGGATTTCTTTCCCCTCGATCTCATTACGATTGCCTTTGACGCGGCCCTTATAAAGCGCCTCGGCGTAAGTCAGCTTGACGTTCGCGCCGCGCCCGCCGCTGCTGACCAGTTCCGGATAACCGGTGGTGAGGTAGCTTTGATCGAAAAGCAGGGACGCGTGTGTATTGGCCGGCACAGTGAGGGGATTTGTGCCCTGGAGAAACTCCGCGGGAGGCTCGACTCCTCTCGAGCGAGCCACGCGGGAAAATCGCTCGAGCTTGTCTTCCATCAACGGAATGGTGCGCGGAATCAGCATCCAGCGCGAGGGAGAGTCCTTGATGCCGCGCGGGCCACCCTCGGTGAGCGGTTTAGCCGGTACCCAGGCGGAATCGTCGAAATCGCGCGTCTCCCATCCCCACGGGTACTTGGCGCCGTCCACTTCCTCGCCCGGGCCCGGCACCAGATAGCCGCCGATCTTACCCGCGTCCAAGCGAATCATGCGCACGGCCTCGCTCTTGAAGGCCTTCCAGGACCGCCCGGTGTTCACAACCTCTTCCGCGCTGCCGTCGCCTTGAACGATCAGCCCGGTTTCGTTCATCATCTGCGCCTGCGGAGCCAATTCGGCGAAGTTCCAGACCACGGCCGCCAGGACGTTGCGGCCGGCGACGAGGTGGGGCGCAATATCGAGGGTCTCGTAGCGCCAGTGGTCAAGGTCGCCGCGTGCCGGACCCGCCAGCACCCGCTCGCCATTCACGAAGAGTTCATAACGGTTGTCGCCGCTCACGTGGATCACAAAGCGCTGAGGAACCGAGTCCAGGGTCACTGTCTTGCGGAAATGGAATACTCCGAATTCCCTCTGGGGACCGTCGGGGTGTGTGATCCACCAAGCTTTCCAAATATGGTTGGTCAGATCGTTCGTCATGGTTTGCGAAGTGGAAATTGAGGTAGGAACGAAAGAGAATACAATCGCTAACAGAACGTAAGAGACTCTGATTCGATAAGACATAGTCGCTTTTCCTCGTGCGGGTTCTAACCCGACGCCCGCCTCGTGCCTGCGCGGGCGGCGCCCCTTCTGCCAATGTTATAGGCTGCTGCGCGCTTCCCGACCCTGTCATCCTGAGAGCACCCCGACCCTGTCATCCTGAGCGCAGCGAAGGATCTCCGCAGTTGCTAGATTTCGAAAGCCGTGCCGAACTGCAGAGATCCTTCGCTGCGCTCAGGATGACAGCGCGTGGTCTCCGCCCGCACAAAAAAATCACAGCCTCTCAGCATGACACCAAAGACAAACGGCTTCAGCAGCCTCTCAGGCCGTCGCCCGGCGGTCTAAAGGCGTGCGATCCGCGCCACATCGTAGATCCACATTGCGACCATTAAGAGAGCCGGGGCCCACACCACCGCCCGGGAGCGTCGCAGGACGGCTTCAATTCCTGGAAACTTTCCGCTCAGCCGCGGCCACGCGAGGCAGGCGAGAGCCAGCGCATAAAAGAGGAATCCGAACGGATTCGCCTGCCAAGCCCTCTGGAATTGGCCGTGTGAGATATTACAGAAGGCGTGAGTCAGACCGCAACCCGGGCAAGGGAATCCCGTCAGCATCTTAAAGGGGCAAAGCGACAAGGCGGGCAGTCGCGACGCTGGTACGAGGATGCTGGTGGCCAGGGCGAGGCCCGCGCCGCGCTGCAGCAGTCTGAGCGAGTTCGTCATTTCAAACTCTCGAGTTCAGGCCGTAAGGGGTATCCGATTCTTGAGATCGTTCGCCTTGACTAAATACAGGATCAACAGAACTAGCGAGACTATTCCCGTGAGGCAGCCGACCAACGGAACCAGAGAGGCCGCGCAACAGATGGCGTATCCCAGCCCCAGGTCCCGCGCGCAATTTCCCACCGAGCTGTCTCCAACCGAGTCGAAATACGCCTTGAACGAGTCGCTGAGCCCGGGGAAAACAAAGAAATTCCATACGACATTGAAACACGGGATCAACAGCAGCCAAACCAGGCCGGGCTCTTGCTTCCGGAAGCCCGGTGGAATTCGCTGATAATCCGCGTAGAGCAGAACGATGGGAATAATGCTCAGAGCAACTTGGGCCAGGAGCCCGTACATAAAAAACAAGTGCATGTATCTCGTAAAAGGCGGCAAGTAGTTCATAGTCAGTACCCCTTGAGGGTAATTTCGGAATTTCAGGCCGCTAGGAGTGTACATCAAAGAGGCGACATTCTGCTCGAAAGTTCATCTTTGCTTCGCATCGCCGTAACACACGGGCCTTAGCCTGACGGGCGTAGGGTCATTCCTTATCAACCTGGAGGCGACATGTCAACAGAGGCAGCAGAGCATCACACCAAAGCGGCCGAGCACCACCAGCATGCAGCCGAGCATCATCGCAAAGCCGCCCAGCACTACGAAAATGGTAACCACCAAGCCGCCGCTCATCACGCCCACATTGCGCACGGCCATACGCATCATGCCTCCCACCACTCAGCCGAGGCGGCCAAACTGCACGTAGAACATCACGGAGATAAGTAAGAACCACTGCGTTGAAAATCTCTGTGCCGAAGGCACCTTGGAGTGCGGTAGCAGCAGCTACCGCCTTTCGGTTGGATACCAAGGCGGCAGCTCCGCTGCCGCAGTCCAAGGCGCTTCGCGCATAAAAGCAAGCGGCTTCGCCGCAAGTTTTACCTCCCCGTAACATTGCTGTAACGTAAGGCCCATACAATCCACGTCTCAGCATAATCTCACCAATCGAGGGATAACGAAATATGGCTACAAGTGTATCGGTATTAGACGCAAAGATGAGCGGCGGAGCGGGCAAGTCCGCCAGGCTCGGGATGGGGATCTTTGGCGTAGCGCTGGTGATCGGATTTATCTACGCCGGCGTGCAATTGGTGACGGATTTGTCAAGAGTTCATTCGCCCAACGTGATGCCTTTCGTCCTGCTGGGCATCGCGCCGCTGGTCGCTCTGGGCTTCGAGTTCGTCAACGGCTTTCACGACACGGCCAACGCCGTGGCCACCGTCATTTACACGCATTCGATGGAGCCGCACGTCGCCGTGGTGTGGTCCGGCATCTGCAACTTCCTCGGCGTACTCATTTCGGGAGGAGCGGTAGCTTTCACGATCGTTTCTCTGCTGCCGGTCGAACTGATCCTGAAAGTGGGCAGCAGCGCCGGGTTCTCCATGGTCTTTGCGCTGCTGATCGCCGCCATCATTTGGAATCTCGGCACCTGGCTTTTCGGGTTGCCGGCATCGAGTTCCCACACCATGGTCGGCTCAGTGATCGGCGTGGGCATTGCCAACCAATTGATGTCACTGAAGACGGGAACGAGCGGAGTGGACTGGGGTCAAGCGGCAGGCGTGGGCAAATCGCTGCTTGTTTCGCCCATGGTGGGATTCGTTTGTGCGGCAGGCCTGCTGCTGCTGTGCAAGGCGCTGATCCCCAGGCGGGAATTATACGAAGCCCCAAAGGGCTCTGAGCCACCTCCGCTCTGGATTCGAGGCCTGCTGATCCTGACTTGCACTGGCGTCAGCTTTACCCACGGCACCAACGATGGTCAGAAGGGCATGGGGCTGATCATGCTGATTCTCATCGGCACGGTCCCGACGGCCTACGCACTGAATCATGCCATGACGACGAAACAGACCCAGGACTTCGCCGCGGTCTCGGAACAGACTGCAGCCACGCTGAACAGGTATGTTACCCCCGACGCCGTGGTCGGCGACCCGCGCGAGGAAGTAACAGAATACGTTCGCTCCAGGAACTTCACCCCGAATACCATGCTGGCGTTGCGGGATATGGTCAGCGGGATGGGCACCGAGATGGCGATGTACAAGGAACTGAAGGCGGTGCCCCAGGATAGGGTCCGCAACTTCCGCAATGACATGTACGTGGTCAGTGAAGCGTTCCGCTTCATGCAAAAGACGGGCCAGCCGAAGTTTACGCCCGCGGATGCAGCTATTGTGAAAAACTATAAGACCCATATCGACGGCGCCACGAAGTTCATCCCCCTCTGGGTGAAGGTGGCCGTCGCCCTGGCCCTGGGATTGGGCACCATGATCGGTTGGAAGCGCATCGTGGTGACGGTCGGCGAGAAAATCGGCAAGGACCACTTGACTTACGGCCAGGGCGCGGCGGCGGAACTCACCGCCATGTTCACGATCGGCGCCGCGGACTGGTTTGGCCTGCCGGTCAGCACCACTCACGTGCTCTCCTCGGGCGTGGCGGGCACCATGGCCGCCAACCACAGCGGCCTGCAGTGGAGCACGGTTCGCAACCTCGCCATGGCCTGGGTGTTGACCCTGCCGGCTTCCATTGTCTTGTCGGCTACACTGTTCTGGGTTTTTCGCAGCCTATCTCGATAGGGCGACTGGTTTCGGGCCGCAAATCCCGTCCAAGTACTGGGCGTGGCAGCTCCCGCTCGAGGTTCCTCTATTTCAGCGGTTGCCCGTTGGCCGTGAGTTGAGCCAGCAACTCTTGCCCCTGTTTCTGTACTGCGTCCGGCAATTTTGCGTACTCGAGTCCTTCCGCCGAATCCTGGCCGGTTGAAAGCGCAAAGGCCACAAAATCCTTGACCGCCTGCTGCTGGCCCGAATCCGCTCGGTCCCTCGGTATCAGAACGAAGGTTAACCCGGCGATGGGATAAGCATCGGAAGCGGTCGCGGGCGGGTCGACGATCGGGGTGCGTACGTCTTTCACCAAAGCATCACTGAAGCTGGAGATGGCGGCCGCAGTGCTTTGAGGGCTAGGTTGAACGTAGGCGCCTGCGGCGTTCTGAATCGAAGCGACCGGAACGCCGTTCTCTTTAGCGTAATTCAGCTCCAGATACCCGATGGTTCCGGGCGTCCCTTTGACCACGGCGAGCATACCCTTGCTGCCGTCGGC
>Ga0187782_10000639_pt1 | contig 24319 bp, 23 predicted proteins | sample 0715_SJ02_MP15_2_FD_132454 | JGI IMG/M metagenome (GOLD analysis project Ga0187782, IMG submission 132454) | Tropical peat soil microbial communities from peatlands in Department of Meta, Colombia - 0715_SJ02_MP15_20_MG | ecosystem: Environmental > Terrestrial > Soil > Wetlands > Peat | place... | reverse complement strand
GTGTCCCTGTTGACGATGAGCCTCATGACTTTGAGGCGTTCGTCAGATACGCGTGTCGAGAGCTAAAAATCGCCGTGACTGATCCAATCCTGGGGCCGCCATGGTCAGCGACGCTCTTCTGAGAAACGACATATCCGCGCTTCGTCAAATCGCAGATGAAGTTGCGCGCGAGCTGGCGTTCGCCCGAACGCTAGGGAACGACGTGTTTATTCAAACGCCGATATCGTTCCCTAGCGGGAGATCGGTCGGAGTGAAATTGATTGGTGGCCCAGTGACATTCACCGTTACTGATAACGGTGCCACCATGCGTGAGGCCGAACTGATCGGGGCAGAAGACATTTGCCGTCGTGAGGCGCGCAAGGTCGCGAGTGAATTCGACCTTAAATTCAATAGCTGGGAGCTTTTTGAAGCCGACGCTCTAGCCGAGCGTCTTCCGGGTATAATTTCGATTCTCGCTAATGCCGCCGCCCTGACGATGATTAGGACATCGGACAAGTTTGCCGAGAGGTTCGGCTTGCGTCGACGGGAAGAGCTGTCGGCGAGACTTTCTCGTATATTCGGCGAAAGAAATGTAGCCAAGGACGTTGAGTTTGCTGGGGCTGCTAGGTCTTGGTCATTCGACGCAAAGGTGGCGCTCCCAAGCGGGCGGCCTGGTTTGTTTTCTGTTGTTACGCCTGCTCCCATTTCGGTGGCGTTCGCTTATTCGAAGCTTGACGACGTTTCTCGTATTGAGAAACCGCCGTTTCTTGGGGCGGTATTGGAAGGGATATTTGACCCGGGGGACAAGGCCCTTCTGGCGCGCGCGGCGCGGCGCGTTTTCTTAGCATCGGATGCTGATGATCAGTTCAGGCTGGCGGCGTGATGACAACAAAAGCCCCAAAAGAGGATCGCTCGGGAAGCCAGAAAGAGCGCTTTATAGAGACCGCTCGCGCCATCGGGTGCGACGAAGACGAGGGCGCGTTCAAGGAGCGGCTGGGGAAGCTGCTGAGCGCTCCTGTGCCGCCAAGAATCAGCGAGGCCAACGCGCCCAAGGGCAAAGCCAAGCGAAGCAAAGAGGGCCACTGAGCCTCGCCGGCAGGCCATGGCGGGAACCACCTAGCCCGCTACCCCTGGTGGCTGGTTTGTCAACCGTATAATCGCCTTTTTTTGCGCCGTCTCCGCAGTCGCGCGGGCCAGGCGAGGGCCCGCGAATTTCCGGTGGCATTCGCTGAAAAGCTCTTTATTAACTCCCCCACCCGCCGTCCCTGGCGAATGCACCCAGTCGCCAGGGCCGCGTCGGGAGAGCCGGGAAACGGGCGGGTGAAAATGCGCCCCACGCGCGGGCCAGGGAGACGACTGAAATGCTGAGGCTTTCCATAATTTGCTGTTGCGCTTTCGTTCTCGCGCCTTCCATTGGCTCGGCGCAAGAGATATGCGGCGCGGGCTCAGAGGCCGAACGGCTGCGCTGCTATGCGGATGAAGTGGCCAAGCTCAGAAAGCAGCTCGACAAGACGACGGACTCAAAGGCGCAGGTCAGTTCCGAGACGCATTTGGACCCCAAATTCCAGGAGCAGGCGGACAAGCTGCAGAAGGCCGTGGACGGCCTGACGAAGAAGCTGGATGATTATATCAGGCTGAATAATGAGGACAAAAAGGATTACATCAGATTAGGCACGCCCTATAACATTTCCTCCTACTCCACGGCCGAATATTGTCTACGCGCGACTGTGCCAGGGCCGGAGGCCGGCGCCGGTCAGTCGCCCTCCGCAGGCCTAGGCGCGTGCGAAGAGAGGTGGCCGCGCGGATCGCTCACGGGAGCGACGTCGCTTTGGCATTTCGTGCCCCACAACCCTCCGAAATGAGACTTTTCGACGCGCGAGGATAGGCGGATCGCCTGTTGCGCTCCGAGCAATCGCGCGTCGCCTGGCGTCGGCGACGGCCCCCATCCTCACGCGTCGCCGGCCCGGGGCCAGAAACGAAGCAGGCTACCGCGCCCAGGCGGCCAGGGCGTCCTCGAAGACGCGATCGCCCGAGGCGCCCTTCTCGAGGTTCACCGTTCCGATCCGGTCGTCCGAAAACTGGAGCGGGATGTCGATGAGCGTCGGCGCGCGCAGCAGCGCGAGGTTGCGCTTCTCGCTGTCCCCGCGCATGAGCCCCATGAGGAAGCTGTTCGGCGTCGTCGGCACCGGAATGCCGACAAGGCGCTCTCCCGACTGCGTCTCCGGCCGGCGCATCTGCAGCGCGCCGATCGCCTTGACGCCCTTGATATCCGAGCCTAGCTGCGGCGCGAAGTCGACGGTGATCGTGTGCGATGCAGAAAGGGTCGGATCCCGATTTTTCTGGATCAGCACGGTCACTTTCATTTTCGCTTCAGGAAACTCGACGTCGGCGCGGATGGCGGGTTGGACGGGCGCGTCGGCGTCGCCCGTCACATTGTCGAGCCGCCACACGACCGTCCCGTCGTAAATGCGATCCGGCTTGTCGGGGTGCGCCTTCGGCCCGATGAGCAGCGCCGCCCGTCGCGCGACGGGGGCGGACGCAGGGCCTTGGTCCGCAATCTCCTTGCCGTCGCCGCCTATGCGCGCAGAAAGCTTATGCTGATCGTCCGCGTTCACCGCGGACTCGTCGGGATTGAGCTTCGCCAGGTCATCCGGGCGCTCGCGAAAGCGCAAGGCCGCCAGAGAAATGACGGCGACCGTGATGATGAGCGCGGCGATGACGAGCAGCAGGCGCCGCGACGCGCCGGTCCGCTCGGTCGATGGAGGAACGGGCGCCGCAGGTCGCACCCGTTCGCGCGGCGGCGGCTCGTTTGCGCGCGGCTCGGACGCGGGCGAGATATCGAGTTCGGCGTCCGGGGGCGCGACGTCGCTCGTCTCGGGTCGCGACGCTTCGTCCGCTTCGGCCTCCAATCGCGCGATGGCCTCGTCGAGCGCCCGCCCCTCCTTTTCGATGACCGCGTCGCCGACCGGCGGCTGAATCGAACGCAGCTGGTTCAGCAGCGCGCGGCGCGCGAGGTCATAGACCGCCTGGCGCGCTTCCCGGGTCGACTGCGGCAGCGGCCCGATCTTGCGGGCAAGCAGCGAGTAATAGTCAGCCATGCGTCGCCATTCGTTTTTCCGCCGCGCGGACGGAGCCGATTCGATCCTCCACAGCCGTTAATCCTGAAACGGATTGCGCACAAGGATCGTGTCGTCTCGCTCGGGGCTGGTCGACAGGAGCGCCACGGGCGCCCCGACCAGCTCCTCGACGCGCCGCACATATTTGATCGCCTGCGCAGGCAGGTCGACCCAGGAGCGGGCGCCGGCCGTCGAGCCGCGCCAACCCTCAAGCGATTCATACACCGGCTCGACGCGGCTCTGCGCCGACTGCGAGGCCGGAAGGCGATCGATCCGCATCCCGTCCAGGAGATAATGCGTGCAGATCTTGATCTCCTCGAAGCCGTCGAGAATGTCGAGCTTCGTGAGCGCCAGTCCGCTCACGCCCGAGGTCCTGACGGCCTGACGCGTCAGCACGGCGTCGAACCAGCCGCAACGCCGCCGCCTTCCGGTGTTGGTGCCGAACTCGCGCCCGCGGTCGCCGATGAGCTCGCCCGTGGCGTCGGTCAGCTCGCTTGGGAAGGGACCGCCGCCGACGCGCGTCGCATAGGCCTTGGCGATGCCCAGCACATAGTCGATCGCGCCGGGTCCGAGCCCCGAGCCCGCAGCCGCCGACGCCGCAACCGTGTTCGACGACGTGACAAAGGGATAGGTGCCGTGGTCCACGTCGAGCAGCACGCCCTGCGCGCCCTCGAACAAAATGCGCTTGCCGGCGCGCCGCTCGTTGTCGAGCAATTCCCAGACCACGTCCATGAAAGGCAGAATGCGGGGCGCGACCGAGACGAGCTCGGCGCGGAGCGTCTCGGCGCCGATCTCGGGGAGGCCCAGTCCCCTCCGCAGAGGATTGTGGTGGGCGAGCACGCGCGCAATTTTCTCTTGGAGCGCCTCGGGTTCCGAGAGGTCCATGAGGCGGATCGCGCGACGGCCCACCTTGTCCTCATAGGCGGGGCCGATTCCGCGCTTCGTCGTTCCGATCTTGACCGCGTTCCCCGCCTGCTCCTCGCGATGGGCGTCGAGCTCGCGGTGCAGCGAGAGGATGAGCGGGGCGTTTTCGGCGATCTTGAGATTTTGCGGCGAGATTTCCACGCCCTGCTCGCGCAGCCGGTCGATCTCGCTCATGAGGAAATGCGGGTCGACGACGACCCCGTTGCCGATCACGGAAAGCTTGCCCGGTCGCACGATCCCGGAGGGGAGCAAGGCGAGCTTGTATGTCTTGCCCTCGATGACGAGCGTATGGCCGGCGTTATGGCCTCCCTGGAAGCGGACTACGACGTCGGCCTCGAGCGAGAGCCAGTCGACGATCTTGCCTTTTCCCTCGTCGCCCCACTGGGCGCCGATCACCGCCACATTCGCCATGATGCAACTGCGTATCTTCGAGCGGGCCAAAAACAAACCCCGGCGGGGATAACGCCGGGGCTCGTCACGAGGAGTTCTTAGCGCATCCGATGGTTCTGGTAAAGACGCCGCGCCCCCCAAGAGGCGGTTCAGCTTGTCCGCCGCTCGAAGGTCTGGCGCGGCCAGGTGATGGTGATGCGCGCCCCCGTGCGCGGAGCGGGCACGTTGGAGGGATCGACGAGAGCCCCCGTGCGCTCGAGCAAAGTCTTGGCGATGAACAGTCCGAGGCCAAGACCCATGCCAGACTCAGGGTCGGTCTTGAGACGTCGGCGCGTCGAATCTTCGCTGACATAAGGGTCGCCGAGCCGGTCGAGAATCTTCGGCGAGAAGCCCGGACCGTCGTCCTCGATCCGGATCAGCACGAGCTTGTCGGACCAGCGCGCCTCGATCCGCACCGTCGTCTCGGCGAAGTCGACCGCATTCTCGACCAGATTGCCGAGGCCGTAGAGCAGCCCCGGATTGCGCAGGCATGACGGCGGCGGGGACGGGCCGCCCTTGACGACGACGATGTTGACGTCCTGATCGCGCAGCGGCTCGACGACCTCCTCGATGAGCGTGTCGATCGCGAGCACGTTCAGCACATGGGCCTCGTCGGCGCCGAGCGAGTTCAGCTTCTTCAGGATTTCGCGACAGCGCCGCGCCTCTTGGGCGAGCAGGGCGAGATCGTCCTGCAGCGCCGGCGCCTGGGCGGCCGACGCCTTCTGCATCTCAGAAATCGTGAGCGTGATCGTCGCGAGCGGCGTGCCGAGCTCATGGGCGGCGGCGGCGGCGAGCCCGTCGAGCTGCGTGAGGTGCTGCGCGCGCTCGAGCACGAGCTCGGTCGCCGCGAGCGCGCCGGCGACCTCGCGCGCTTCGTCGGAGACCCGGGCGGCATAGAGCCCGATGAAGGCGGCGCTGAGCGTCAGCGCCGCCCAGACGCCTAGACGGTAGAGCAGCGGAAAGTGCAGCTGCTCGTCCTCGCTCCAGGGCAGCGGCTCATATTCGACGACGAGCAGCGTCGCCGCCGCCACCATCAATATGCCGAGCAGCAGCGTCAGGTTGCGCGGCAGCGACACGGCCGAAATCATGACCGGCGCGAGGAACAGCATCGCGAAACTGTTGACGACCCCGCCGGTCAGATAGAGCAGCGCGGCGAGCTCCAGGATGTCGTAACCGAGCAGAATCGCGGCTTCGGAGTCTTCGAGGCGGAAGCTGCTCGGCGCGCCGACGCGCAGCGCGATGTTCAGCACCGCCGATGTCGCGATGGCGACAAAGCACAGATTGATGGGGAATTTGAACTTGAGATAGTGATAGACGTAAAGGATGGCGATCGTCTGCCCGATGATGGCGATCCAGCGCAGCGCCACCAGGGTTTCGACGCGCAGGCGTCGCGCGGCGCCGAGGTCGTCGTAGAGTCTGTCCCTTCGCATGGGCCCTCACAAACCTTTGCGGGCGGCGCGCCATAGCCGCCACTGCCGTCGCCAGGGCGACGGCTCGTCGCGACTTGTCCGCAGTGATTCGAAGTAAAGCGGCAGACCAGCCGCCGGCAGCAGGGCGATCCGCGCAGGCTCATCGAGGCTCCGCGCGATCGCGCGCGCCGATTGATAGCGGGCCGACGCCAATTGGAGCAGCTCCAGCGACGCCGCCTGCGGATCGTCCGGAAGATCCAGCGGCAAAAACTGGCGTCCGAGGCCACGGCGCAGCTGCAACAGGACGCCGATGAGCCCCATGGCCACGCCTGCGTCGTCGAACGCCGAGAGCGTTTCCTGGTCGTCGCGAGCGCCCAGGCAATGCGCGGTCCAACGAAGCGGTTGCGCCGCGACGCGCCGGCAGTAGTCGAGCAGCTCCGCTGTCGAAGGCATGCGATCGTCATAGAGATCGGCGCTGTGGGCGTCCAGGAAATCCACGAATTCGTCGCGACTCAAACCTTGGGCCGCGATCGTGTCGAGCAGCGCGTCGGCGATCGGATGCGCCCGCGCGCCGGCCTCTTCCGTGAGTATGGCGTCCGTCCACCAGCGCAGGCGCATCTCGCCGAGCAGCGGCTGCGACACTTTTTCGCGCACGTCGCCGATCTCGAGGCTGAACGCATGAAGGGCGTGGACGTGCCCGCGCAGTCTTCGGGGCGCATAGAGCGACGCAAGCCAAAGGTCGCGGCTCGCGGCGCGCAGCTGCCGGTCGCAGATCGCATAATGCGCGGCGAGCTCCGTCGCGCGCGAGGCTTCGTCGGACATGTCAGATGGCGACGAGCAGCGCCGCGACGCGCCGATTCTCGTCAACGAGCAGATTGTACGTGCGAACCGCGGCGCCGGTGGCCATGGTCTCACAGCCGACGCCGGCGGCGCGCAATTTCGCCCGCAACGCCGCCGGCAGCGGCAGGAGCGTCGCGCCGGTTCCGATCAGGAGCAGGTCCGGCCGCCCTGAAGGATCGGCGAGCACGTGATCGAGGAGGCCTGCATCGATCTGCGACGCCTCGCTGATGTTCAGCGCGCTCACGCCCGACGCCGTGGCGAGCACAGCGCCCCGGTGCGACATGTCGGCGAAGCGGAAGCCGCCGCCTCCGTAGTCGTCGATCTTGTGCCGTCCCGCGACGAAGCCCGTCATCGCAGAGCGTCAGGCGGTCGAGGGTTTCGCCGGGCTCGCGCCGGACTTCCTCTTGGCGGCGGGAGCGGCCGGCGCGGCTTCGCCAGCGCCGGCGCGCTCGCCGTCCTCGGAACGCAGGCCGAGATAGATCAGCATCGGCGAGCAGATGAACACCGAGGAATAGGTCGCAACGACGATGCCCCAGATCATCGCGAGCGAGAAGGAGCGGATGACCTGCGCCCCAAAGATCGCGAGCGACAGGAGCGCCAGGAACACCGTCGTCGCGGTCATGATCGTGCGCGGCAGCACGGCGTTGACCGACATGTCGATGATCTGAGCGGTCGACATCTTCTTGTATTTGCGCATCATCTCGCGGATGCGGTCGAGCACGACGACAGTCTCGTTCAGTGAATAGCCGACGATCGTCAGGATCGCCGCGATCGAGGTCGTGTTGAACTCGAGCTGAGTCAGCGCGAAAAACCCGATTGTCAGCAGGAGATCGTGCATCGTGGCGATGACGGCGCTGATGGCGAACTGCCATTCGAAACGGAACCAGAGATAGCCGAGCACGGCGATGATCGACAGCACGACGCCGAGCGTGCCTGATTGGACGAGCTCGTTCGAGACGCGCGGGCCGACGACCTCGACGCGGCGCACGTCATAGTCGGTCTCGACGGCGTTCCGGACGCGCTCGACGGCCGCCTGCTGCGCAGCGTCGCCCTCCTGCTGCAGGCCGAAGCGCAGCGTCGCGTCGGTCTGGTTTCCGAACGCCTGCACCTCAATGTCCCCGAGATTGAGCTTCGAGGCGAGCGCGCGCAACGTGCCGATCTCGGCGGCGCCGGATTTTGCGCGCAGCTCCACGATGGTGCCGCCGGCGAAGTCGATGCCGAAGTTCATGCGCATGAAAATGAGCAGCAGCACCGAGACGATCGAGAGGACCGCCGAAAGCGGGTAGCTCACGCGCCGGAAGCGCATGAACGGGAATTTTGTGTTCTCTGGCGCGAGGCGCAGGAGCTTCATGTCGTTTTTCGCCTCTATATCGGAAGCCGGGTCGGGCGCGCGCGATGATACCAGATCGCGATCATCATGCGGGTCATCGTCACGGCGGTCACGATCGTCGTCAGAATGCCGAGCGAGAGCGACACGGCAAAACCGCGCACGGGGCCGGAGCCCAGGAAATAAAGGATCGCCGCGGCGACGAACATCGTGACGTTCGAGTCGACGATCGTCGCGAAGGCGCGGTTGAAGCCGGCGTCGAGCGAGGCGAGGATCGAGCGCCCGGAATGCGCCTCCTCGCGGATGCGCTCATAGATGAGCACGTTCGAGTCGACGGCCATGCCGATGGTGAGCACGATGCCGGCGATGCCTGGCAGCGTGAGCGTCGAGCCGGTCAGCACCAGGCCCGCGAAGATGAAGGCGATGTGCACGAAGAGGGCGATATTGGCGAACACCCCGAAGACGCCGTAGGTGATCAGCATGTAGCCGACGACGAGCGTCGCGGCGACGTAGAACGCCCGCTTGCCGGCGTCGATCGAGTCCTGGCCGAGGCCCGGGCCGACCGAGCGCTCCTCGACGATGTTGAGCTTCGCCGGCAGCGCGCCGGCCCGCAGCAGGATCGAGAGGTTGTTGGCCTGCTCGACCGTGAAATGCCCCGAAATCTGTCCCGAGCCGCCGGTGATGGGCGTGAGAATGCGCGGCGCAGACACGACCTTGTTGTCGAGCACGATCGCGAACAGCTTGCCGACGTTTCGAGAGGTCACGTCGCCGAACTTCTGCGCGCCGCGAATGTTGAAACGAAAGTTCACGACCGGCTCGCCGCTGCGCTGGTCGAATCCCGGCTGCGCGTCGATGAGGTCCTCGCCCTGAACCATGACCTGCCGTTGAACGGCGATCTTGCTGCTCGAATCCGTCTGGTCGAGCTCCTCGGTTTCCGTGGGGTTCTCGCCGGGGTCGGCGACGAGCCTGAACTCGAGCTTCGCCGTCTGGCCGAGAATATCCTTGAGCTGTTGCGGATCCTGCAGTCCGGGAACCTGAACGATGATGCGGTCGTCGCCCTGGCGCTGAATGCTTGGCTCGCGCGTGCCCATCTGGTCGACGCGGCGGCGAACCACCTCGATCGATTGGTCGACAGCCTTGCGAACCTTCTCGGTCAGGCCGGCGTCTGTGACGGTGACGCGAATCGCGCCGTCGCCCGGATCCTCGATGTCGAGCGGCGGCGCCCCGACCGCCCCGACGCGGTTGGTGTAGCTGCCCATCAACCCCTTGAACTTGGCCGCGATCTTCGCATGGTCGGCGGGATCGGCGAGGCGGAACTGCACGCCGCGCGCCTGCTGGCCGACGCCGCCCGTGATGGCCACTTTCTCCTCGCGCAGAATGCGGCGCGCGTCGTCGCGCAGGCTCAAAGCCAGCGCATGGAGTTCTGAGGCTTTGTCCACTTCAAGCATGACGTAGGAGCCGCCCTGCAGGTCGAGGCCCAGCACGATCGTCGCGGGCTTCGCCCAGGCGGGCAGCGCTTTGGCAAGGCTCTCGAACCCCGCCGGCGAAAGCAGGCTCGGAGCGACGACGGAAAAAGCGGCGAGAGTCATCGCGAGGATCGCGAAAATCTTCCAGCGGGCGAAACGCAGCATCTCACTCGGGCCTTGGCGTTGGAATATGGGACGAGAGCGCCCGGCGGGTCAGCTCTTGGCGCTCGGCGCGTCCTTGACGGGCTCGCTCTTCGCGCGCACCTCCGTGATCGCGGTCCGCAGCAGACGCACGCGCACATTGGTCGCGAGCTCGACCTCGACCTCCTTGTCGTCCACGGCCTTCGTGACCTTGCCGATCAGGCCGCCCGACGTCGCGATCACGTCGCCGCGACGCACGTTGAGAAGCGCGTCCTTCGCCGCCTTCTGCGCGCGCTGCTGCGGCCGCAACACGACGAAATAGACGATGCCGACGATGATCAGGAACGGCGCCATGATCTGGAACTGATCGGCGAGCGCGTCGCCGCCGCCGCCGCCCGGCTGAGCCGGGGGACCTCCCGCGATCGTGGCCTTTCCGCTCGCGGGCGGCGCGGACGGCGTCGAGGGCGCGGGCGCCGCGGTGGAAGGCGCCGCGGGAGTTGTTGGCGCAGGAGCGACCGCCTGCGGCGGGGTTTCGGACGGCGCCGGCGCCGCCGGAGGCTCGGCGGCCGCCGGAGATTGCTCGGTCTGGGCGTAGGCTTGCGGTGTCAGATTCATTCGCGATCTCTGGTGTCGTCGGCTTCGGGACCGCGCCGCTTGCGCCCGCTCTGGTCGGTCCCTTCTAGGATCGGCGCGGACTATAGTCGCTGGCCCCGCGAAAGCAACGTCCGCGAAGGACGACACATTCGCGGGGCGTGAGAGCCGCTCGCCCGCTGCGACGGATTGAAGCGACGAGGCTGAAATTTTCGCGGGCCCTACTAGTTGAATAAAAGCGGTTCGGGCGCGATCTTCGCTCCCGAAGGTTCGTTGGGCGGCCAAGGCTTCCCGGCGGGCCGGCGATCTTAGATTACGCCCCCTCGTGGGAGCGAAGCGGAGTGAGGTCAAATGTTGCGTAAAATCACGGGTCTCGCGACGGCGGCGGTCCTAGCGACCGCCCTGACGCTCTCCTTGACGGCAGACGCCTGGGCCTATCGTGGGGGCTTTCGCGGAGGCGGTTTCCGCGCAGGCGGATTCCACGGCTGGCGCGGCGGTTTCGCCGGCGGCTGGCATGGCGCATATGTGCGCGGTCCCTACGTGCGCGGCGCCTATGTGCGCGCAGGCGTCCCGGGAGCGTGGCGCGGCGCCTACTGGAATGGCCGCCGCTACTGGCGCGGCGGCTACTGGCCGGGCTACTGGGGCCTCGGCGCCGCGGGCGCAGGGTGGGACTGGGGCTACGGATACGACTATCCCTACGACAGCGGCTATCCCTATGATACGGTCAATGGCTGCTGGCGCTGGTGGTACAACCAGTGGGTCTGGGCGTGCTGAACGCGCCTGCTTCAGCTGGCTTTATGCCGATAGTTCCCGCGCCAGCCCGCGGATGAAGTCGATGCAGAGCGCGAGCTGCTCGACATCGATATATTCATCGGGCTGATGGGCCTCGTCGATGCGTCCGGGACCGCAGACCACGGTCGGGGTCCCGGCGCGTTGGAATTGCCCAGCCTCCGTCGCGAACGGGACTGCGATGGTGTGATTGGCCTTGGCGAGCCGGAGGGCCAGCAGTTCTGCCGCGGACCCGGGTTGCGGGGCCAGCCCGGGGACTTCCGTCTCGGTCGTCGTCTCGATCTTGGCCTGCGGGAAATCCCTGAAGCGTTCCGCCTCCATGCGCGCGGTCACAGCTTCAAGGGCTTTCCTCGCCGTGCTGGCGGCCGTGTCCGGAAGCCCCCGGAACTCCCAATGGAATTCGCACGCGCGCGCGACGATGTTGCGAGCTGTGCCGCCAGATATCGTCCCGACGTGAACGGTGGAATAAGGCGGATCGAAGCGCCCCGAAGGATCGCCCTGCGCGCGCAGATCCTCGCCAATCTGTTCCAGCTCCGTCACCAGCCGGCAAGCGACGTGGACGGCGCTCAGGCCTTCGTTCAGCTTCGCGGAATGAATCTCCCGTCCCGTGACCCTCGTCGTATGGGTCGAGACGCTCTTATGCGCATCGGCGACCTGCATCGAGGTGGGCTCGCCGACGATGACCGCTCCGGGGCGCGGCAAATCCAGGCCAAAACGGCGGATAGCCTCGATGGGCCCGGAGCAGGTTGTCTCCTCGTCGTAGCTCAGCAGAAGGTGGATCGGTCGCCGGAGCGGCGCGGCGACGAATTCCCGCGCCATGGCGAGACAAACTGCGTCGAATCCCTTCATGTCGACGGCGCCGCGACCGTAAAGGCGCGAGCCCTGCCGCCGCAGGACAAAGGGGTCGGACGTCCAGCTTTGCCCGGCGACGGGCACAACGTCGGTGTGGCCCGAGAGCAGCACGCCGCCCTCCACCGCAGGGCCAAAGGTCGCAAATAATGACGCCTTGTCGCCCGCTGCGTTGGGGATGCGCCAGAAGCGCGCGCCGAGCTCGCGCAGATAATCTTCGACGGCTTGGATCAGCGCGAGGTTGGATTTGGAGCTCTCGGTGTCAAAGGCCACGAGCCGGGACGTCATCTCTATCGCTGCGTCGAGCGTCATGGCGCGTCGCTCAATTCAGTATCGGGCGCGAATGCGGGCTGTCGAGCGAAAAGGCCGGAGTCGCCACGTCGAAGGTCTCCCCGTCGTCGGTGGACATGCGATAGCTGCCCTGCATGATTCCCGATGGCGTCGGCAGAGGGCATCCCGATTCATAGCTGAAGCTCGTCCCGGGCTCCAGCACAGGCTGCTGCCCCACGACGCCCAAGCCCTTGACCTCCTGGCGCTGTCCATTGGCGTCGATGATGATCCAATGCCTGGAGATGAGCCTGACGCGCACGCGCCCGAGGTTTGCGATCTCAATGCGATAGGCCCAGAAAAACCGCCCCTCCTCCGGATCGGACTGATCCAGCACGAAGTCCGGCGCGGCAGTGACTTTGATGTCGCGGGTCACGGCTGTATACATAGGCGAGAAGCTTACCGCGCTTGCGAATAATGTGAAGACATTTTTTTGCGGCGGCGAAGAGGGAGGCTCCGAGGGGAGTCTCATTGATAGGCGCCCGAGCAAAAACTTGCTTGCATGAACGCCAGAGTTGACTAACATACTAGACCATGCGCCGTCGGGGCGCTCCGGTCGGATCTCATGCAGCGCAGCTGGCTCGGCAGATTGCTTTTCGCACTGGCGCTGGTCGTTCAGGCCAGCCTGCCGGCAGCGGCGGCTTTAGCCCATGAGGGCGGCGGCGCAGGCGACGCCTACGAGCTCTGCTGGAAGGCGGGCTCGCAGTCGACGACCGATCAAGACCGCGGCTCCGCTCCGCAGCATCGTCGACATGCGGGCTGCCTCTTTTGTCAGCTCTCCAATCCCGGAGCGACGCCTTTCGTCGCAACGGCGGCGTCCTGCGATTTCGTTTCCTGCGGCTCACGCCCGCTGCGTTACGCCAGCGCCAAGCCGCTGCCAGCCCGCTCTCAGCGCGAGAGCGCGCCACAGGCCAGAGCGCCGCCCCAATTCTCCTGACGCCGTTCGGGCCTTTGTCGCCGCGCCGCGTCGTCGTCTCCTGATGACGCGACATGCCGCGGGCGAAAACGGCCTCAGCCTTCAACGAACGTCGACCAGGAGAACCTCATGTCTCGAGAAGAGACTCGTGCGTCACCGCGCGCAAATCCCGGTTACCACGGCCCAACGCATACGCAGCCGTTCATCCAGCTGATCGAGCCGACCGGAACGAAGCTCATCCCGGAATCAATCCGTGTGGCGACGCCGCGCGGGTTCGCGCGCCCGATCAACCTCGAGCGCCGCGCCCGCTTCGGCCGTTTCGACTGCGGCGGCTTCGACCGCTCTTAAAGGGACGCCGGGCCCGCCCGGCCGCCCCTCGGACTGCCGATCGCTCTCCCCAGCAGTCCCCCGGCGGCTCTCCCCCGAGGCGAGGCCCCGCCCGGTCGGCATGGCGCCCGCGCGATGCGCGGTGGCGGACCGCGCCATGCCGACCCAAGAGCCTGGACTCATGCCGGCGCCTGCGCCGCCCTCAGCCCGAAGGCTAGATCCTCGATCAGATCGTCGACGTCCTCGAGCCCGACGGAGAGACGCAGCATGCCGTCGCCGATGCCGAGGCGCGCCCGGGCGTCCGGAGTCAACCGCTGGTGCGTCGTCGTCGCCGGATGCGTGAGAAGACTCTTGGCGTCGCCAAGATTGTTGGAAATTTTGATGACTTCGAGCGCATTGGCGAGCGCGAAGGCCGCAGCCTTGCCGCGGGCTAGGTCGAAGCTCACGATCGTGCCGCCGCCGCGCATCTGGCGGCGGGCAAGGTCGACCTGCGGATGATCCGCCCGGAAGGGATAAAGCACGCGCTGGACGCCTGGCTGGGCGCTCAAGAAATCGGCGATCTTGACTGCGCTCGCCATTTGCTGCGCGACGCGCAGCGGCAACGTCTCCAGACCTTTCAGCAGCACCCAGGCGTTGAAGGGCGACAGCGCCGGGCCCGTCTGGCGCAGAAAATTGTGAAGATGCTCGTCGATGATGGCCTGCGACGCGAGAATGACGCCCCCGAGGCAGCGCCCCTGACCGTCGATGTGCTTCGTCGCCGAATAGACCACGACGTCGACGCCGAATTCGAGCGGTTTCTGCAGCAGCGGCGTCGCAAAGACATTGTCGACGACGAGTCTCGCGCCCGCGTCATGGGCGAGCGCGGCAAGCGCGGCGAGATCGTAGATCTCGAGCCCCGGATTGGTCGGCGTCTCCAGGAATAGAACCTTGGTCTCAGGGCGCAGCGCCGCCCGCCATTGATCCAGGTCGGCGCCGTCGACGAGCGTCGTTTCGACGCCGAAGCGCGGCAGCAGCTCCTCGACGACGTAGAGGCAGGAGCCGAACATGGCCCGCGCCGACACCACATGGTCGCCCGCCTTGACGAGGCTGAGCAGCGCGGCCGTCACGGCGGCCATGCCGCTCGCCGTCGCGCGCGCGGCCTCCGCGCCCTCGAGCAGGCGCATGCGCTGCTCGAACATGGCGACGGTCGGATTGGAGAAGCGCGAATAGATGAAACCAGGATCGTCGCCCTTGAAGCGCGCCTCGGCGGCCTCCATGGTCGGATAGGCAAAGCTCTGGGTGAGGAAAAGCGCCTCGGACATCTCGCCGAGCCCCGAGCGCCACGTCCCGCCGTGAACGAGCAAAGTCGCGGGCTTTGGGGCGGTTCGACGCGCGTCGGACGGAAGGGACATCGGGGCTCCCCGTTTGAGAGAACGGCGCATGGCCAGGCTCCCCGAGGAGACCCGGCCTTTTAGCGCCTTGTTTAACGTGGCGGCAAGCCGGCCGGCTCAAATAACCACGTCCGCACATAATGGCGGAAGCCTCTGGGCTGTCAACATTGACGTTCGAAGCGGGGCGGCGCGGCCGGCTTCGGCGGCGCCTGACTGTCGTCAGGCGGGCGCGCCGGCGCGCCGCGAGAGGGCGCGCTCGCCCGTTTCCTCGCCGTCGAGCCGGCGCAGGATCTCAGGACGCGACAGCTCTTCGGGCGTGGCGCAGAGGCCCAAGCGCGTCAGCCATTCGCCGAGGCGGGGCGAAGCGCTCGCCAGCGCAAAGGGAATCGCCGCGACATAGCCGAGCGTCAGCGGCAGCGACCACAGCAGCAGGCGCGGCGCGAAGGCGCCGCCAAGCGCAAGGGTCGCCGCGCCGAAGAGGAGGTGCGGCCAGAGCGCCCGCGCTGCGTCCGACAGCGAGAGGCCATGCGCGTCGCGCAGCTGCGCGCCCCACCCGAGCCCGCGATCGAAAAGCAGGCGGCCAAGCAGGAATATTGTGACATTGAGGGTCGTGACGGCGCCGATCAGAAAGGCGCCCGCGACCTCAAGCGCGGCGCTGGCGATGAAGCGCCGCGCGCCGCCGTAGCGCGCGAGCCCGCCCGACTCGAGCGCCGCATCGGCGAAGCCCGCGAGTTTCGGCGCAAGGAAGAAGACCAAAAACGTCGTGTAGAGGACCTCGGCGGAAGCCCCGGGAAAGGTGGAGACGTCCTCGATCGCGGGGATCAGCGCCCCGAGCGCGACGATCGCCGTCCAGGCCGGCGCGCCGACGAACATGCTGATCGCCCAGAGGAGTTGGAACCGGCTCATCGGCAGGAGGCCCGGCAGTCCCAGGAGCCGCGCATATTGCATGTTGCCCTCGCACCAGCGCAGGTCGCGACGCGCGAACTCCAGCAGCGTCGGCGGGTTCTCCTCGAAGCTGCCGGATTCGATCGGCCACACGCGGACCTCGAAGCCCGCTCGGCGCATCAGCACGGCCTCGATCTGGTCGTGGGAGAGAATGTGCCTGTCGCCTTCGAGTTGCGGCAACACGCAGTGCTCGGCGAAGGGCGCGACGCGCACGAGCGCGTTGTGGCCCCAGAACGGTCCGCAGTCGCCAGCCCACCAGGCCGCGCCCATGGTGTAGCAGCGCATGCCGTGCCGCATGCCGAACTGGAACAGCCGCGCGAAGGCCGAGCGAGACGGCGCGCCGACGACGAGGCTCTGCACGATGCCGATCCGCGGGAAAGCTTCGCCGATACGCACGAGCCGCGAGATCGTCTCGCCGTCCATGAGGCTGTCGGCGTCGAGCGGGATCATGAAATCGAAGCCGCGGCCCCAGCGCTCGCAAAAGTCCCGGATGTTGCCGGCCTTGTAGCCCACATTGACGGCCCGGCGCCGGTAGTGGATCCGCTCGGCGTCGCAGGCGCCGGCGCAGATGCGGAGCGAGGCGAAAGCCTCTTCCTCAGCGGCGCCGATGGCGAAATCATTCGTATCGCTCAGGACGAACCAGTCGAACCTCTCGCCCTCCCCCGTCGCATCGAGGCTCTCCTTCATCGCGCGCAAGCGGACGAAAGCCCGGGCGGGGTCCTCGTTGCGGATCGTGAGCAGCATCGCCGTGCGCGTCGAGAGCGGCGCGTCGCCGTCGCCGGCACGCGCGTAAGGCGCAGTGGCGGCGAGCCCGTCGCGATGGAAGCGCAGAAGGAAAAAACCGATCGCCGCGTTGCAGACGCCGAGCACGCTCCAGGGCGCAGCGACGGCGAAGGCGAAGAAGATTCCAAGACGCGGCGCCGTCCAGCCCCCGGGCGCGAGGATCGCCGCGAGCCAGATCAGCAGCGCTGCGTAGATCGCCAGATTGAGGCCCGCAACGAAGCGCCGCCGCGACGCGAGCGCGGCGAGGCTCTGCAGACCTGCGGGTGTCGTCGGCGACGAACGTCCGTGCATCAAAGGCCTCCTTCGAGCGGCGCGAGACGCCTCAGGCCATCGCTTCCCGATAGGCCGCGATTACCCCGGCAGGCGCGCCCTCCAGCCGCACGACGCCATTGTCGAGCCAGATCACGCGGTCGCAGAGATGCTGCAGGAAGTCGAGATCATGCGAGACGATCAGGATCGTCCCGTGCTTCGCGAAACCGGCGATGAACGCCTCGCATTTGTGCTGAAACACCTCGTCGCCGACCGAGAGCGCCTCGTCGACGATCAATATGTCCGCCTTTGCGAAAGCGCAGATGGCGAAGGCGACGCGCGCGATCATGCCGGAGGAATAGGTGCGCATCGGCTGCTCAAAGGAAGGGCCGATGTCCGCGAAGGCGGCGATGTCGTCGATGCAGGCGTCTACGTCGCGGCGCGAGAGTCCGAGGATCGCCGCGCCGATGCGCGCATTTTCACGGCCGGTGAGCAGCCCGTCGAAGCCCGACCCCAGCGCCAGGATCGGCGCGATGCGTCCTTCGACCGCGAAGGCGCCCTTGCTCGGGCGGGTTATGCCGCAGAGAATCTGCAACAGCGTCGTCTTGCCCGCGCCGTTGCGGCCGATGAGCCCGACGCGCTCGCCCTTGGCGACGGAGAAGCTCACGTCGTGCAGCACCCATTTCTCCTTGTAGAATTTCTTCCACAGGCCGAACAGGATCTGCTTCAGCTGATCGTTCTGATGCGCGTAGAGCTGGAACGCCTTGCCGACGCCCTGCGTCGCGATGACGGACTCAGATGACATCGACGATGACCGACTTGTAGCGCATGAAGAACTGATAGCCGAAGTAGAACACGGCGTAGGAGACGAGGACGACGGCGAGATAGCCGAACGGGTCCGGCATGCGCCCGCGCATGGCGATGTCGCGCAGCATCTCGATATAGTCGCCGACAGGATTGAGGCGCAGCCAGAAGGCGTAGGTCGGCGGGACTTGTGCGAAGGAGTAGAACACAGGCGTCGCGAACATCAGGATCGGCACGAGCGAGGCCATGATGTGCGAGACGTCGCGCGTGAAGGCGCCGAGCGCCATCAGGAACCAGACGACGCCGAGCATGAACAGCGCGAAGGGCGCGAACAGGAAGGGCGCGAAGAGCAGCGTCCAGTGCAGCGCGCCGCCCGTGACGAGGCGAAAGACGAGGAACACCGCGAAGGCGATGCCGCCATAGGTGAAGTGGCGGATTGCGACGGTCCAGGCGATGGTCTCGCTCGGGAAGATCGATTTTTTTACGAAGTTCACATGCTCGTGCAGCAGCATCGGCGCGCGATAGGCGAGTTCGCTGAAAAGATTGAAGACGACGAGGCCGACGAAGATGTTGCAGGCGTAGTCCGTAATGGACATCCCGCCGGCGAGCTGCGGCACGGTGATGGAGAACACCGCCGTATAGGTCAGCATCATGATGAGCGGCGAGAGCACGGCCCAGGCGGGGCCGAGCATGGAGCCGCGAAAGCGCGAGACGAACTCGCGCCGCGCCACCGCGCGAATGAGCTCGCGATGCCGCCAGGCGCGCGCGAAGGGCTCCAAAAGGTCCGCCGGCTGGAAGCGCGGCGGGCTCAGGGTTCTCTCCAGGGTCATGGCGCCGCATAGACCAGCTTGAAACGGCGCCTGTCAATGGCGGGACGCCGCTGGCGCACGGCGCGCGCGCGGCGCCCGAGAAAACCTCGCCCTGGCCCCCGCGCGCGTGATTCGCGGTCCGTTCTCCGTTATAGTGTCATTAAGAATCAGCCTGCCCGGGACCCCTTCTCCCGCTTGCGGGAGAAGGTGGTCGAGCGAAGCGAGGCCGGATGAGGGTGCGCCGGGCGTGGGCCGAGAAATTTCAAGCGGTCGCCTGGGCGTCACAGCCCTCATCCGGCGCTTCGCGCCACCTTCTCCCGCAAGCGGGAGAAGGGGTTCCCGCCCGGCGGCTGTTGGTGGGAGTGCCGCTCTTGTCCATGCCTGCTCCAAAGCCTGCGCAAGGCTCCATCGCCGCGAGGGCCCGCGCCCTCGCGGGCGGCCCGCGCTATCTCGAGGCGCTCAATCCCGAGCAGCGCGAGGCCGTCGAGACGCTCGAGGGCCCGCTGCTCGTGCTCGCCGGCGCCGGCACCGGCAAGACGCGCGTGCTCACGACCCGCATCGCCCACATTCTCGCCTCCGGCGAGGCGCGCCCCTGGGAGATCCTCGCCGTCACCTTCACCAACAAGGCGGCGCGCGAGATGCGCGAACGCGTCGAGACCCTCGTCGGGCAAGGCGTCGAGGCGATGCAATGGCTCGGAACGTTCCACGCCATCAGCGCCAGAATGCTGCGCCGCCACGCCGAGCTCGTCGGGCTGAAGCCCAATTTCACGATCCTCGATACGGACGACCAGATCCGGCTGCTGAAGCAGGCGATCAAGGCCGAGAACATCGACGAGAAGCGCTGGCCGGCGCGCCAGCTCGCCTGGCAAATCGACTCCTGGAAGAACCGCGGCGTCACGCCCGCGCAGGTTCCGGCGGGCGAGGCGATGAGCTTCGGGAATGGCAAGGGCGGCGAGCTCTATGCGCTCTATCAGGAGCGGCTCAAGATCCTCAACGCCGTAGACTTCGGCGACCTGCTCATGGAGACGCTGCGGCTCTTCCGCGAGCAGCCCGACGTGCTCGCCGAGATGCACCGACGCTTCAAATATATCCTCGTCGACGAGTATCAGGACACGAATGTCGCGCAATATTTGTGGCTGCGGCTGCTCGCGCAGGGACGGCGCAATCTGTGCTGCGTCGGCGACGACGACCAGAGCGTCTATGGCTGGCGCGGCGCCGAGGTCGAGAACATCCTGCGCTTCGAGAAGGATTTCCCAGGCGCCAAGGTCGTGCGGCTCGAGCGCAACTACCGCTCGACCGGGCATATCCTGGCCGCGGCCTCGCATCTTATCAGCCACAATGAGGACCGGCTCGGCAAGACGCTGTTCACCGACGGCGGGCTCGGCGAGAAGCCGACGGTCACGGGCGTCTGGGACAGCGAGGAGGAAGCCCGCGCGGTCGGCGACGAGATCGAGGCGCTGCGACGGCGCGGACATCAGCTGAACGAGGCCGCCGTCCTCGTGCGCGCGTCCTTCCAGATGCGCGAGTTCGAGGAGCGCTTCGTGGCCATCGGCCTGCCCTATCGCGTCATCGGCGGCCCGCGTTTCTATGAGCGCGCCGAGATCCGCGACGCGCTCGCCTATCTGCGCTGCGTCGCGCAAGAGTCCGACGATCTCGCCTTCGAGCGCATCCTCAACACGCCGAAGCGGGGCCTCGGCGACGCGACGCTGCAATTGCTGTTCGACTATGGGCGCAAGCAGGGCCTGCCGCTGATGCTCGCGGCGCGCGCGCTTTGCGAGACCGAGGAGATCAAGCCGAAGCCGCGCGCGACGCTGCGCGCGCTGATCGACGATTTCGCGCGCTGGCGAGCGCTGATCGACGCGAAGCCGCATCAGGAGCTCGCCGAGCTCGTGCTCGATGAATCGGGCTACACGCAGATGTGGAAGGACGACAAGACGCCCGAGGCCGAAGGGCGGCTCGAGAATTTGAAGGAGCTCGTGCGCGCCATGGAGGAGTTTCCGGATCTCTCCTCCTTCCTGGAGCATGTCTCGCTCGTCATGGAGAACAGCGAGGGCGCCGTTTCGGACCGCGTGTCGATCATGACGCTGCACGGCGCCAAGGGGCTCGAGTTCGAGACCGTATTTTTGCCCGGCTGGGAGGAAGGTCTCTTCCCCTCGCAGCGCACGCTCGACGACAATGGCCGCGCGGGGTTGGAGGAAGAGCGGCGGTTGGCTTATGTCGGCCTGACGCGCGCGAGGCGCCGCGCCAAAATCTATTTTGCGACCAACCGTCGCATCCGCGGCCTGTGGCAGACGACCATGCCGTCGCGCTTCATCGACGATCTGCCGGCGAAGAACGTGGAGGTCGTCGAACGCGCCGGCGCATCGCAATACGGCGCCTATGGCGTCTCGCGCTTTGCGGGTCTCGACCGCTATTCATCCGTCTACGAGACCCCGGGCTGGAAACGCGCGCAGAACGGGTCGCAGCAGCGGGGACGGAGCGCGGCGGCGACGGTGATCGAGGGGCGGGTCCTGGCGAAGTCGACGGGCGCGGCGGATTTCACGCCGGGGCAGCGCGTGATGCACGCGAAGTTCGGACCGGGAACCGTGGCGCGGGTGGACGGGGATAAGCTCGCGGTCGAGTTCGACCACGCGGGGGCGAAGATGGTGAAGAGCGCGTTTGTGGAGAGGATGTGAAGCGGGGCGACGTCGTGAGCCTCGATATCGATCACGCCTCGCGTGACGACGATCCGATGCGCGCGCCTTAACCTAGAAGGCGGGAAACCTGCGGCGAATTTGGAAACTGTGATAACCAGCGTCGTGGAAGTCCGGTCGGGCGCTTCGGCCACGGAGCCAAAATGACTGAGAGCGACGAAGCGAACAGGGATCGGCGCCCGCATGTCGCGGTCGTCATCGTGAGCTTCAAGAGCGCCAACGACCTCTCGATCTGCTTTGAAGCGCTCGCGCGGCAAAGTCACCCGGATTTCGAAGTCGTCGTCTGCGAGAACGGCGGGGCGGAGGCTTTCCGTCGCCTGAGCCTTGCGCTCCCCACGGCGCTCCCTGGAGGGCGATCTGTGCGTCTGATCGAGGCGCCGGGCAACCTCGGCTATGCGGGCGGCGTGAATGTCGGCCTGCGCGCGACGCGCGAGGCGGACGCCTGGTGGATCCTCAATCCCGACACGCAACCGGCCCCTGACGCTCTGGCTGCGCTGGTGGAGCGCCTCCACGCCGGCGGCTGCGACGCCGTCGGCGGACCAGTGCTCACTTTTGACGGCGAGGTCATCACCTATGGCGGCGCCTGGAATTCCTGGCTGGCGCGGACGACCTCGCTGCGCGATGAAAATTCCGGCTCCGGCGCAATCGAGGGCCGACTCGACTATCTTTGCGGCGCCTCCATGCTCGTCGGGCGGCGCTTCCTTGACGTCGCGGGACCGCTGCGAGAAGATTATTTTCTGTATTGCGAGGAGGTCGAATGGTGCCTCCGCGCCGTCCAACGAGGGGCGCGGCTCGGCTTTGCTCGGGGGGGGCGCGTCTATCATCTTCAAGGCGCGTCGACCGGCAACGTCCTCACGGTGGCCGACAGGCCGCGGCTCCCCGTATATCTCGATGCTCGAAACAAAGTGCTGTTGACGATCGATCATTACGCCGCCAAGGCGCCGATCGCCATTGCCGCGGCGCTCCTGCTTCTCGTCGCGCGCTATGCAAGGCGCAAAGCCTGGCGCCAGCTTCGCGACGGCGTGGACGGCTGGAGGGCCGGACTGCGCAACGAGCGCGGAATTCCTGCCTGGCTAGAGCGGGGACCGCAGGCGCCCGCCTGGAGGACGGCGCAGCCCCCGCTCGAGATGTCCCTGTGGCGGTCGCGCAGAGAGTGAGCGGCGAAGATGCGTCAGACCGCTGTCGGAGAAGCGACCCGGGTCTTCGTCCGGCTCTCTGAGGAAGCCCTGGACGCGGCGCGGCGCGCCTCCACCGGAGTCGAGCTGCGCTCGGCGCTCGCATGGGGGGAGCATTGCACCGAATGCGTCATGCCCAGCTGCTACGCGACCTGCTCGCTCTACACGCCGCGGCGAGATTTGAAATGCCGGCGCTTCGCCGACGGAATGGAGCGCGTGCGTTTCGAGGGCGCGGAAGATCTCGACGGCATGCGCTTGCAATTTCGCAAATGGGGCAAGCTCGAGGCGCAGGGACGTCTGCGCCTGTTTGCGAACGCATGGGCGCGCAGATTGGAACGCGCCGAGGGGCTGGGCGCGACGCTCGCGGACCTTCGCCTGTTTCCTTTCCGGCTCAAGGACTTCCTGGTCAGAGGGATCAACCTTGCGAAAGCGCGCCTGATCGATCGATTGGGGCTCGAGGCGCAACCCGACGCGTTCCTGATTGCCTGCTTCAATGAGAGCGACGCCGGCGCGGCGATGACGTTCACCGTGAAGCCGACTTCGCCCAACGGGCGATACTTCCAGCGCCACTTTCGCCTGGAGCCCAAGTCCAACCGGATCGAAATCCCCTTCGACGCGATCCGTGCGGCCGTGGACCCGCGAGAGGAGCTGCTCTTTCAGATCGAGCCGGTCGGCTCGGCCGAGCAGCGCCTTCTCACCTTCACCTTCGCCGACTTCGTAGTCTTCGACCGGGCGCGAGAGGCCGGGGCGGCGCCGAGCGGCGATGAGCGCGACGCGGAACCGGTGAAAGCCCCCGCCGCAACGCCCAAATGCAAATGCGTCGTCTGGGACCTCGACAACACGCTGTGGTCCGGAATCCTCGTCGAGGACGGGCTGGCCAATTTGCGCCTTCGCCCGGCTGCGGCGCGCGCGATCGAAGAGCTCGACCGACGCGGCGTCCTCCACTCGATCGCCAGCAAGAACAACGCGGAGGAGGCCCTCGCGGCGCTCGAGCGCTTCGGCGTCGCCAAGTATTTTCTTGCGCCCCAGATCGGCTGGGGACCGAAGAGCGCCGCGATCTCGAGAATCGCCGAGAAGCTCAACATCGGCAAGGACTCGCTGGCCTTCATCGACGACCAGCCCTTCGAGCGGGCCGAAGTCGCTTCCGTTCACGCCGAAGTGCGCGTTCTCAGCGAGGAGGCCGTCGAGACGCTCCTCGACATGCCGGCGTTCGACGTGCCGGTCACGCAGGAGAGCCGCCAGCGTCGGGAGATGTATCGCGAAGCTGAGGTTCGGGACGCGGCCTATGATCAGGCCGGCGTGGGCTTTCTGGAATTCCTGCGCATGTGCAATCTCCGGCTGCGCATCTCGGATCTCGACGCCCGCAACTGCGAGCGCGTCTGCGAGCTGTGCCAGCGCACGAATCAGCTGAACTATTCCGGCCGGCGGCTGACGCGGACGGACCTTGTCGAGCTCGTTTCGGGCGAAAGCGATCGCGCGGGCTTCGTGCTGTCCTCTTCGGACAGGTTTGGCGACTATGGCGTCATCGGCTTCGCCGTCCTGGATCTCAATCGCTTCACGGTGGAGCACTTCTTCATGAGCTGCCGCGTCCAGCACAAGAAGGTCGATCACGCCTTCTTCGGCTGGCTGCTGGCGCGGGTGCGCCAGCAAGGCGCCGACGGGCTTCACGTCGTCTTTCGCTCGACGGGGCGCAACGCCCCCTCGCTTCAGGTCCTGACAGAGATGAAGTTTAAGGAGGCTGAGGCTGGCGTCTTTGCTTCTCCGGACGTCGAGGCGTTGCCCGACCAGGACGTCGTAGCGGTGAACGACGAGACCCATCGGAGCTTCAAGCGGAGCCGTCCTGCCCTGGTCGAATGCTGCAATGCAGGCAGGGGCTGAGGTCCGGCGCCGATGTCCTTCACGACGCGACTTCGCAGCAAGGCGAATGGGACGCTGGCGCGGGCGCTGGCCACGCGCACGGTCTCCATGCGCAACGCGCGGCCGGTCGTGTCCTTCACCTTCGACGACTTTCCGAAGTCCGCGGCGCTGTGCGGCGCGCGGCTGATCGAGCGCCACGGGGGC
>Ga0187782_10000637_pt1 | contig 24327 bp, 26 predicted proteins | sample 0715_SJ02_MP15_2_FD_132454 | JGI IMG/M metagenome (GOLD analysis project Ga0187782, IMG submission 132454) | Tropical peat soil microbial communities from peatlands in Department of Meta, Colombia - 0715_SJ02_MP15_20_MG | ecosystem: Environmental > Terrestrial > Soil > Wetlands > Peat | place... | reverse complement strand
GCCCGTTTATTTTTGATCTTGGCCGAGCGGGGCAGGGGCTCCCAGTTCACTCGGCTCAACGGATTGCCATTGTTGGCTGGACAACTTACGCAATGCGTACGGTTTACCCAATGTGGACTGCGTCGACGTTTTTCCTGGTTTCTCTAAGCCACTGAGAGGCTGACCCCGCGAAAGCCGTTCGCCGCCCGGGGAAAGGCAGGCGCCGCCACGCTCGCGACAATCATGCAAACAACCCGTATGCGAACAACCCGCTCTGCCTCATGTTCAAAGCAGAATTACGAACGAATTTTTACTTGCATCGCGGCGTAATGTCAACTACTGCTCTGAAATATTTATGAGATGTTGCCTCCACGCAACAGTCCTTGTTAGTCCGATCACACTGCTTGGGCTGGAGCGCGCCGCTTTCGCGCACAAGCGCCGCGCTCGCGCGAGCGCCTCTACGGTCAACGCGCTGACGAGCGCTCGTTCTCAGCACCGACCCGGCGCATCCTCGCGGGCGCGCTCTTTTTGCGACGTCTCATCCGGCGCGTCGACATCATGCGGCGTCGGCGCCGCGGTTGTTTTCTGCGATATCTCAATCGCGTAGCTTGTCGTCTGGAATTCGATCATGCTCCGGTCCGCTGCAAGCCTTGTTTCCTGCCTTGTCGTCTCGATCGGCGCGGCGCAATTTCTGCCCGCCACGGGTGCTATCGCCGTCGCCGCTGGCGGCTTCCTCGGGAATGTCGCGGCCAATCTCGGCACGGATTTCCTGAAGCGCCTCACGGGGCGCGGCGCCGAGACATTCTCGCGGAGCTTCATCGGCCTCGACGAGAACAATCACATCGCCAAGGGCGTGCGCCGCGCCTATCTGGCCTTGCTGCGCGCCTTTCTCGACCAATGGCGCAAGAACCTGCCGAAACCCCGCTGGTTCAAGCGCCTCTCTCCGCAGGACCAGCTCGCGGTCGATTTCGCCACGACGCTCGGCGATTGGCTCGACCGCGAGGCGCTGGACGCCGCCATCGAGGCCTTTGCGAGCGCCGTGCACTCCGGCGCGGGCGCGAGCGCCGCGCAGGGCCGCGCGCTGCGCGAGGCTTTCGAGACGGCGTTCGGCGCCGAGACCGCGGATGGCGAGGCGATCGTCCGACGCGCGCAGCAGGCGCGCGCGCTCGCCGAGCGACAGGCGTTCGACGAGCTGCTCGAGGGCATGCGTTACAGGGAGTTCGGCTTGCCGGCGCCGCCGGGTTTCGAGCCGGCGTTTCGCGGCGAGGCGCGCGGCGTTGACGGCTGGTTCGGCCTGTTCCTGCGCGCCATCGGCGAAGAGTTCAAGAAGGACGAGGAATTCAAGAAGATCTGGGAGACGACGCAGCTTGCCGGCGTCGCCGCCATGGCCGTCGAGCTATGCCGGAAGATGCTGGCGGATAGTCACAAGGACGCCGGGCTGCGGCGATCGTCGCCGAACGCGCGTCGCCCGCCGCAACCGAGAGCGCGAACGAGCGGGAGCGGTCCGAGCGGGCAAGGGCGTTGATGATTCACGCCAAGCGTCAAGCGGACCTTGGCCGGCGGGAGGAGGCGCTGCGGGCGAGCGAGGAGGCTGTCGCGATCTATCGGGAGCTTGCAGCCTTGAACCGCGACGCCTTCCTGCCCGATCTGGCGCTTTCTCTTTGCGCGCGAGGCGACGTGCTGGCGGCGGGCGCCGAATTCCTTGCCGCGTCCGAGAGTTATTTCGAGGGATTGCAGCTCTATCTCAGCATCGTCCATCTCGCGCCGGAAGAAATCGGACCGCGCGTGCAACGCAACCTGATCAAACTGGTGAACGCGCTGCGCTCCGCCGGCAAGAGCGAGGCCGAAATCGCCGCGGTTCTGAAACGGCTCGGCCTCGACCCGCCGCCCGCCCCGTAGCGTCGCGCTGGCGATGATCCTCAAAGAGCGTCCCGGAGCCGGCTGTCTCCGCGTCGCGGGACGCGGACAGAGCCGCCGCAGCATCGGAAGCTGAGCCCCGAGTCTGCCCCCTCCCCCTGCAAGGGGGAGGGTCGGGGTGGGGGTCGAGCCCGAGCGGCTTACGGATATCCGCGACTGCCGGCGGATTGAGATACGGCGCATCCCATCAGGCCGACGCTCTGTGAAGGCCGACAGCCTGCCATGAACGTTGTGACGCCGATCGCGACGCGCGGAGGCGGACCCCCACCCCAGCCCTCCCCCTTGCAGGGGGAGGGGGCGGCATTGTCCGGCCCGAGCGGCTTACGGTTATCCGCGACTGCCGGCGGATCGAGATACGGCGCATCCCATCAGGCCGACGCTCTGTGAGGGCCGACAGCCTGCCGTGAACGTTGTGACGCCGATCGCGACGCGCGGAGGCGGACCCCCACCCCAGCCCTCCCCCTTGCAGGGGAGGGGGCCAGTGCGCCACCAAGCTCATGCGACCCCGTTCACCTCCAGCATATGGGCGAGCGCCTCGGGATAGATCAGTTCGCGGGAGGCCGCGATCTCCTCACGGCGCCACCACTTCCAGCCGAGGACGTAAGACTGCTCCTCGGCCGTGAGCGCGGCCTGCTGCGGCTCGAAGGGCTCGCAGCGCACCAGAAAATACTGCTCGCTGGCCTGCGCCCAGCCGCTCCGCAACCGCATAGGAAACTGCCGCTCGGCGATCGGCGCGCCGACCTCCACGCCTCGCAAGCCGGTCTCCTCGAAAAGCTCGCGCGCGGCGCAGGCCTCGAAACTCTCGCCGTCTTCGAGCGCGCCGCCGGGCTGTCCCCAAAAATGCGCATAGCCCTGCTCCGCCACGTCGGGCAGAATTTCGGAGGCGAAGCGCAGCAGCAGCGTCCGCCCCTCCGGGTCCACGACCAGCGCGCGCGAGGCCTCTCGCAGCGGCAGCTCCAGCCCGTCATAGGGCGCGCGCACGGCCTGCCGGTTTTCGGCCTTGGCCCAGTCGATGAGCGTCCAGACGCCGTCCTCGTAAGCCATCCAGTTCGGCGCTGCATTGAGCACCGGATATTCGCGCCGCTCGTCGAGGCGCATGCCCGTCGCCAAGCGAAAAGCGATGTCGAGCGTCCCAGCATGGGCGACGATGAGGATCGTCTTGCCGGCGTTCGCCTCGGCGATCTTCGTCAGCGCGGCGCGCACGCGCGCGGCGAAGCGCATCAGCGTCTCTCCGCCCGCGGGCGAATAGTCGGCGCGGCGCGCGAGATAATGCTGGTAGTCCTCGGAAAAGCGCGCCGCGACCTCGGCGTGGCTCAGGCCGTGCCACACTCCATCGTGCTTCTCGCGCAGCTCGCGGACCTTCACGATCTCCAGGCCGCGGAGCGCCGCATAGGGCTGCGCCGTGGCGACGGCGCGCCCGATGTCGCTGCTGTAGATCGCGTCGAATTGGATTTCCGCGAGCTCGCGTCCGAGCGCTTCGGCCTGCAGCCGGCCTTTGAGGTTGAGGGCGATGTCGAGCTGGCCCTGGAAACGGCTTTCCCTGTTCCAATTGGTCTCGCCGTGACGCGCGAGACACAGCAGCGTTCGGGTCATTCTTCAGTCCGGATTGGCGATCGGATTGAGGCGCGTTTCGGTCGTCCCGACTGCCGACCGTTTGGCGCCGACGGCCTTAGTGCTTCGCCCCCGAAGAAAACTCTCCGGCGCGGAGGCGCTGCGGCAGTTCCGCGGCGAAGGCGGCCACATTCTCTTCGCCCCGCGTCGCGACGAGCTCGCGCAGGGCGGCGGCGAGCGCGGCGTGGGCGAAGTCGTCGCCGTCAATTCCGGCAAGAATGGCTTCGGCATAGGCCTCGGTGACATAGGCCAGCGCCGCCCGGCGCTGGTCCGCGCCCGCATCATCCGTGGCTTGAGGTTGGAGCTGGATCATCGGCGCACTTTAAGACAGGCTGGGGGCGTGGCGCGAGCCGGGCTTCGACCGAGGGTTAACGCCCGTCGCCGGCAATTCTCACGGATTGCCGTAACGCGCCGAGACTTCGCGCGCAAGCCCCTGCGTCTCGGCAAGATGGCGGGCGATCACGAGACGCGCGTTGGGCGTGCAGTCGCGGTAGGTGAGCTGATAATCCGAAAAGCCGCGGTTGAAGGCCGCTGTGAGCCTCTGCCGGCGCGGACCCGAGGGCGCGTCGGCGTCACGCAGGCGCGCCATCATGTCTCGCCAGGACTCGCCGTCCTTGTCGCCGCAAAGGTCGCGCAGATAGGCGAGCCCGCCCAGCAACTCCGCCAATCGCTGCAGCTGAGGGTCGTAGGGCGCCGGCGGCGGCTCCGCAGCGGCAGGCGGGGGCGCCGGCTGCGTCTTGGGCTTCGGTGCGAGCTTTTTGGACTCGCGCGCCGGCTTGCGGGGCTCGCGGACGGCGGTCGGCGGCGCCGCGCGGCGCTGCGGCGGACGCAGCCTCGCCGCGGGCGGACGTTCGCGACGAGGCTCGCCGCCGCCGAAAAGGTCGAAAGGGAATCCCTGGGCGGTCGCCTGTTCCGGCGCGATGAGCAGCGCGACAAGGAGCGCCAGCGCGGGGAGTCGGCGCATCACGGATAAAGCCGTCGCTTGATCCAGGCCGCGTCTGCCGAGGCGCGCGCGAACTGCACCCGGTCATGCAGGCGAAACGGCCTGTCCGCCCAAAATTCGATGGCGAGCGGGACGATGCGATAGCCGCGCCAATAGGCGGGACGCGGAATCTCCCCGAGCCCGAACTTCAGCGCCTGCGCGCCGACGGCCTTCTCGAGCGCGAAGCGGCTCTCCAGCGGACGCGACTGCCGGCTGGCCCATGCGCCGATGCGGCTCTCGCGCGGACGGCTGGCGAAATAGGCGTCCGATTCGGCGTCCTCGAGCGGCGCGACCGGCCCGCGGAAGCGCACCTGGCGGCGCAGCGACTTCCAGTGCATGAGCCCCGCGGCCTGCATGTTCGCCGCCAGCTGACGCCCCTTGGCGCTCTCGGCGTTGGTATAAAAGACGAAGCCCCGCGCGTCGAAGTCCTTCAGCAGGACCATGCGCGCGTCGGGAAGGCCGTCGGCCCCGCAGGTCGCGAGCGCCAAGGCGTCGGGGTCGTTGGGCTCGGAGTGCTTCGCCGCTTCGAACCACTGTCGAAACAAAGCCAAAGGATCTTCCTCGGCCTCCAGGTCACCAGCTGTTAACGCGCTCAAGCGACAATCCCTTCACAACCGCGACCGCGGCGGCTTCCGTCGCCAACAAGGTGAACCTTGCGTCGATTCTGCGCCAGCCATAGCTTTCCTCGCCGCGCAGCTCAATTTCTCGCGTCCGCGGGCTGGGCCGCATCGCTCGCCGCCTGCTCGGTCGCCATGCCGCAGCCCCCGCAGGCCGAGAGCTTCCGCGCCGAGGCGGCGGACGATGTGACCGGATCGATCCACAAGCCCCTCCCGGACCTGCCGCACGACCTCGGGCCGGAAGACCGGCGCCGCGCCTTCGCGGCCCTGGCGACGGCTCTGGATCCGCAAGGAGAGGGGTCGGCCGTAACCTGGGAAAATCCGCAGACGGGCGCCAAGGGAAGCTTTACGCCCGTCGGTCACGCCTATCCGACCGACGGCAAGGTATGCCGGGCCTTCATCGCGCAGGTCGAGGAAAATGATCATGACACGCGTCTGCAGGGCACCGCGTGCCGTGGGCGGGCGAATGAGTGGACGCTGAGCGAAATTTCCCCGTGGCGAAAAAGTTGACGGCCGCATGGCTCACCGCGCCACATTGTCCGGGCACTTGTAAAAGCTCGCCACGCAACTCTGGCGCACTGCGACGACGAAGGACGCGTCGATCACCTTGCCGTATCGGTTCGCGCCGAGGCTGACCCGTATCAGGAGCGGCAGGCTGTCGCGCTCGACCCAGTTGTCCGTCCATGCCAGCGGCTTGCCGCGTTCGAGCTCCCCGAAATAGGACAGGCGGAAATAGGCCGCGCCGTTCAGCGCCGTCACGCCCGGCGCTCCGCCCCGTCCGCCGAGCTGCCATTCCGAATTGCGGAACACCCGGCTCCACAGGCCGATCGCGCCGCCTTCGTCGGCGATCTCGGTCAGGATCAATCCCCCAAACTGCGCGCCGCCTTCGTTCAGCGCCACGAGCCGGCAACCATTTGGTCGACCCTCGAATGCGACCATTGCTCGGGCGCCCTGTTGAGAGATTTGCACCGGATAGGTGCGCGCGAGCTGGTCGCCGATGGCGCGCGCCGCCTCCTCGACCTCGCCGACGCCCTCGTAAAGGCGGCCCGTCTCCCAAGACCGTCGCCCGAGGTGAAGCCCGCCGAGGATCACGCCCATGATCATGGATACGAGCGTGAGCGCGAGCAGCATCTCCAGCAGCGTGAAGCCTGAGTTCGCTCTCGCTCTCATATCGGCGCTTCCGTTCCGCCTCGAACCGTGACGAGCTTCAGTGTCGAAAGCGTGAGACTCTCCGCCGATGCGATTTGCGGAGTCGGGCGCCGGATCGTGAGCTTCGCCCAGTAGCTCGACGTGACGGCCGAGCCGACGGGACTCGTCGCTTGCCGGTGCGGAACGACGACGAGCGTCCAGAGCAGGCCGTCGGCGTATTGGCCGCTGGAGACGCCAGGCGCCAGCGGGGAGTCGACTCCGAGCGAATCGAGCTGCGTCTGGCCAAGCCTCGTGGCGCGCAAGAGAAAGTCGGCGCGGCTCTGATTTTGCGCCGCGCCGCTCGCCGCGGCGAGCAGCTGCGCCATGGCGAGCGCCAAAATTGAAAAGGCGACGAGCGCCTCGATGAGCGTGAACCCGGCCCTCTCCTTCAGCCGATTTCGCATGTCGTGGCTCCCGTGACCCAGTTCACGCCTATGTGGGCGCGCACGCCTGCAAGCTCGATCGACACGTCGCCGCCGCTGGAGCCGCCGGCCGGAAAGAACACGATGCCGCCAACCCCGCCGCCGAGGCGCTGGCCGCCGGCGACGGAAAGATCGACGCGGGCTTCGGCGGGCAGCGCGGTCTCGGAGACGACGGCCGAGCGGAAGCGCTTGTTTGCGACGTCGATGAGCAAGGTCTCTTCCCGATTGGTGGCCACGGCCCGCACATGCGTCGCGCGCGCCGCCGAGCACAGCGCCCGAACGGCGGCCTCGACGCGGACTCGCGGCGACGTGGGGCGCAGCAGCTGCGCCGCCATCGAGCCGACAAGACCGATGATCGCCAGAACGACGAGCATCTCGAGGAGCGTGAAGCCGGCCCGTTTGCGAAACCGCGCGGAGCGCAAAGATCTCATCCCCTTCTCCCTCGCGGCGCCCCACCCCGCGTCGCGCAATGCGAGCGGGCGAGATATAGTCGAAAACCTCGTCGCGAAGAAATCCGACCGGAGCCGTCGCGCGATCATCTCGCGGTCTCGGGGCCGCGAGACGGGGCCGACGCCGGCCGCTCCGCAAAAAAAAGGGTTTTTCGCGCCGATTTCGCGGCCTATAAGAGGCGATGGGCGCTCCGCCACTCTCTTGCGGCGAATTATGACCGACATCCTGAAAAAAATCGAAGCTTACAAGCACGCCGAGATCGCCGAAGCGAAAGTGCGCATGCCGCGTTCGACGCTGGAGCGCAACGCCCGCGACCACGACCCTCCGCGCGGCTTCGTCCATGCGATCGAGAACAAGCTCGGCGAAGGCCGCATCGCGCTCATCGCCGAGATCAAGAAGGCGAGCCCTTCCAAGGGCGTCATCCGCGCCGACTTCGACCCGCCTGGTCTTGCTCGCGCCTATGCGGCGGGCGGCGCCGCCTGTCTCTCGGTCCTGACCGACGGCCCCTCCTTCAAGGGATCGCTCGACGACCTCGAGCAGGCGCGCAAAGCGGCGCCGCTGCCGGCGCTGCGCAAGGACTTCCTGCTCGATCCGTACCAGGTGTTCGAGTCGCGAGCCTTCGGCGCCGACTGCGTCCTCATCATCATGGCCATGGTCGACGATGCGACGGCGAAGGAGCTCAACGCCCTGGCGCATGACCTCCGAATGGACGTGCTCGTCGAGGTCCACGACGAGAGAGAGCTTGATCGCGCGCTCGCGCTCGAGACGCGTCTCATCGGCGTCAACAACCGCAATCTGCACGATTTCAAAGTGTCGCTGGAAACGAGCGAACGCCTCGTCGAGCTCGCGCCCAAAGACAAGATCGTCGTCGCAGAAAGCGGGATCGCGACGGCCGCCGATTGCCTGCGTCTGGCGCGATCGCACATTTACACCTTCCTTGTCGGCGAGACCTTCATGCGCAAGGCGGATGTCGAAGCCGCGACGCGTGAATTGCTGCACAGCGCGCAACTGCCTCTGCGCGTGTGATGGCGTCGCTGACGCATCTTGCGCCGACCGGCGAGGCCCGCATGGTGGACGTCTCCGGCAAGTCCGAGACGAGCCGCGTCGCGCGCGCCGAAGGCGCCGTCGTCATGGCGCCGGAAACGCTCGCGCTCGCGCTCGCGGGCCAGGCAAAGAAAGGCGACGTGTTCGGGGTGGCGCGCATAGCCGGAATCATGGCCGCCAAGCGCACGCATGAGCTGATTCCGCTCTGCCATCCGCTGCCGCTCTCGCATATCGGCGTCGAGATCCGCGCCGACGAGGGCCTGCCGGGCCTGCGCGTGACCGCGGAGGCGGGCGTGGCAGGCAAGACGGGCGTCGAGATGGAGGCGCTGACCGCGGTTTCCGTCGCATGTCTGACGATCTACGACATGCTGAAGGCGGTCGATCGCGGCATGCGCATCGAGGGCCTCGCGCTCCTCGAAAAGCGCGGCGGCGCGAGCGGCGACTGGCGCAGAGAGCCTGAGGCGCGATGAGCGATCAGAAGCCCTTGCAGGTCGAGGAAGCGCTCGCGCGCGTGCTCGCCCACGCGCGTCCGCTCGGCGGAACGGAGCTCGTCGCGCTGCCCCAGGCTCTGGGGCGCACGCTTGCGGCGGACGTCGCGGCGCGACGCACGCATCCGCCGCAGGACGTCTCCGCCATGGACGGCTACGCCGTGCGGGCCGCCGATTTCGCGGCGGGCAGTGCGCGGGTCCGGCTCGTCGGCGAGAGCGCCGCCGGGCACGGCTTTCCTCGCGCCCTCGCAGCCGGCGAATGCGCGCGCATCTTCACGGGCGCGCCCGTGCCTCAGGGCGCGGATGCGATTCTGCTCCAGGAAGACGCAATCAACCAGAACGGACTGGTCGCCGCGACCGAACCGCCCGTCGTCGGACGCCACATCCGCACGCGCGGGCTCGACTTCGCGGAAGGCCGCGTTGGCATTGCCTCCGGAACGCGACTGAAGCCCGCGCATCTCGCCTTTGCAGCGGCGATGGATCACCCAGCGCTGTGCGTCGCTCGGGCGCCGCGCGTGGCGATCATCGCGAGCGGAGACGAACTCGTCGCGCCGGGGCAGGCGACGACGCCGACGCAGATCGTGAGCAGCAACAATTTCGCAGTCGCCGCGATCGTCATGGAGGCCGGCGGCGTTCCGTTCGACCTCGGGATTTGCCGCGACGATCTCGACGATCTCGCGCTTGGACTGGAACGTGCGCGCAGCAATGGCGTGGACGTGATCGTGACGATCGGCGGCGCCTCTGTCGGCGACCACGATCTGCTTCGGCCGGCGCTCGCCGCGCAAGGGATGGCGCTGGATTTTTGGCGCATCGCCATGCGGCCAGGCAAGCCGCTCATCTTCGGGAGGCTTGGAGACGTCTTCGCGCTCGGCCTGCCGGGCAACCCCGCAGCGTCCTTCGTCTGCGCGCTGCTCTTCCTGAAGCCCCTGATCCGCGCCCTGCTCGGAGATCCGGAAGCCGGAGGCGATCCAACGGAGGCGGGGCGGCTCGGCGTCGACCTGCCTGCGAACAAGGCGCGCCGCGACTATATGCGCGCACGGCTCGCGCCCGACGCTCAGGGCGGCTTCGTCGCGACGCCGCAGCCTCTGCAAGACTCCTCGATGCTGACCGAGATCGTCTGGTCTCAGGCGCTGCTCTTGCGCGAGATTGGCGCGCCGCCGGCGAAAGCCGGCGATCCCTGCCGCATCATCAGGATCTGACGCGGCCCGAGTTCTTGGCCCGGCGTGCGGCTAGGTCAGAAAGCCGACGATGTCCTTCACGGCACTCATGTTCTTGGCGGCGATCCCTCGGGCGCGCGCGGCCCCCTCGCGCAGCAGGCCGTCGATATAGGTCGCGTCGCCCGAGAGTTCGCGCATCTTCGCGGTGATGGGCGAAAGCTTCCCGACCGCAACGTCGACGAGCGCGTTCTTGAACGTCGAGAAATTGGCGCCGCCGAACTCCTTGAGCACGTCGGCGCGTCCGCGGCCCGTGAGCGCGGCGTAGATCCCGACGAGATTTGCGGCCTCCGGTCGCCCCTCGAGACCTTTTTCCTCGCTGGGCAGAGGCTCTGGATCGGTCTTCGCCTTGCGAATCTTCTGCGCGATCTGATCGGCGTCGTCGCAGAGGTTGATGCGCGAATAGTCCGAGGCGTCGGACTTCGACATCTTCTTTCCGCCGTCGCGCAGACTCATGACGCGCGTCGCGGGACCTGAGATCAGCGGCTCAGGCAATGGGAAGAACGCATCGCCGAATCCGTTCCGAGCGATCGACTCCGCGTAGTCGTTGTTGAACTTCTGCGCGATGTCGCGCGACAGCTCCAGATGCTGTTTCTGGTCTTCGCCGACCGGCACATGCGTCGCCTTGTAGAGCAGGATGTCGGCGGCCATGAGCACGGGATAGTCGAAGAGGCCGACCGAGGCGTTCTCGCGGTCCTTGCCGGCCTTGTCCTTGAATTGCGTCATGCGTCCGAGCCAGCCCATCCGCGCGACGCAGTTCAGGACCCAGGCGAGCTCAGCGTGCTCGGCGACCTGGCTCTGGTTGAAGATGATGTTCTTCTTGGGGTCGACGCCGCTCGCGATGTAGGCGCTCGCGATCTCTCGGATGTTCGCGCGCAGCCTCAGCGGATCCTGAGGCGTGGTGATGGCGTGCATGTCGACCACGCAATAGAGGCACTCGTGCGTCTGCTGCAGCTCGACGAATTTGACGATGGCGCCGAGGTAGTTGCCGAGATGCAGATTGCCGTTCGATTGCATGCCCGAGAAGACACGCTCTTTGAAGCTTGACATGGGTAGCGCTGCGAAGGGAGGAAGCTGGAGCCCTTATGACGAAGCGCAACCGTCGGCGCAAGACCCGCGTCGCAACGAGCCTCGGTCCCCTTCTTGGCCGACCGGCCGAGACAGTCGGCGTGGGAGCTCTTGCGCCGCTTGAGATCGGCGCTCGTCAGCGTCGTCCGCCGCGCGCGACGCGCTCGATCTCCGCGCGCACGAGCCGCTCGACGAGGATCGGGAGATTGTCGTCGAGCCAGGCCTTCAACATCGGACGCAGCATCTCGCGGGCGTATTCGTGCAGGAGCCCTGAGTCGTTGATCACCATGCTCGCGGCCAGCGCTTGAAACTGCGCGGTGACAGACGCCGCGGCGTCTGGCGAAACGAGCGGATCGGCGCCCTCCGCCGGCGGATCTTCCTCCGATTCATGCTCCTGGAGCGCATAATCATGCGGGGCATAGTCCTGCGCCACATATTCCGGATGGCTCTCATACTCGTGGAAGGGCTCGATCGATCGATGCTCCGGCTCCGGCGAGAAGACGGCGCCGTCATGCTCATCCGGCGCCGGCGCCGCGGGAGCCGGTTCGAGCGGCGGGTCGTCCAGCCGGCGGCGTTCGCGCCGGGTCGCGGCGGCGGCGGCGCCGTCGTCGTCGGAAATGATGCGCCGAATCGACGCCAGGATCTCTTCCATGGAAGGCTCGGCGGCGCGCCGCTCCCGGTCGGCCGCAATTTGGGGGTTCAGCGCGTTCATGTTGCTCTTAACTCTCAGTGCGGCCAGCAAACATAGCGGGGTGGGCGGCTCGCTTCGCGCCAGTCGCGCGAATCACTCATATGCCCTTCATTGCAGCGTATCTTACGTAAAATGTCACCCCCCGGGGGTTACTCATTTCCGGGGACGGAGACGCCGATCCACTTCTCCTTGACCTGATTCCAGTGGACGCTCGGATCGTAAGCGGGAGCGTTGAGATTAAGGAGCTCCGCCGTCAGGCGTCCGATGGAGGCCAGCGCGCCATAGGAGGCGACGACGCGGTCGCGCTGCGAGACGACGAGCGACACGCGGGCGTTGAGCAGCGCAAGCTGGGCGTTGAGGACGTCGAGCGTCGTGCGCTGGCCGACCTTCGCTTCCTCGCGCACGCCCTGAAGCGCGATCTCGGCAGCCTTGACCGCCGCCTGATTGGACACGATCGACGCCTTGGCCGTATCGAGCTGCGCGAAATTGGTCACGACATTGGCGCGCGCGTTTTCGCGCTGCAGATCGGCGGAGAGCCGCGCCTGGCCGAGCGATTCCTTGGCCTGCCGAATCGACGCATATTCGGAGCCGCCTTGGTAGAGCGGCACGTTGAGCTGGCCCGTCGCCTGCGCGCTGAATTGTCGCGACCCGGGATAGCCGAGAAAGCTGTCCCAGGAGGGTCCGACCTGCACGCCGACGGAGACTGTCGGAGACAGCGCGCTTTCCGCGACCCGAACCGCGAGCTCGGCGGCGTCGACCTGGTGCTCGGCGTTGATGATCGCGGGGCTCTCGCGCAGGGCGACGTCGATCGCTTCGTCGACGGTTTTCGGAAGCAGCTTTTCGACGCTCTGTCCGGGTTCGAGGCGCTGCGGGCCGACGCCGACGACCTGACGGTAGCTCGCGACGCTGATCTTGAGCGCCGCCTGCGCCGCGAACATGTCCGAACGCGCCTGTGCGAGCGAGGCCTCGGCCTGCGCCACATCGGTGCGCGTCACCTCGCCGACCTGAAAGCGGTCGCGCGTGAGCCGCAACTGCTCTTCCAGCACGGTCACGTTGCTTTTGCGCAGCCCCAGGACCGCCGTGTCGCGCGAGACGTTCATATAGGCCGTCGCCGCCGACTGCAGGATCGTCTGCTCGGTCTGGCGAAGGCCGGCCCGCGCCGCGAGGACCGACGACTCGGCCTGGCGAACCGAATTCTCGGTGCGCCCGCCATCGAAAAGGGTCTGCGAGACGTTGAGCTGTGCGCCGCGCGGTTGTCCTGTATATTCGTCGGAGAAATACTGCCGCTGGCCAAAGTCGTTGCGGCCAGCGGGTATTCTCACGGTGCTGTAGGCGAAGCCGGCGTTCGCGCCGACGCTGGCCTTCGGGCGCATTCCAGCAGCGGCCTTGGTCGCCTCTTCGTCGCGCGCCCGCACGCCCGCGCGGGTCTGGTTGAGATCGGGGTTGCCGCTATAGGCGCGCGCGAGCGCCGAGTTGAGGGTCTCCGCGGAAACACCGCCGGCGTTCGCCGCCAGAGCCAATGCGCACATCGCCGGGGCAACGCGCCGCAGCGCTCGCGCGGCCAAGCTGCCCCCAGAACTACTCGACATTGCCGACCTCCGCGACGGCCCACCCCGCATGGTGACGACGGCGCATGACTTGAAAAAATCGATTAGCGAACGCATCGGCAGCCCTTCGTGACGAAGGAATCGAGCGCGACCGGCGCCGCGCCTGCCGAAGAAAGATCAAAGTCGAAAGCCAGGCGCCTCGACGAAAGCCGCCAGCGCCGGGGCCGCGGCGTCGAACAGGGGCCACTCGCCGGCGTCCAAGCCGGCCGCGCGGTCGAGACGAACAGCCCTCACGCCGCTCGCGGCGCCGGAGCGGCGATACGTCAGCAGGCGCCCGTTTGGCGCAAGCTGCGCGAGCAGTCGATCCAGGCCGGTCTCGACGCGCCCATGGATGAGGATCACATCGAACGGAGCGGCGACGGCGACGCCCCGGTCCAGCGCGCCCGTCACGACCGTCACATTCGCCGCGCCTGCGCGCGCCAGGGCCTCGCGCCCCGTCGTCGCCAAGCCGGCGTCGGACTCGAGCAGCGTAACCTGAGCGACGAGTCTCGACTCGAGGGCGGCCGCGTAACCGGAACCGCCGCCAACATCGAGGATCTTCTGGCCCGGGCGCAGGCTGGCGGCCTGCAAAAAGCGCGCGAGCACGAGCGGCGGCGGAACCCAGCGCGTCTCGGAGTCGCCTTTGACGCTCAGAGCGACGTCTGAGTAGGCGAGCGGCGCAAAGGCCGCCGGCAGGAACAGCTCGCGCGGCGTGTCGAGAAAGGCGTTGAGCAGCGGCAGGTCCACCACGTCGAAGGGGCGCAACTGGCGGTCGACCATCGTGCGGCGCAACACCGCGGTCGAAGCGCCCTCCGGAGGCGCCCCTCCCGGCCCCGACGAGGCGCCGGACGTAGCAACAGAAGCCATAACTATCAGTCCTGTCGTCGCTTGACTCTTCGCGGTCGTCGCACCGCGCGGCGATCACGCATCGGCCTTATAGGCGCCGGAAGCTGCGCTGTCCACGACCGAGCGCGAGGATAGCAACTTTTGCGGCTAATTCGCGGCGATCTCCGGCGGAGCGCCGGCTTCGCCAAGCGCGCGCATGCTCGCAAGCGTCGTCTTGTCGAGCACGCTGACGATCGCCTCGCGCGCCTGCATCATCACGAGCCGCACCGGACAATGGGTTTCATCGACGCAGTCGTCGCAGCGCCGGTAGTTCACCTTGCTGACGCATTGGATGGGGGCGAGCGGGCCGTCAATCGCCCGGATGACGCCGCCGATCAAAATGTCGGCGGCGGGCTTCGCGAGCATATAGCCCCCGCCTTTGCCCTTCTTGGAGTGCACATAGCCGGCGTTGCGCAGATCGCCGAGAATCACATCCAGAAACTTCTTGGGAATTTGATTGGTCGTTGCGATGTCGGAGACGAGCGCCATGGCGCCCGGCTGCAGTCCGGCCAGGTGAACGAGAGCTTTAAGTCCGTATTTTGCTTTCTTGGTCAGCATTTGCGTCGCGACTCTTCCGGCTGCGTCGGCTTCTCGACGCCCACTTACAGTATATGATCATCTAATTCAGGCTCTTTCCAGGGGCTTGGCGGCGCCCGAGCGGCCAATGTCGCGCATCGTCGCTCAGGGGGCCGGAGTCCGGAGAACCGCCAGCGCCGAGCGATCGAGGCTGCGAGGGCCGTCGACGGGAGCAGACCAGACGGTCTGTGGCGGTGTGCGGCGCTTGCCGCGTGCGGCGGCTTCGACTAGGTTGCGGCGCGTCGCTCGCCTCGCCGCGAAAACGATAGGATATCGAAGGATCGCTTGCATGTCGAAACGCGCCCTGCTCACGGGCATCACGGGCCAGGACGGCGCCTATCTCGCCAAGCTGCTTCTTGAAAAAGGATATGAGGTCCACGGCGTCATCCGCCGCTCTTCCCATCGGGGGGTCGAAGACCATCGCCTGCGCTGGCTCGGCATCGCCGACCGGGTGACATTGCAGGACGGAGATCTCACCGATCTCTCCAGCCTCTTGCGCATCGTGCAGGAATGCCGCCCGGACGAGATCTACAATCTTGCGGCTCAGTCCTTCGTCGCCTCCTCTTGGCGCCAGCCCGTGTTGACCGCCAATGTGACCGCTGTCGGCGTCGCCAACATCCTCGAGGCGATGCGCATCGAGGCGCCGCAGGCGCGCTTCTACCAGGCTTCGTCCTCGGAGATGTTCGGGCTCATTCAAGAGACGCGGCAGAACGAGAAGACGCGCTTCTACCCGCGTTCGCCCTATGCCGTCGCCAAGGTCTACGGCCATTGGATCACGGTCAATTATCGGGAGAGCTTCGGCCTGCACGCCTCCTCCGGCATTTTGTTCAATCACGAGAGCCCGTTGCGCGGAATCGAGTTCGTGACCCGCAAGGTCTCGAACGGCGTCGCCCGCATCAAGCTCGGAGAGGCCAACGAGCTGCGCCTCGGCAACATTGACGCGAAGCGTGACTGGGGCCACGCCAAGGACTACGTGCGCGCGATGTGGCTCATGCTGCAGCAGGAGAAGCCCGACGACTTCGTAGTCGCGACGGGGGTGACCACTTCGGTGCGCGACATGTGCCGCATCGCCTTCGACTATGTTGGGCTCGACATGGACAAATACGTGGTCGTCGACCCCAAATTCTATCGCCCGGCCGAAGTCGACATCCTGCTCGGCGACGCGACGCGGGCGCGCCAGATTCTCGGTTGGGAGCCCGAGACCACGCTCGAAGGGCTGATCAGGGAGATGGTCGACGCAGACCTCGAGCGTGTGAAGGAGCAGCGCGAGGACTGACGTGATCGCGGCTCGGGAAGCGGCATGGCGTCGTTCGAACGCATTTTACTGACCGGCGGGACGGGGTTCGTCGGCTCCTATCTCGCGCCGATCCTGGCGGAGGATTTCCCGGCCGCGCGCCGGCTCGCTCTCCGGCTGCGCCGCGACGAGGGCTGCGAGGTCCCGTGCTGGAGCGAGGCGAGCTGCAATCTGCTCGACGCGGACGCGGTGGACGAGATCGCCGCGCAGCTGCGCCCCGATCTCGTCGTGCATCTCGCGGGCCAGGCCTCTGTCGGCAAGGCTCTCGGCGAGGCCGAAGCGACCTGGCGCGCGAATTTCTTGGGCGGCTTCAACCTCGCCAGCGCGCTGGCGCGTCACGCGCCGACAACGACGGTGCTCTTCGCCTCGAGCGTCGCGGTCTATGGCGCGAGCCTCAAGGACGGCGTGGCGCACGAGGAGACGCCGCTACGACCGCTCGACGCCTATGGGCGCTCCAAGGCGGCGGCGGAATGGGCCTTCTCCGACGTTCTGCCGCCAGAAGCGCGGCTCATCGTCGCGCGTCCGGTCAACCACTCGGGGCCGCGCCAAAGCGAGAAGAGTTTCGCGCTCGCCTCCTTCGCTGCGCAAATCGCCCAGATCGAAGCCGGGCGAAAGGCCCCGATGTTGCGCGTCGGCAATCTCTTGCGCGCCCGCGACTTCCTCGACGTGCGCGACGTCGTCGACGCCTATCGCGGCCTCATCGCCGAGGCGCCGCGGCTTCCAAACCGAAACGTCTTCAACGTCGCTTCCGGCGAGTCGCGCGTGATCGGCGAGCTTGTCGAAGAGATGCGCAGGCGCGCGAGGACGAGCTTCACGATCGAGACTGATCAAAAGCTCCTGAGGCCGGCTTCGGTCGACATTCCCGAAATCGTCTGCAGCGCCGAGAAGCTCAGGGAGACGACCGGCTGGCGTCCGCGCCGCACGATCCACGAGCTGCTGCAGTCTCTGCTCGACCATTGGCGCGGGAAGGAATCCGCAACCGTTTGACCGGACGGTTTAGGAAAAACCCGCCGAACAAATCGCCCTCGACGTCGAGCGCGCAGAAGCGGCGCATGTTGCGCACGGGGTCGACGCGCCGAAGGAGAAGGGCGCTCGTGATTCAGGCTTCGCCTTTCGACGCCGCGCGCGGCGAGCAGGTAACGATGACGCCGCTTAGATGCCGTAATGGGCTGCGCCTCGTCTTCGGCAGGGACCGGCGGCGGCTGTCCCCCGTATGATGGAGAAACGGGGTCCTGCTGCGGGGGCCGGCCCCAAGCATCGGGTGCGGAGGACAGCCGCGGAACATTATGCCGGGATCGACGTGTCTTTGGAACTCTCCAGTGTTTGCGTCGTGGACGCTCAGGGCAAGATCGCGCGTGAGGCGAAAGTCGCGAGGGAGCCTGAGACGCTTGTCGCCTTTTTCAAGGAAATGAGCGCGTCCGTTCCGAGAATCGGCCGGGAAGCGGGGCCGCTGTCGCAACGGCTTTACGCGGCGCTCGTCGAAGCCGACTTCGACGCCGTTCTCTTGGAGACCCGGCATGTGAAGGCGGCGCTCTCCGCAATGACGGCCAAGACCGATCGCAAGGATGCGCGCGGGATAGCGCAATTGCTACGTATGGGCTGGTTTCGGCCTGTTCACTGCAAGTCGCTTGGCTCGCAAGAAGTGCGCGCCTTGCTGACGGCGCGCCAGCAACTGCTCAGCAAGCTCGCCGACGTGGAATTGAGCATACGCGGCATATTGCGCGGCTTTGGCTTGAAGATGGGCGTCACGACGCGCAAAACTTTCGAAAGCCGGGCGCGTGAGCTGGCGGCGGGGCGGACCATGCCGGAAACCGAGATCGCCGCCATGCTCACGGCGCGCGCGGCTTTGCTCGCCGAACAGAACCGGCTGCACAAGACCGTGCTCAAAATCGTGCATGACGATCAGGCATGCCGGCGCCTCATGAGCATTCCGGGCGCCGGGCCGATCGTGGCGATCACCTTCAAGACGGCGGTCGACGATCCGACGCGGATCATGAAATCGAAAGCGATCGGTCCAGTGTTCGGGCCGACGCCGAGAAAATACCAATCGGGCGAGACCGGCGTGACGGGAGGCGTCAGCTGCGTCGGCGACACAAAGGTGCGCACGGCGCTTTACGAGGCCGCCAACATCCTGTTGTCGCGGGTGAAGCGGTTCTCGGCGCTCAAGCGCTGGGGGATGGACCCGGCCAAGCGTCGCGGCTTGAAGCGCGCGAAGGCGGCGCTCGCCCGCAAGATCGGCTTGATCATGCATCGCATGTGGATTGACGGAACGGAGTTCCGTTGGACGACGGCGGAGCGCGCCGCGGCGTAAGGCGGCGACGACAACGGAAACGCACTGGGAGCGCCGCGCTCGCTACGGCGCTATGAGGGGCGCGCTCGCGCGGCGCGCCAGACATTGCAGGTGTGGAGATGGGGCTCGACGACCAAGGAGCCATTACGGGAGCTTAGGGAATGGCTCATCGGAAATTTCGTTCGATTGCTGTCGATAAGGCGCCCAAGATCAATGGTTACCATCGTTTACAATTGCCCGATCCTTACCTCGATCGCGCCCACCGAATCATCTCTCCTCACGACTGTAACGAGGTTATCATTCAATGCGTATCCAAAAGTGTAAGCCATCCCGGCGCTCGTGCTTTGGGCCGAGCACAGCGGGGACTCGGGCGACGGGCGGACCCGCGTCAAGGGACTCAAAACACGAACTGAGGCGCTACCCCCAACCCACCTTCAGCGTCGCCGTCGCCGTTTTTTGGATGGACACGCCGAAGGGCGCGCTTTCGCGACGAAGCCTGCGCGCGAGCCAATCCACATCCCGCCGAACCGCCTCCTCCAGCCGGAATCGCCTGATTCGCATGGGCGCCAACTCGAGAGCGGCGAGATCGCCGCTCGCCGCCTCAACATCTGCAAAATACATCAGCGACAAGTCGTCGCGATATTCTTCATAGCCCTCAATTCCTTCGTAATCGTTGAGGAAATCGCCACAGCCATATAAAATCAGTCGGTTCCGGTAGACTTCGATCGCCTTCGGGTGATGCGAGGAATGACCGTGAATGACGGAGACGCCGGCGTCGATCATTCGATGCGCAAAGCGTCTTTGATCGTCGGCAATCTCGTAGCCCCAATTCGGGCCCCAGTGAATCGAGACGACTGACACGTTGCCGGACTTGCTTGCGTTTTTCAATATCTCACAGGCAAGCTCAACGCTCTCGTCGGAAAGATCAGGAAGCAGGCTCAAGCCGGGTAAATTGGCCGTAGCAGCCCACCGGGGCGGGACGCCGCTACTCGGCAGGGCGAAACCGATCACGATGACTCTCCCTTTGCCGGGGACGTCAAGGATCGCCGGACGCCGGGCATCGTCGAGATTGCGTCCGGCGCCCGCCGTTTTGATCCCCATGCGGTCGAGCGCATCGAGAGTCTCAAGCAGGCCAGCCCGGCCCCAATCGAGAACGTGGTTATTCGCGAGCGTGCAGCAGTCGATCTCGGCGACCTGCAAACACTGCGCGTTTGCCGGACTCACCCGATAATTTATGCCTTTCGGTTCATAGGCTTCGCTTCGAGTGACGCTGGTTTCGAGATTGACGATGCGCGCATCCGGCCGGCTGTCTCGCAGCCGATCGAGCGCGTCGCCCCAAACGTAGTCGAGACCGACCGGCGTTTGAATTCGGCCTGAGACATGTTCAGCGAACTCTACATAATTCATTGCGGACGGCGCATAGTCCTCATGCAGTTCAGGCGGGCATGGATCCGACAAAATCTGATCGATTCCCCGTCCGATCATGAGGTCTCCGCTCAGAAAGAGGCGGACAAGCTTCCTGCCAGCCGAGGGCTTATGAGATTCTCGTCCGTAGACAGTCATGGTCGGAATTCCGGTCGGCGGCCATGAATACTTATAGTCTCTCGCTCGCTTCAGCCAAGCCTCCGCGACCGCGATTCTGGCGCGTCGCCGCGCGATGGAAAAACGACGACGAATTTCGTGACCCGCCCTCTTGGCCGCCAAGACCGCCTGCCCTTGCTTGGTCTCCCGGCGAGCTTTTAGGCCTTCGTTCCAAGGCATATGTTCCTGACGTGCTTGGGGGAAACCAGCAATGGGATCGGGGAAGCAGCGCAATTCGACGGCCCGGTCAAAAGGCGTGGCGCGGGAACAGGGGACCGAGCCGTCCGAGCCTATTCTGGCGCGCAACGAGGACATCGCCCGCGCCTTCGACGAAATCGCCGACATCCATGAACTCGAGGGCGACAATCCCTTCCGAATTCGTGCTTATCGCAACGCTTCCCGGGTCTTGCGCGGCCTCTCGGCGGAAGTCGGCGAAATGCTCCGGCAAGGAAAGAATCTCGACGAACTTCCCGGGATCGGCGAGGATCTCGCGGCGCAGATCGCTGAAATGGCGCGCACGGGACGTTCCGCCAAGCTCGAAAAGCTTGCATCCACGGCGCCGCGATTGGCGCTTCAGCTAACCCGACTCCCGAACCTTGGTCCCAAGCGCGCGATGCGTCTGTGCAACGAGCTCGGCGCGCAAACTCTCGATGACGTGAGGCGCGCGGCCAGAGCGGGGAAAATACGCGCGCTCCCGGGATTCGGCGCCAAATTCGAGCAAGCGCTGCTGGAGAGCCTGACCAGAGCCGATTTGAAGAAGGAACGGCGTTTCAAGGTCGCGTCGGTTCAGGGCTATGCAGATGCGGTGCTGGCCCACCTCCGCCGCGCGCCAGGCTTCGACAAAGCGGCAATCGCGGGCAGTTTTCGGCGACACAAAGAAACGGTTGGAGATCTCGACGTCATCGTCGCGGCGCGCCGCGGGCGGCCGGTCATCGACAGATTCATTCGCTTCCCTGAAATCGAGAAGGTCGTCTCGGCAGGGACGACCCGAGCCACTGCGACGCTCCGCTCCGGGCTGCAGATTGACGTCCGGGTCGTGCCCAAGGAAAGCTATGGTGCCGCCCTCGTCTATTTCACTGGCAGCAAAGCGCATAACATCGCATTGCGTCGGCTGGCGCAAAGCCGGGGCCTCAAGATCAATGAATACGGGGTGTTTCGAGGCCGGCAGTCTATTGCAGGCGACAGCGAGGCGTCCGTTTACGCCGCCGTGGATCTTCCATTCATCGAGCCGGAATTGCGCGAAGATCAAGGCGAGATCGAGGCCGCTGCGGCGGGCGCGTTGCCGGACCTCGCCCGGCTGGCCGACATCTGCGGCGACCTCCACGCGCACACGAGCGAAACGGATGGCGCAAACACGTTCGAAGAGCTCGCGCAGGCAGCGAAGAAGATGGGCTTGCAATATGTGGCAGTGACGGACCACTCCCGGCGGCTGGCGTTCGCCCATGGCCTCGACGAAAATCGGCTGCTGGCGCAAGTCGACCGGGTCGACGCCTTCAACGAGACCCGTCCCGGCATAAGGGTCTTGAAGGGAATCGAAGTCGATATTCTGGAGAATGGCGCGCTCGATCTGCCCGATGCGGCGCTGTCCCGCTTGGATCTCGTGATCGGCGCGATCCATAGCCAGTTCGGCCTGTCGCGCGAGAAGCAAACGGAGCGCATCCTCCGGGCCATGGAGCGACCGCATTTTTCGATCCTCGCCCATCCCACCGGCCGGTTGCTTCTTGAACGAGACGCCTACGACGTCGACATGCAGCGCATCATCCGCGCCGCCAAAGGCCGGGGTTGTTTTCTCGAATTGAACGCCCATCCTGATCGGTTGGATCTATCGGACATTCATTGCCGCATGGCGAAGGCCGAGGGTGTCTTGGTGAGCATCAACACGGACGCGCATCGCGTCGGTGATTTCGCCAATCTCGGTTTCGGCGTTTGGCAGGCCCGGCGAGGGTGGATGGAAAAGAACGACATTCTCAACGCTCGGCCTCTTTCCGCCGTTCGAATGCTCTTGAAATCGACGATGTGAAAAGCAGAGGGCCTCACATGCTCAACCACAAAGCAAAGATCCGGAAGTTCTGGGATCGAGACAAAGCCGTCAGCAGCCCCGGAATCAAACACCTACAGCATTATCCGAGCGTGCCGATTCAATAGAGGATTCAATCCCGCGACGGAGATTGAACGAAGCCGACTTCGTCGGCGCTGGAGACCCGAGGATCGCCGCTTCTTTCCCACGGCTTGGCGGCAGTTCGTTCTCTCGTAAGGCGTTTTTCGGTTGTAGTTGCCACCCTCGCCGAAAGCATTTTCTGCTAAGCTGCGCCCGCAACTGCGCGACTAGGCACAGGGAGGCAGAACCAAAGATCCTTCCCCCGCGCGAGTCCTCGCAGCAGCGAAGCTAAACCGAGAGCAGAATTATGCCGCAATTGCGGCAAAATCACCATAACCGTTTGTAATTTATACGAAAGAGAAAATCGCTTTTTCCAAATAACAACTGGCATGCCATTTCACGCTGTTTTTCCTGTCTGCGAGGCGCGCCCCGGCTCAAACGGCACGCCCGTTCTTCGAACTTGGGTGGCGAACAGGTCCGTGGGACGGCTTCGTTCGATCCGGATCTTATGTGAGGTCCGCATCCCGGCAGCCGAAGCATTGCGCCGCGGACCTCACATAACACTCCAGATTGGACCTCACATAACCCTCCAGATTCATAGGGCCACGGCGCAGACATAGTTCTCATCATCGTCGCTCGTGGCCCGCCAGTTCAGAGAACGCCCGGACATGGGTGACATTTCGTACCCAAGGCATGGGTGACAACCTCGGGCCGAACGGTTGCCGAGGGGTTGCAGGGATTTCTGCTCCAAATCGATGAAGCCGAGATCATAGCTCATCAAGCCGGCCAGATTCCTCCAGAGCGCCTCGTGCGCCCTCGGCTCCAGAAGGACTTTCGGTTGCGACAATTTTCTCCATCGGGCGCCGCTTGAAGCCGTGGGGGGCAGATTTATAAATTCCCTATTGCACAGGCCCTTGGTTTGCTCCCGGCGGGAAATGGGGGCGGCGGGCGGATGTGCGACGGTCATCACTTTCAAGCGAGTGGAGGGCGAAATGGCGGAAAAAGAGACCGAACTACCGGTGAAGAAGGAGTCAGCGACGCTCCCTTCCCATGCCGGCCTTCTGGATTGGCATCCCTTCGAAACATTGCGGCGACAAATCGATCGGCTCTTTGAGGAGTTTCCTTCTCGCAGGAGCCTCCTCGACTTCGAACCGTTCGAGCGTTTCGCCGGCGCGTTCCCGGCGACGCCGGCGGTCGATTTCATCGAGAAAGACAAGGAATATGAGATCACCGCCGAGCTTCCAGGCTTGGACCAAAAGAACGTCGAGGTGAAGCTTTCAAACGGCACGCTCTCCATCAGCGGCGAGAAGAAGGAAGAGAAGGAAGAAAAGAAGGAGGGCTACTACTTCTCGGAACGGCGCTACGGCTCGTTCAAGCGTTCGTTCCGTGTCCCCGAGGGCGTCGACGCCGACAAAATCGAGGCCTCGTTCGAAAAAGGCGTGCTGACCCTTCGCCTGCCCAAGACGCCAGAGGCGCAGAAGGCCCAAAAGACGATCGAGATCAAGTCGAAGTAGGAATTGAGGCTCCATTCGTTGAAGCCTCGCTACATCGCGCCGGGGAAGCGCTCGCCCTTCGAAAGAGAAGATCGGCGGCGGCTCTCCGGCGTCTGGACGAGCCAGTCTTGGAAACGACGGGCTGGGCGCGCGAGCAGAACTGTCAAGCGAACGACCCATGCCGCGTCATTTTGACCCCATGCTCGTCAACGATCCCTTCGAGGATCCGGGTCTCTATGTGGATCTTGTTTTTGAGCGCCGGGCGCTGCTCTTCGATCTTGGCGATCTTCGGCGGCTTGCTCCGCGCAAGCTTCTGCGCGTCAGCGACGTCTTCGTCACGCATCGACACATGGACCACTTCGCCGGTTTTGACCATCTCCTGCGGCTTTCGCTCGGGCGGGAAAAGACGCTCGGCGTCTTTGGGCCGGATGGCCTTATCGACGCCGTCGCGCATAAGCTTCAAGCGTACAGCTGGAATCTGATCGAAGGCTACGACGGCGAACTGATCATCCGCGTCACGGAGCTCGACCCGTCCGGGCGCACGAGAACCGCGCGCTTCAGCGGACGCGCGCGGTTCGAGCGAACCGAGGGCGAATCGAGACAAAGCCTCGACGGCCTCCTGCTCAGAGAAGCCGGGCTGCAGGTCCGCGCAACGACGCTTGACCATGACATTCCCGTGCTGGCCTACGTCCTCGAAGAGCGGGCTCAAATCAACGTCTGGCGCAACAAGGCGGAGGCCATGGGGTTGGCGATCGGACCGTGGCTGCGGGCGTTCAAGGACGCTATTCTTCGCGGCGCGGATGACAACGTTCTCATTGACGTCGCCTGGCGCGACGCGCGTCAAGACAATCCG
>Ga0187782_10000636_pt1 | contig 24327 bp, 16 predicted proteins | sample 0715_SJ02_MP15_2_FD_132454 | JGI IMG/M metagenome (GOLD analysis project Ga0187782, IMG submission 132454) | Tropical peat soil microbial communities from peatlands in Department of Meta, Colombia - 0715_SJ02_MP15_20_MG | ecosystem: Environmental > Terrestrial > Soil > Wetlands > Peat | place... | reverse complement strand
TGTCACAAGTCTGCCGACCGGCAACGCAATCAACGTGTGCAACACATCATGCAGCTCATCTTGATCGCGAACATCGGGCCAAGCTTCTTCCCGTACCTGCGCAATCGCCGCAGAGTCAAGTTTCCCAACTTCCTCCAGGACTGATTGTGGCAGAATACGGCGCATCTCGACTGCCCGCGCACGGCGCTCTTCCAGAGGAGCATCGTCGAGATATGCATAGGGGTTGGCATTCAGAATTTCGTGGGAAAACTGCGAAGGCACCGGTGTATCCACTGCCAGAACACGGATCCTACCATCTTCGATTCTGCCTAGCACGTCCTTCAAACCATCCAGATCCATCGCCTCGCTGAGGACATCCTTCATCACCTCTTTCACCAGAGGGTGATCCGGTATCTGGATGTCCCCGACGATGTTTTCCTGGCACGCGGCAACGTCAGGAAACACCGATGCCAGCAGGTCATCCGAGCGAATACGCTGAATCTGCGGCGGAACTTTCTTCCCTCCCTGGAAACGCAGTAGCGCCAAGGCGCGATTCGCATCCCAGCGCCACCGCGTACCGAAAATAGGCGAAGCTAACGCGGCTTGCTCTAAAACCGGCTGGACAGTTTCGGCATTCAGAAAATGAAAAACATCAGCCAGCGGAAAACTGTGCTGCTCAGCCAAAGCGATGTTGAGACCATTGTCGGTAGCTGCTGCCTGGAGTTCAAAATTGAAGCTGCGGCAGAAGCGTTTGCGGAGAGATAAACCCCAGGCTTTGTTAACGCGTCCACCAAACGGGGCGTGAATGACCAACTGCATTCCGCCGCCCTCGTCAAAGAACCTCTCGGCAATGATCGTGTCCTGGGTTGGCACAGCGCCCAACACGGCGCGGCCCTGCAGAATGTACTCAATCATCTGCTCGGCACCGGAATCGTCCACTCCACATTCTTCTTTCAACCACCCGATTGTCTCCGCCACCTGAGGCTGAGCTGCGGAAAATCCGACAGGGAAAACATTCTCCAGCCGATGGCTAATTTCGTTCCGCAAATTAGCTACATGAGCGGAAAGCTCTTGGGTTCGTGCCGGAGCTTCTCCCAACCAGAAAGGAACCGTCGGGGGTGCACCATGGGCATCTTCTACTAGCACGCGGCCGGACTTCCCTTCCACTCGCCGGATGCGCCAGGACGTATTGCCGAGCAGAACGATATCCCCGGCGTTGCTTTCAACCGCAAAATCTTCATCGAGCGTACCCACTGTGATTCCTTCCGGCTCGGCAACCATGGTAAACAGGGCCGTCTCGGGGATTGCCCCGCCGCTGGTGATCGCCGCCAAGCGGCTCCCGCGTCGCGCCCTTAACCTTCGATTGACGCGATCGCGATGCAAATACGCGCCGTAACGACCTCGTCGTGCGGCAATGCCCTCAGAAAGCATTTCCAGAATTGCATCGTAACTTTCTCGCGAGAGATTACGATACGAATAGGCCCGCCTAATCAGCCGGAATAGCTCGTCCTCATCCCAGCCTGATCCCTGTACCGCGGGCATTCCTGCCCGCGAAGACGACCCCTCGTCGGCAACATTCGCGGACAAGAATGTGCGCACCACAACGATATCTTCTGCAGCGCATGCCGCAACAATCTGTTGAGCCAGGATATCCAGCGGACTTTCCGGAATTATGATGCGATCCAGTTCGCCCTGTCGGATGGCACGGGCGAGTGCTGCACATTCTTGAAGTTCATCGCGAGTAGTGGCGAAAAAACGCCCCTTCGGAACCGCACCACGCCAGTGTCCCGACCGTCCCACCCGCTGCAGCGCCACGGCGATCGCCCGCGGGGAACTGATCTGGATCACAAGATCGACCGTACCAACATCAATCCCCAATTCAAGCGACGCGGTCGCGACCAGTGCTTTAATCTGACCATCTTTGAGTTTTCGTTCGGCATTAAGCCGCAGCTTGCGGGATAGGCTTCCGTGGTGAGCTGCGACATTGTCCGGTCCCAGCTTTTCCGCGAGATGGTGCGCGACGCGCTCCGCCAGCCGCCGCGTGTTTACGAAAATCAGTGTTGACCGATGCTGCAGGACCAATTCAGCAATTCGGTCGTACATCTCGTCCCACATTTCATTGGTCGCTATGGGTCCAAGCTGGCAGGCAGGAACCTCGACCGCGAGATCTAGTTTTCGCTGATGGCCGATGTTCACAACCACCGGCGCCGGTCGACCGTTTCCAGTGAGGAAGTGGGCGATTTCCTCGATTGGCTTCTGCGTAGCGGATAAGCCAATGCGGGTAGGTGGCCGCTTCGCAAGCGCTTCCAGTCGCTCAAGGGATAACGTCAGATGCGCACCACGCTTGTCATCTGCAACCGCGTGGATCTCATCGACAATCACGGTTTTCACATCTCGAAGAATCGCGCGGCTTCGCTCGGCTGTAAGCAGGATGTATAACGACTCGGGCGTGGTCACCAGAATATGCGGAGGGCACTTCAGCATGGCGCGCCGCTCGTGCATCAGCGTGTCCCCCGTGCGAACTGCCGTGCGAATCTGTGGCATCAATAGGCCGCGCTCTCCTGCCATTTGCAAAATTTCGCCCAGCGGGATTTCAAGGTTCTTCTGGATGTCGTTTCCCAATGCCTTCAAGGGGGAGATGTAGAGGACTTCAGTGCGGTCTTGAAGATCGCCGTCAAGCGCTTTTCGCACCAGCCCATCAATGCAGGCAAGGAATGCAGCTAGCGTCTTGCCAGATCCAGTGGGTGCTGAGATCAGGGTTGTATGGCCAGCGAGGATATGCGGCCATCCTTGCTCCTGCGGCTCAGTCGGCGAGCCAAACTTCCGAACAAACCAATCCCTGACCAGAGGGTGCGCCCACGCAAGGGAGGAAGGGAGAGAAGACATTGACCTATTTTAACGGCAAAGCTGGAGTTTCGCAAAATATTCGCCTGTAAACGCAGCCAGCTACGCGCTTTCTAACTGCCGATATCGGTGATCAAAAGCCCTCGAAATGGTAGCAACGCGATGGTCTAACCTCCGGCAGCAGAGAGCCAGGAGCCAATAGCTGGCAGCTCAAATGCTAGAATCGCCTGCCATGGCCAAAGCACAATCCGCCAGATCCCGTGCCAAGAAAATTAAACTTCTTTTGTTCGATGTGGACGGGGTCATGACCGATGGCAAACTCTTCATCTTTCCAGCGCCGCGCGGGCTTGCCCAGCCGGGACGAGGCCACGTCGCCCAGCACGAGGATTTCGGCGGATTCGGCCTGCACAGCGAAACCATGATTGAGGCGAAAGGTTTTCACGCCCACGACGGAGCGGCAATTTCATTGGCGAGGCTGGGAGGCATAAAAACTGGCCTCATCACTAAACGAATATCAGAAACTGTAGCGCTGCGTGCCCGCGACCTCAAACTGGAGCACGTGTACCAGGGCATTCAGGATAAATTAACCGTCTTCGAAAAGATTCTTCGGTTGGAAGACATGGATTCTGCCGAAGCCGGATACGTGGGAGATGACGTCATCGACCTTCCGGTCATGCGCAATTGCGGACTGGCCGTCGCCGTGGCAAACGCTCGCGCGGAAGTAAAGAAAGAAGCGCATTACGTAACGACTCACGGCGGCGGGGATGGCGCATTGCGCGACACTATTGAGTTTATTCTGAAGGTCCAAGGCAAATGGCAACGAGTGGTGAGCAAATACATCTGCGAGAGGAACTCGAAAACCAGCCGTTAGCTATCGGCGCTCAGCGTTCACTCACTGAAATTTAGAGAACGCTGTAGCACCAAATGCTAAATTCTAACGGCTGAAAGTAAAAACCCATCGGTTGCCTGCTTGGGGCGTGCTCGGGTCGACAACCGATGGGCTACCGTTTCTCCTTACTCACCCTGTGTTTTCAGGAGTATGTGTATTCATTGAACCCCAAACCCGAGTAAAGTTGCGGCTATCTTTGTAAATCTTTGTAATGCTGGTCACTCTGGTATCGCGGGCGGACGAGCGGCCATGAGTTGAGTGAAACGGGCATCGCTGCGCAGGTGCTCGAAATCTGGGTCTTTGTACACATCGTCAATCGCTTTGTAACCCTCCTCCATCGCACGTTTCAGATACTCCAGGGACCGATCACTGTCCCCTTGCTTGGCGAACAGTTTAGCCAAAACGTATTCGAAGTGCGCTCGGTCCTCAGGTGAAGCCATTTGCGCGGCGATGCCGGTGTGAGAGGTGCGCTCGAATACGCTGGGATCCAGGCGCACGGCCTCAGAGTAGGCAACTGTGGCCTTCTCGAACTCCTTCTTGGAAAAATACGCAGCACCCAGGTTGCTGTAATACGAGGCGGAGTCCGGACGAAACTTTAGTGCAGCTTCGTATTGCTTGATGGCATTCCCATACTTCTTTTCCAGGTAGAAGATAACGCCAAGATTATTGTGGGCATCCGCGAACTCGTGATTGAAGTGGATGCACCGCTCGAAATCCTTCCTGGCATTCCTGTATCGCTGAAGCAGCAGTTCGGTGATTCCCAGTTTGTTCCATATTTGAGGGTTCTTCGAGTCCTTCTCCTGGGCAGCACTGTAATAATCCAACGCGTCGAGGTAAGCCTTCTCCGCCCGCAGTTCGTCGCCGCGCCGCTCCAGTTCTTCACTCGAACTATTGGGAGATGGCGGTTGCGTGCGTCGCATTGGGGGCGGAATTACCTGCACCAGCTCAGTATTGGATTGGCTTCTCACCAGGGGTACAGCGAACAACAAGATCAGGAAGGACGTGACACAAGAACGGTACATAAGCTCACCTCCCACAAAGGCGAACTACCCGCCACTACACTCCGGAAGCGACCCACTAATGAGGACTTTCTGTGGCATCCGTCGGAGCCTTTGGTGGAGGGTTAGACGATTTGTCGTCTTTAAAGATACCCGCAATTTTGCCGAAAATCCCTTTTTTCTTTTTACTTTCCTCATTGGCGGGATCCTGCACGCCGCTTGCCTGCGTGCTACCTCCGCTGACACTGGAGTTAGCGGCCGGTGGCGGCAGGGGCTTGTCGTTCCCCAAGCCGAAAATACGCGAGAAAAAGCCTTTAATACCCGTGCTCTGATCACAGGTTGTTGTGGGTTCGGTGCCGATGATAAAAGCGGCCGTGTAGGTCTCAGGGCAGGCTGGCGTGGCCAGCAGGTTCGTTGCCTTATCCAGTTGAACATCGACCACACCGGTTGGCTGAGAGAAGGGCTGCATGTCCGCATATTGCGGGAGCTCGGCGGCTTTCTTCATGAACTCCGCCCAGATGGGCGCGGCGGTTTGCGCCCCGCTCAAATGGAGATCGCTGTAGTCATCGAATCCCACCCACACCACGCACAGAAGATTGCTGGTGTAACCTGCAAACCAGCCATCATGTGAACTGCCGGTTTTGCCGGCGGCCGGCGCCTGGAAACCGCGCCCCCGAACTGCCGAAAATCCCAGGCCGTTATCAATGACCCCTTGCATCATGTCCGTCATCACATAAGCCACACGGCCGTCCAGCACCTGTCGGCGCTCCGGTTTTAATTCGGCAACCATATCGCCCTCGGCGTTGCGGACAGAATCCAAAAGTATGGGCGAGACCCGAACCCCGGAATTTGCAAACACTGTGTAAGCCGCAGTCATCTCCAGGGGTGTGGCATCGTAGGCTCCGAGCGCCATCGCCGGTGTTGGCTTGACCGAGGTGATTCCAGCAGCTTTGGCGAGATCTGCGACCTTGTCATAACCCACTTCCTGCGCCAACTGCACCGTCGCATTATTCAAGGACATGGCGAGCGCATATCGCGCCGTCACAGTTCCGTGGTATTCCTCTTTGTAATTGCGTGGCTCATAGATCTGGTCACCATAGGCAAAGGTGCTCGGTTGGTCTTCCACAGTTGAGGCGGGTGTAAACACGGGATTCGCTCCCGTGACGCCAGTATTGATTGCCGCAGCATACACGAACGGCTTAAAGATAGATCCCGTTGGACGTTTCGCGACTGCATGATCTAGCTGACTGAACCCGTAATTGCGTCCCCCAACCAGAGCCAAAACCTCGCCTGTATGCGGATCCATCGCGACCAGCGCTACCTGTGCTTGTGGCCCGGGCTCAACCGTAGTCTCATATTTGTTCTTTCCCACTTTGACGCGCTTGGTGCGGCGCTTATTCACCTGCTCGTCCACCAGTTTCATGCCAGCTTCAACTGCCTGAGCTGCCGCTCTCTGCAAATCTGGATCAAGTGTCGTGTAGATCCGATAAGACTGTTCGTTCAACTCGCGTTCACTAAACTTGGCCGCAAGCGTGTCACGCACCAGATCGACAAAATAAGGTGCATCACTGGCCTCAACATTAGGAGGGGCGAGCTTCAGCGGGGTAGCTTTGGCTTTGTCTGCTTCGGCGCGGGTGATCGCATGAGTCTCAACCATGCTGTCCAGCACGACGTTACGCCGTTCCAGGGCACGTTCGGGGTGGCGATAAGGTGACAAATAGCTGGGGCGCTGGATGATACCCGCCAGCAAGGCCGCTTCAGGAAGGGAAATATCTTTAAGGTCCTTGTCGAAGTAAGCCCGCGAGGCTTGGGCAAATCCGCTGATGGTAAACGAACCGCGTTGTCCAAGATCAACCCAATTAGCATAGAACTCAAAAATTTGTTGTTTGGTAAACTTCTGTTCCAGTTGCTCCGCGATCAACATCTCGGTCAGCTTGCGTCGAATTGTTTTTTGCGGAGTTAGAAAGAAACCACGCGAAAGCTGCATGGTCAGCGTGGATCCGCCTTGCTCATGGCGTTCATGCCAGAAATCGATCCACGCGGCCTCTGCCATGCGCACAAAGTTCACTCCGCCGTGCTGAAAAAATCGTCGGTCTTCGATCGCGAGCACAGCGTCTACCATTACCGTTGGGATCTGATCGTATTTCACCACTTGCCGCTTGGCGCGCTGCTCGACATCAAACGCAGTGACAATCTGAGGCTCGAGTTCATAGGCCTGCAGCGCCCCAGACTTGCCGCTGATGCTGGTGACGGTTCCCTCCTGGATGCGAATCGTTGCCGCTTCAGGACTGTGGTAGGACTGTGGCCCCGGTTTGATCTCGATGCCCCCACTCAGAAGCCGATAGCTTCCCAAGGAAGAGCTGCTGTCGGTTGTGTATCCCGCGCGCTGAAGCTGTGTGGCGATCTCGCGAACACTAGTGTTCTCACCGACCTCGACCGACCTGGGCTTGGCGTAGATCTTGGCCGAACTGCTGAAGACCTGTCCGCGAAAGCGCTGCTCGATGATGCGGTCGTATTTGATGTAGTAATAAGAAAACCAGGCACTCGCGCCCAGTCCGAGAACGATGAACACGAGCAAGGCAACCCGCATTACCGGATCGCCTGAAATAACTTGCTTTGCGGCGTTCGCGCGACTCGATTTTCCCGGAATCTTTATTTTGATAGCCACGTTGACTCAGTAGAACTGAGCACACGAGCGCGCCCCAACCCTCTTCGAGACGGCCAGACGCGGGAATGCGTTTTCCTCATGCAAACTTCTGATGATCGCTGCCCTGCCCATCCAATGCTGCGCAGATTGCACCTTGACCATAATTCTAAATCAACGTGGAAGGGCTGGGCTAAAAGGGACTCTTGTTTTCCGTCGAGGGGTCGAAGTGCAAATCCATGGGATAACCTGGCAGGTCCACATGCACAGTGTAGGGTGCCGAAATCGTTAATGATCCGGTTCCAGTGGTGCCATGACGCTGTACCTTGATCTGATCTTTATTCAAAGGAATATCAAGTTCCTGCGCCTTCTTCAAAACCGTTTGTTGGATCTCGGCCTCCGGCTTGGTCGTGTAGGTCTGTAGCGTCGCTTCAGTTTTGATCATGTCCTGGAATTCGTAATTTGCGTAATACACGGGAATGAGGGCGGCGCCCACGTAGATGGCGAACACAATCACCAGAAGGCCGAAAGCCAGTTTCACTACACCCATCGTTCACTCCCGACTCGCCGGTGCTCGTGGCTCATTGCGCCGGCCGCAAAGCGGTAAAATATTCCGTTATTGCGGCGATGCTAACATCGTGCACTTCGCGAGTCGAGCGATGAACAACTTCCACAGTACCTTCGGTAACCTTCTTTCCGACCGTAACCCGAAAGGGAATGCCCACCAGGTCAGCGTCTTTGAACTTTACCCCTGGCCTTTCGTCCCTGTCGTCTAGTAACACGTCGACACCGCTGGCCTCCAGGCGGCGAGTAATGTCCTCAGCAGTGCTGAGCAACTTGTCATCCGACACATTGGTCGGGGTCACGATAACTTCGAAAGGCGCAATCTGCGAGGGTAACCAAAATCCATTTTCGTCATTATTCTGCTCGACCGCGGCCGTCAGAATCCGCTCCATCCCGATTCCATAACTGCCCATAATCAGGGTGACTTCTTTGCCGTTGCGGTCGAGCACGCGCGCGCCCATCGCCTCCGCGTACTTGTAGCCCAGCTTGAAAATGTGGCCGATTTCAACTGCGGTCTCGATGTGCAAGGGACTGCCACAGTTCGGGCATCCTTCCCCAGCCTCCACATTGCGGATATCCGCCATGGCTGTGTACTGGAAATCGCGCCCCGGCGTCACATTCTTGAAATGATAGTCGAGCTTGTTGGCGCCGCAGATCATGTTCTTCCGGCCCTCCAGAGCTTGATCCATCACCACAGCGACACTTTCAATTGCACCGGCAAGCTCCTTGGAGACGGTGGACCGCACTTGTAGCCCCACCGGACCTATAAAACCGCCCGGCCCTCGGAAGTGTCTTTCCAGCTCTTCCGGGTGCATGGGACGCAACTCCGCAGCGCCCAGCAACGTGAGCAGCTTGGTTTCATTAACGGTGTGATCCCCACGAAGAAACACGGCAATCGGCGTTTCCGAGGCACGGCCGCTGTCTCCCAGCTTCTTCGCCATATACGCTACTGCTTTGATGTCCTGCTGCGGAGAAACTCTTAAGAACTCGGCTACGTCGGCGATCGCGCCCTTGCCCGGCGTGTGAACGAGCAGCGGTTTTCCATCTCCTTCGGGCGGCAAATCTTGTACTGGCGCAAGCTTCGAGGCAGCTTTCTCCAGATTCGCCGCATAATGGCAATTCTCGCACCTTACAATCTGGTCCTCTCCGGCCGAGGTGGGCACGGCAAACTCGTGCGACTCTGATCCCCCCATGGCACCCGAGTGTGCTTCCACCACCACGTATTTCAGACCGCACCGATCAAAGATTCGACAGTAGGCGTCGTAGTGTTTCTTATAGGAGACATCGAGCTCCGCCGCATCTATGTCGAAGGAATAAGAATCCTTCATCAGAAATTGGCGGACGCGCAGCAACCCCGACTTCGGACGCGGTTCATCGCGAAATTTCGGGGCAATCTGATACCAGATTTGCGGCAGTTGCTTGTAGCTCCGCAGTTCTTTGCGCGCAATCTCGGTCATGACTTCTTCTTCGGTGAAGCCGAGGCACAGATCGGCACCCTTTCGATCTTTCAGGCGAAACATCGTTTCGCCCATTCGCGACCAGCGTCCACTCGCTTCCCACAGTTCACGAGGATGCAATGCCGGCAGGTAAAATTCCTGCCCGATCTTGTTCATTTCGTGGCGCACGATGCCGATGATTTTGTTGAATGATCGCTGCCCCAGAAACAGATATGAATAAATTCCCGCAGCAAGCTGGCGGATGTAGCCCGCCCGCACCAGAAACTTGTGGCTGGCGACCTCGGCGTCCGCCGGCGCCTCGCGCAGTGTAGGAATAAACAGTTCAGACCAGCGATACATGTTTTTTCCAGGTAGAAGGAGAATTTTTGATTGTAAATGATTGCCAAGCAATACGTGAGACGGTAACCGTTCACGGTAGTGTCTTAATTTAGTTAAGACACTACCACCGTTCACCCCCAGATCGTGGCAGAGCAGGTCACATTATTTCCGTTCCCCACAAATCGTGCAGGTGCACGATTCCCTGTAGCTTTCTATTCCCGTCAACTACCACCAACGAGGTGATTTTCTTTTCCTCCATGAGCGCCAGCGCTGCAGCGGCAAACTCGTCACCGGAAATTGTCTTGGGATCAGGTGTCATGCACTCACCCGCGGTCAGATCAAGCGCGTCCTTGCCCCGCCGTTCCAGCAACCGCCGCAGATCGCCGTCACTGACAATTCCTACCAGCTTTTCGCCGTCAACCACCGTGGTAACCCCCAACTTCTTGCGTGACATCTCGTAGATCACCTCTGGAATTCCGGTCTGCGGCGTCACCTTGGGCACAGCATCACCCGTATGCATGAGCGATTCAACCCGCGCCAGTCGCTTACCCAACTTCCCGCCAGGATGCAGATTGGCAAAATCCTCTTCTTTGAATCCACGCTTCTCCGCCAATGCCATGGCCAGGGCGTCGCCCAATGCCAACATGGTCGTGGTTGAGGCCGTCGGCGCCAGTCCAAGTGAACATGCCTCCTTTGCCACTGAGCAATCGAGAGCAATATCCGCTGCCGCTGCCAATGTCGAAACCTGTGTCGGGCGGGCACTCTTGCCCGCCGGCTTGGAAATAAGCTCATCACAAGTCATGGCGATGAGCGGCACCTGCAACCGCTTCAAGGTTGCCAGCAGCCGCAAAATCTCCTCGGTCTCGCCGCTGGCCGACAAAGCCAGCACTACATCACCACGCACAACCATCCCCAAATCGCCGTGTATCGCTTCTACCGGATGCATAAACACAGCCGGTGTTCCCGTGGAATTCAGCGTGGCTGCGATCTTGCGCGCAATGAGCCCGCTCTTTCCCATCCCCGTAACCACGATTCGCCCGGTGCAGCTATGCATAAGGGCGACGGCGCTATTGAATGCTTCCGCCATCAGCCCTGCAACGCGGTCTGCGAGTGCACGCAACGCCTCCGCCTCGATGCGCACCACTTTTTCGCCAACATGTTTCATGGAAGCAAGAATCTTAGCAGGTCATTCAGCATGCGCGAGACGCCTGCAGATAACTTAAAGCCGACTTAGAAGTGATCATCCAGGCGTTTTCTCAGCTCGGCTCTCTGTCCCACCCCAGCGAGACCTGTCGATTGAATCAAGCGATCCCACGGGCCGGCCTGCCAATTATCCTTGTGGCGCTCTTCATAGATCCAAGGCGGCAGCGTGATGAGCAGTCTTCGTGCCAATGCCTGGGAATATGGCTCGTACATTGCGCGTAAAGAAGCCAGCTTCTCGTCAAATTCCGCCCCCTCCTTCAATTTCAATCCTCGTTCGGAAAGGCTCTGCCGAAGCTGCGCCAGCAGTTGCGTCGGGAGGCGGTCGGGAAAGCTACTGTCATACTGCGCGCGTATAACCTGGGTCAGGTCCACAACAGCATGCCGGGCCATGGCAAAGGTAACCTTCGCCTGGTCAGGGCGGAGCCCCTCGATTCCCGCAATCACCAATGCCGTCGCGTCCAGCACCGCGGTTAAAGCGCCTAGCCAGGATTGATTGACGTGTTGGGAACGAAAATAAACCAGCGGCGGATAGGAGATATGACTCTCCAGAACTTCGCCGGCCGACCGCTCCCAGTCGCGAAAAACCTGATCCAGCAATCTCTGCTGTGGCGAGTTTCCCAGCCTGGCCAGGAATTCCGCTGCCGTCGGAGGCGAGCCGGCGTGTACATCGAGCAGTGAAATCTGCAGTTCACGCCGCGAAAACGAGGAATAAATCGTCGGCAGATAGCCGATCACGGTCCCGAGGAAGCCAAAGCCCATTCCGGCTTCTACCACGGCCAAAGCACGCGAAAGCGGAGAGGTGGGAACAATGTCTCCATAGCCCAAGGTAAAAAACGTCTCACCGCTGTGGTACATAAGCCGGCCGAAATTGATTGGCTCATTCGTCAGCTGGACGTGCTCGCCGGCCCCGTATTGCAGCAGGGCAAAGCCAAAGATCAAGCCGGCGGCCCAAAACGCGAGCAGGAGAATCTGCGAGAGCGGCCCAAAATAGCCCAGAAAATTTTCGCGCCGGCCAGGGGACTGAATGTGAGTTGTAATCGCCCGCCATGGCCTCCATGTATTTCGATAAAACCACGCCGTGATGCGGAAGTGCCGCTGCACCCGACGCGGCAATACCACAGTTTCGAATGCATCCAGTAGCACGGCGAGAATCAGCAAAGAGCCGGCGATGGTGGCGAAAAGGCGCATGGGCGGCTTCGGTGATTAACTTAGATGAAAGCGAATACTAGCAGATTCAATCTACGCCAGCGTCTACGGTGTTAAATGCGCGTCACTTACTGCCTTATGCACTGCCAGCAATTCCTTCAACAAGGCTCGTAATCTGGTTGATTCCAGCGCGTTCGCACCGTCGGACTTCGCCTCTTTTGGATTGTCATGAACTTCCAGGAAAATTCCGTCCACCCCGGCGGCCGCGGCTGCGCGTGCCAACACGGGGATGAATTCCGGCTGGCCCCCGCTGGCCGCAGGTCGATCTTCATCGCCATGTGCGGCGGAGGGCAACTGAACCGAATGAGTCGCATCAAAGACCACCGGGGCAAACTTGCGCATAATCGCCAGAGAGCGCATATCCACAACAAGATTGTTGTATCCGAAGCTGGAACCGCGCTCGGTAACAAACACTCTGTCATTGCCCGCCGTACGACATTTTTCCACTGCATGTTTCATGTCCCAGGGCGACACAAACTGGCCTTTCTTGATGTTCACCGCACGCTCGCTCATGGCAGCGGCTACCACCAGATCCGTCTGGCGGCAAAGAAAGGCGGGAATTTGCAGGACATCTGCGACTTCTGCCACTTTGGGCACGTCCACCGCCTGGTGCACGTCTGTGAGCACGGGCACGTGAACCTCGGCTTTCACTTTCTTGAGAATCCGCAGTCCTTCGCTGAGACCGGGCCCGCGAAAGCTGCGAATCGAAGTCCGATTAGCCTTGTCGTACGAGGCTTTGAAGATGAACGGGAAATTCAGGGAGCGGGTTACGCCTTTGATAATTTCCGCCACGCGAATGACGTGCACTTCGCTCTCGATAACGCATGGGCCGGCAATGAGAAACAGATCCCCAGAACCAATGTGGATCCCCTCGACTTGAAATGAAAGTGACAAAATTCGAGTTTCACATTTCGAGTTTCAGGATCGGCGCAACGAGATTGAGTCTCGAAAGCAGAAAGTCTGAAACTTGAAACTGCGTTATCGGCTGGTGACCTTCTGCGGCCGATGAAACATCTCAATTTCAGCGGCGGCTTCCTCCGCCCGCCTCTTGAGTCCATGCTCGTAAGATGCGCCAATAAATGACTTGAACATGGGATGCGGCTCTAGCGGCTTGGATTTGAACTCAGGGTGGAATTGGCAGCCAATAAAATGCGGATGATCAGGCAATTCCACGATTTCTACATAGGTGCCGTCCGGAGTAGAGCCGGAAATTTTCAGCCCCCCCGCCGTTAGCGGAGCTTCATACTCCCGATTGAATTCATAGCGATGGCGATGACGTTCGCTAATTTCCAGCTGACCATAAATCCTGTGGGCCAAGGTTCCGGGTTCAATCTTGCATGTCCAGGCGCCCAGGCGCATCGTGCCGCCCAGCTCTTCTACACCCCGCAATTCGCGAAGCTTGTAAATCACCCGATGGGGGGTGGCCGGATCAAACTCACTGGAGTTCGCCTCCGCCAAGCCGCATACGTTGCGAGCAAACTCAACGCAGGCAGTTTGCATACCCAAACAAATCCCGAAGTAGGGAACTTTGTTTTCGCGCGCATACCGAATTGCGTTCAGCATGCCTTCGATCCCGCGCTTGCCGAACCCGCCGGGAACCAAGATGCCATCATAATCTCGTAATTGCTCCTCGCATGCCCGGCTGCCAGCTTCTAGCCCTTCCGCTTCCACCCAATTCAGCTGTAGCTTTAAATTGTGCGCCAAGGCGCCATGCACCAGCGCTTCTTTTAATGATTTGTAGGAATCCTCGTACTCGACATATTTGCCAACGATCCCAATTCTGACTTCCGCCTTCGGGTTATACACACGATGTACGAGATCTTCCCATTGCTGCAAATCGCGTTGTTTCGCTTCCAGCCGGAGGTATTTCAAAACGAGGGCATCCACACCTTCATGCGAGAACACCAAAGGAACCTCGTAGATCGATGCGACATCTTTCGCTGTAATCACCGCTTCCTCTTCCACGTTACAGAACAAAGCAATCTTCGATTTGATCTCCTTCGAAAGAAAACGATCGGTGCGGCACAAGAGGATGTCGGGCTGAATCCCGATGCTTAGCAGTTCTTTAACCGAGTGCTGCGTCGGCTTGGTCTTGAGCTCTTGCGCAGCTGCAATAAAAGGCACCAGCGTCACGTGCACGAAGAGCGTATGCTCCCGACCCAGTTCCTGACGCATCTGACGGATGGCTTCCAGGAAGGGCAAGGACTCGATGTCACCGACGGTTCCGCCAACCTCCACGATACAGACATCCACTTCCTGGGCCACTTTCTTCATCGCACTCTTGATTTCATTAGTGACGTGAGGAATCACCTGCACAGTTTTCCCCAGGTAGTCTCCGCGGCGTTCTTTAGCAATGATCTGCTCGTAAATTCGGCCAGTGGTCCAGTTGTTGTCGCGGGAGAGTTTGGCATGAGTGAACCGCTCATAATGTCCCAAATCGAGGTCGGTTTCAGCTCCGTCGTCCGTAACGAATACCTCGCCGTGCTGAAAAGGCGACATAGTCCCCGGATCCACATTCAGGTAGGGGTCAAACTTCATGATGTTGACTTTCAGACCCCGGCTTTCCAGGAGACAGCCAATCGAGGCTGCAGCCAGACCTTTACCCAGTGAAGACACCACACCGCCAGTCACAAAGATGTACTTTGCCGACATCGCTTCCTCGCCTTAAATTGTGGTTGGATTCTTGTGCAGGATGGGTGCACGATCAATTATGCCAGAGTTCGGGTGCGAATGGAACTGTGGATATTGAAGCCCACAATCAACTCCCCGAGGCGGGTTGGTTTCCCGGATCCCTGAACAGCGCGTGATAAATCAAGTGAGTCGTGCCATCGATCCACTCATTCAATTCGGTGGATGAAACGCGCGGAGCCTGGGCGAGCAAGTTCCAGAAAAAACTATCCACAACCCGTGCCAAAGCGGCAACGTCCACGCCGGATCGTGCGCCCGGCAATTGCTGTAAAGCACGGAACACGGCTAGCACCCGGGCCGTCGTCCAGGCGTGGATTTCTTTCTCTTTGTCCGCCAACTCGGGATCAGAAAGCGCAGCTTCTTGCCAGGCACGGTATGCGCCTAAGTAGCGCAAATCAGTGGAAAAGGCGCGGGCCAACAATTGGCGTAATCCGGAATTAATGTCCGTCGTGTCCGTCGGATGAAGCTGAAGCCTGCTCAGGTGTTTGACTAACTCGTCCATCAGCGCCAGCAGCAGCTGCCGTTTGGAACGATAATGCTGATAAAAGCTCCCCATGGCAACGTTGGCGCGGCGTATGATGTCCTCGACCGAGGTGGCCTGATAACCCTTTTCGCCGAATAAGACGAGGCCCGCCGTTTTCAACCGAGTTCGTTTCGTCTGACTGCGTTTTTGGCGCGGGTCAGGCCACACGTTTTCGCCGGCCAGCAAGTTCGGAGGTGTGACCGTGTCCCGCAGTTCCCTCACCGCTTGACCCATACACCCGCTACTGCCCCACCACAAAAGATCAACATCCACCCACCAAATATGCCGGCAATGTCGGGGTCGAGATTGGGAAACACTGCCCCGAAGAAAATGCACGAAAAAGGATCCAGAATCAGCGTCGGAAGCATTAACAGAGTAGCTGCCGCGCACCATGATTCACTCTTAATCCCAAGACCATGCAAGATCCGCCGCACCAATACACCCATGAGGAAGAAACTAAGCAGATACAGGGTCACGGTGCTAAACGGTCTGCCCGTCCGAAGTATGTAATGCCCTCCCAGGCGAATCGCGATCGTCCCCACGATCCAGAGAAGCAGGCCGGAGAGCAAGACCCTTAGTGAATATGAATTCATCTTCATATATTAACTGCGAATTCTTAATTGGTCAAGGCCAAAAAGCTGCTTCAGTGCGTAGCTTATGGAAGGCTAATCGGGAACGGACTAGACTGAAATCATTCATGAAGTCAAGAATTGCCCATCTTCTGTGCGTCATGCTTGCAACCTTGCTCCTCGTCTCACGGCCTCTGCCCGGCCAGCAGCTCGCAAAACGTCTGATTCTTAAGGACGGCTCCTACCAGCTTGCAACCCAATGGGAAGTGAAAGGCGATCGTGTTCGGTATCTGAGTGCAGAACGCAATGAATGGGAAGAGTTACCCTACTCGCTGGTCGATTGGGCAGCCACCGACAAATACGAAAAAGATCGTGCTGCCGGCATTCCCAGTCCTGAAGCAATCGAACTAGACAAGGAAATGGCCGCCGAGCGCGCCGCTGAGGAAGCCAAGACTCCCTTGGTCGCCCCCGGACTTCACCTGCCCGAAGATGGCTCGGTCATGCTTTTGGATACCTATCAAAGCCACCCACAACTGGTGGAACTGCAACAGAACGGTGGTGAGATAAATCGCAATCGGAAGGGCAACGTATTGCGCGCGACAATTAATCCTGTTGCCAGCAGCAAGCAAACCATCGAATTGGACGGGCCACACGCCGCCGTTCAAGCACACGCGACTCTGCCTTCGATTTATGTCAACCTCGAGCAGCCGCAGGACGCAAACTCACAACCACAGCAGCCCGCGCAGCCACAGCAGCCTCAGCAGGCTTGGGATAGGTTTCATATCGTTCACGCAAAGGCGAAGAACGGCAAGCGCATCGTTGGTGACATCAAGATCAGCATGGTTGGAAAAGTCAGCCAGGAGCTGAACCTGGTGCCGACCACTTCGCAGCAGCTGACGGGAGGCTGGGTGAAAGTTACACCGACCGTCCCACTCGAACCTGGTGAATACGCTCTCGTCGAACTGCTGGGAAAAGAAGGCATGAATACCCTTGTGTGGGACTTCGGGGTCAATCCCTCAGCTCCCGCCAATTCCGGTGCTGTGAAACCTGAGATTAGGCCGACCCAAAGCGCAAACCCAAAACCATAAGCAACGCAGTGTGGCGCTAGGCGGTTTTGCTGGTCGCCAGCGTACCCGCCTCTTGCTGGATTCTCCGCCAAGCGTGCCGCACATGGCGTGCTTCCGTATTTGTCTGTCCCACGCAGAATCGCAGCGTTAGACGATCGTTCAATTTTGTATGGGTCAAATACAAATCCCCACTTCGATTCAAACGATCCATGAGCACCTGATTGGCCGCATCCCCACTTTTATGCCTGAAGCACACCAGATTTAGTGGCACTGGAGCAGCCAGTTCGAACCGGCTGTCTTCCTTGACCCAGTTCGCGAAGTCCTGAGCCAGTTGCACATGTTGGCGGATATGGTGTCGAAGACCTTCGATCCCGTAATGGCGAATCACAAACCAAAGCTTCAGCGAACGAAAACGCCGCCCAAGCGGAATTTGCCAGTCCCGATAATCAAAAACCGCTCCCGATTCCGTGGCTTTGTTCTTGAGATATTCGGGTTGCACGCTGAGGGTTCGAATGAGGGCCGCGCGCTCGGCCACCCAAAAACAATCGCAATCGAAGTTGGTGAACATCCATTTATGCGGATTGAAACAATAAGTGTCGGCAAACTCCAGGCCATTGTGAATGTAACGAAATTCGGGACACAGAGCCGCCGTGCCGGACATCGCAGCATCTACATGCAGCCACAGGCCGTTGTCCTGGCAAATTCGGCCAATTTCGGCAACGGGATCAATGGCATTTGAAGAAGTCGTTCCCACAGTCGCGGTGACGAAACAGGGTTTGAGGCCAGCCTGACGATCTTGCTCAATTTGGCGAGCAAGCGTATCGGGGCGCATCGCGAACTTCTCATCTACCTCAATCAATCGCAGGTTCTCGCGTCCAAGTCCCGCAATTTGCACATCTTTTTCGATGGACGAATGTGCTTGGGTTGACGTATATGCCACCAACTTGCCATCCGCCCCCCTCCGATTGGCAGCAAAGTTCGTTGCGCGTTCCCGCGCTGCCAGCAACGCGCATAATGATGCACTGGAAGCGGTGTCCTGGATCACCCCACCGCCGGCATTCCTGGACAGAAATTTCTCAGGCAGTGCCAGCATCTCCACCATCCAATCTAAAACGTGCGTTTCCAGTTCGGTGCACGCAGGACTGGTGGCCCAAAGCATACCCTGCACGCCTAATCCAGAAGACAATAAATCTCCCAGAATGGCCGGGCCAGAGGCATTGCAGGGGAAAAAAGCGTAAAAATTCGGCGATTGCCAGTGGGTAATCCCCGGTACGATCAGCCTCTCGATATCTCCCAGGATCGCGTCAAAAGGTTCACCCTTCGACGGCGGATCGACCGGCAATGCGGCACGGATTTGCCCCGGCTCCGCACGTGAAAGTACGGGATAGGATTCGATTCGGGCATAGTAATCTGCAATCCAGTCTACGACCGCGTGACCGTTCCGGCGAAACTCTTCGGAGCTCATGTGAAATGATTTTTCTCTGGGCATTTTGTGCTCCACAGTAACCGAACGCATAGCTCAGAGTCTGCCTTTGTGACTTAAACCGAGCAGCCAAAGTCAGACCAACTGACCGTAGAATACCCGTGTTTCATACTCAAGCGACACACGCCCATTTATCTGGCGCGCATTGAATATCTCGCGCAACTGCGCCAGCATAGGTTTATAACCCGGATGGCCGGGTTCAGGCGTATACGATGACGAGAGTAGTCGCCCTTCGAGTGCTGAGTAATCCAAGTCCTGGCGGACTGCGAAGACCCGCGATTGATACGCTGATGGAGCAAAGAAGTCGGCGATCTCTGCCGTGGTGCGCTCATGCCGCACTTCGCGGTAGTCGGTTCCGTAAGTCAGCAGTAGCTGCTCATAATCTTCGAGAAAAGCTGTGCCATTCGTTTTCCGCTCATTCCAGAGCAGCACCGTCCATCCGGCAGTTTTCAGGATACGGACAAATTCCTGCCGCGCTCTTGGCCGGTCGAACCAGTGTGCCGCCTGGGCTGCCGTGACGATATCGACACTCCGCACCGGCAGCGTCGTAGCCTCGGCGCTTCCGGCAACGCTGCTGAAGTTGAAGTATTCTGCGAGAAATCGTTGCCCCGCAGCCCGCATTTCAGGGTTAGGCTCAACCCCGAAAACGCGATTGCCGTTGTCCAGTAGCAGCCGCGTGAAGATTCCGGTTCCAGACGCAACGTCAGCAATAACAGAGTCGCGCGTCAGAGCGCATTCCGCCTTGAGCAATGCCAGTACCTCTGGCGGATACCCCGGCCTGTACCGTACGTAATGATCCACGCGCGAGGAAAATCGCTGAGTCGCATTCTTCGCCACATTTACAGTTTAGCTTCATTCGGGATTGATACGCACCTGTGCACCAGAGATCTCTTGCGCTACCATGAAACGCAGCCCCGCCGAATGTGTAGTTTCGGTTCTACTGGGAACACGATGAGGATTGCTGCGATTTTTTTCGTTGCGATTTTTCTGTTTGCGACAGTCGTGACCGATCGCGGACAATCGTCCACCCCTACGGCCCACTCTCCCGCCATTTTCGGGTTTCGTGACTCGAATACAGAATCCGCGCTGGAAAGCCGCTTTCTGGCAGTCCCCGATCCGAAACTCGCACAGCGGCATCTCCGCGTCCTGACGCAAGCTCCACATATTGCCGGCTCTCTCGAAGATAAAGCCACGGCCGATTACGTTGCGGGCAAATTCCGTGATGCTGGCCTGGAGACAGAGGAGGTCGAATATCGTGTTTGGATGAATTACCCGGCGGAGGTAAGCATAGATGTCACCGCCCCGCAAGGCGTGCACATGCATGGTCCCACTCGTGAGCATGTCGACGGCGACCCTTTAGGCGATGATCCCCGGGTCGTCGTGCCATACAGTGGCATGTCACCATCGGGCGATGCGGAAGCCGAAGTGGTGTATGCGAATTACGGCTCGCCACAAGATTTCGACAAATTGAAGCAGTTGAAAGTAGATGTTCAAGGCAAGATCGTACTGGTGCGCTATGGAGACAATTTCCGCGGAGTAAAAGCTTTCCTGGCCCAGCAGTATGGAGCGGCCGGTCTGATTATTTACTCGGACCCGGCGGACGACGGATGGCGGCGGGGCGATAAGTATCCCAAGGGCCCGTGGCGACCGGACACCGCAGTGCAGCGCGGCTCCATTGGTTACATGTTCGAATTTCCTGGGGATCCCACTACACCGGGAATCGCTTCCTTGCCTTCACTGGGCGACGAAAAGCGTATTCCGCCGGAACGCTCAGAACAGCTTCCTAAAATTCCCACGACGCCAATTTCCTACGCCGACGCATGGCCGATTCTTGAACATTTGACCGGCCCCAGTTCGAGAGATTGGCAGGGCGCATTGCCATTTACCTATCATGTCGGGCCCGGGCCGGTAAGAGTTAAGATGCATCTCAAGCAGGACTACCAGTTCCGCACGATTTGGGACGTCATTGGCCGTATACCTGGCACGCAATTTCCTAACGAGTGGGTGGTTGCCGGCAATCACCGGGACGCGTGGGTCTATGGTGCGGTCGATCCAAATAGTGGCACCGCCGCTATGTTGGAGTCTCTGCACGGAGTGGGCGAACTCCTGAAGTCGGGCTGGAGACCCAAGCGCACCGTCGTCTTCGGCAGTTGGGATGCCGAGGAAGAGGGCTTAATTGGTTCAACGGAGTGGGGCGAACAACACGAAACCGAACTGGCTGACGCTGCCGCCTATTTCAACATAGACGTTGCCGTGTCAGGTCCGAAGTTTGGAGCATCTTCGGTTCCCAGTCTTAAGCAGTTCTTGCGAGAAATCACAAAAGCCGTCCCCAGTCCCAGGGGAGGCACGGTGTACGACGAGTGGCAACGTGCAAACAGCCCGGCAAGCGATCAGGAGCCGACTGAAGCTATCGGCGAGACCAGGCGCGTCCCTGCGGCGGACCTCAAATCTGATGTGCCCGTCGGTGACTTGGGGAGCGGTTCGGATTACACGGTTTTCTTGCAGCACCTCGGGGTCCCGGCAACCGACATCAGTTCGACCGGCCCCTACGGTGTTTATCACTCGGCTTTTGACAATTTCAATTGGTTCACAAAATTTGCCGACCCTGACTTTCTCTATGAACAGCAAATGGCCCGGGTCTTCGGACTCGAAATCCTGCGCATGGCGGATGCCGACATCCTGCCGTTTGATTACCGGGAATATGGTCAGGAAGTAGGGGCCTACATCGACGCAGCCAGAAAGAAAGCTCAAACGCAATTCGGAGTTCGCGCAGTGAACTTCGCGGAGCTTACACGGGCGGCAAACCGCTTTACTCAGGCGGGCGGAAAAATGTTGCAACGCCAAACCCATCCGCCGCTTGATGCCGGCAAACTGAACCAAACTCTAATCCGCGCCGAACGTGCGCTTCTCATGCCCGACGGCCTGCCTGACCGTCCCTGGTTTCGCCATGCGGTGTACGCGCCCGGCCAGTACACCGGATACGCAGCCGTAGTAATTCCCGGAATTAACGAGGCGATTGAAAAACACGATCTCACTCGTACTCGCCAGCAGGTCACAGCACTCTCCGCGGCGCTGAACCGCGCCACCAAGGTGCTGGAGAGACATCAGTAAGCCTCTGATGTACGGATTGCCCCTACTTCAGCGTCACCAACTTCTCCACCAGCTCCGAATAGTCTTTCTTTTCTACTCCGTGAACCTGCTTGTTGTACGCGTCCACCTTGCTGGAATAATTCATTGAGCAGAATTTGGGGCCACACATGGAGCAGAAGGCAGCCTCCTTGTAATAGTCATCAGGAAGGGTCTCGTCATGCATGGAGCGCGCCGTCTCAGGATCCAGCGAGAGGGCAAACTGTTTTTCCCAATCGAACCTGTAGCGAGCATAGCTCAGCGCATCATCACGGTCTTGCGCACCCGGACGATGGCGAGCGATATCGGCGGCGTGAGCGGCAATTTTATAGGCAATAATTCCGTCTTTCACATCTTTGTCGTTGGGCAATCCGAGATGTTCTTTGGGAGTGACATAACAAAGCATCGCCGCGCCATACCAGCCGATCATGGCCGCACCGATGGCTGAAGTGATGTGGTCGTAACCGGGAGCGATATCCGTGACCAGCGGCCCGAGCGTATAAAACGGCGCTTCGAAGCACATCTCCTTTTCTTTGTCGACTTGCTCTTTGATCTTATCGAGCGGGATATGGCCGGGACCTTCGATCATCACTTGTACGTCGTAGTTCCAGGCAGTCTTTGTCAGTTCACCCAGTGTCTTCAATTCCGCGAATTGGGCTTCGTCGCTGGCATCGGCAATGCAGCCGGGGCGCAGTCCGTCCCCCAGCGAAAACGAAACGTCATGCTTCACAAAAATCTTGCAAATGTCCTCGAAGCGCTCGTAAAGGAAATTCTGCTTGTGATGATGCGCCATCCACTGCGCCAAAATTGCGCCACCACGACTTACAATTCCGGTGATGCGCTTAGACACCATCGGCAGATACTGGATCAGCACTCCGGCGTGGATCGTCATGTAATCAACACCCTGCTCGGCTTGTTCCTGAATGACCTCGAGCATGACGTCGGCATTGAGGTCCTCAACCCGCTTCACGCGCGAGATAGCTTCGTAAATCGGCACTGTGCCAATCGGCACCGGAGAATGCCGGAGGATGGCCTCACGGATCTCATGAATGTTGCCGCCAGTGGAAAGGTCCATCACCGTGTCGGCGCCGTAGTGCACGGAGGTGTGCAGTTTCTTGAGTTCCTCGTCGATATTCGAAGTAACCGCTGAATTGCCGATGTTCGAGTTAATCTTGCAGAGCGAGGCCACCCCAATGCACATCGGCTCCAGTTCCGAATGATTGACATTCGCAGGTATAATCATTCGCCCACGCGCTACTTCGTCGCGCACCAGCTCTGGCGCAAGTTTCTCGCGTCGCGCCACATACTCCATTTCCTCCGTGACCACTCCCTTGCGCGCGTAATGCATCTGAGAGAGGTTCCCGTCATGGTTCTGCGCTTTTCGGCGCGCAATCCACTCCCGCCGCGGATGAGGTACCTCATGTCCGTTGCCGCTACCAGAACCGTTTTTCGGATTCATATATTGCACCTTCGTACGATGGTAGGATCACCACTGATTATACGCTGCACCGCTGGCCAGGAGCCGTACTCGCGGCTGGATAACCGCGAAATCGAAGTTTACATTTCGCGCCCTTGTACGTCTAACCTTCTCGGGCTTAGAATCGGCGTTCCCAAAGTGAGGTCCCGAATGCGCTCTTACCGTCTCTTTGCCGTTTTATTGTTGATTGGCGCTGCCTTCGCACAAAGTGCCGTTCCGGTGAATTCAAGCGCCGAATTCAACATCGATATCATCGACAAAAGCCTCGATCCCTGCAACGATTTCTACCAATACGCTTGCGGCAATTGGCTGAAGACTGCGGAAATTCCGCCCGACCAGCCACGCTGGGGCAGTTTCACTCAGCTCCTCGAAAGCAACCTTGTCATTGAACGCGGTATTCTGGAGAAAGCTTCTGTTGAAAGTCCCACGCGCGCGCCCATTGACCAGAAAATTGGTGACTATTACGGGTCATGCATGGATGAAAGCGCGGTAAACCAGAAGAGCCTCGATCCTCTAAGACCCGAACTCCAGCGAATCGCAGAAGCACATGACAAACCAAATTTGATTGATGCTATCGCCCGTGTGCACCTCATTGGGCCCAATCCCCTGTTCAACTTCTATTCCTCGCCTGACCTGCACAACGCCGACCAAGTGATCGCCTTTATCGACCAGGGTGGATTGACCCTGCCCGATCGCGATTTTTATCTCAAGGATGACTCCAAGAATCAGCAACTGCGCAAGGCCTTAGTTGAATATTCTAGTCAAGTATTCATGCTGGCAGGTCAATCTTCGCAGAAGGCTGCCGACTCGGCGCAGACCGTATTGCGCATCGAGACCGCACTGGCCAAAGCTTCTATGGATCGCACCGCCCGCCGCGATCCCAACAATCGCGATCACAAAATGTCGCGCCAGGCCGCCGAACAGCTGGCTCCAAACTTTTATCTTGACCGATATTTCACCGACGTGGGAGCACCTGCCTTCTCCAATTTGAACGTTGCGAATCCGGATTTTTTTAAACAAGTGAATTCGCTTGTCGGATCCGAGTCTCTGGATTCCCTTAAAACCTACGTGACCTGGCAGATGCTCGATGCCTCTGCGCCCTGGCTTTCTCAGCCGTTCGTCGATGCCAATTTCAAGATGCGGCAAGCTCTCACCGGCCAGAAGGAGATTCAGGCGCGCTGGAAACGGTGTGTGAGTGCCACGGACCGCGCATTGGGTGAGGCTCTCGGGCAACGCTATGTCGAGCTCACTTTCGGGGTCGAAGGCAAACAGCGCATGCTGAAGATGGTCGA
>Ga0187782_10000635_pt1 | contig 24334 bp, 17 predicted proteins | sample 0715_SJ02_MP15_2_FD_132454 | JGI IMG/M metagenome (GOLD analysis project Ga0187782, IMG submission 132454) | Tropical peat soil microbial communities from peatlands in Department of Meta, Colombia - 0715_SJ02_MP15_20_MG | ecosystem: Environmental > Terrestrial > Soil > Wetlands > Peat | place... | reverse complement strand
AGGTGTATTGGGCTGGCTGCTGGGTGGTCCGGGCAAAACAAGCTTGCGCGCTGGATTCGGGAGGTTCTTCACGGCTGTCGAAGGCGTGTCCGCGGGCGTGATGGCGGGCGACGCGCCTTACGGTCAGACTTACACGAGCCCGGGTTCTCCCCTGTTTTCGGATCCCTATATCACTGCGGCGACCGGCTTCAACAATGGGCAGCGCTTCCCCTTGCAGTATCCGCCGCTGAATGTGACTGCAAGCCATCCCGATAATAACGTCAATTGGGCGGATTTCCTGCCCATCACGGGGCTGCCGGCGTATGACCCCCGAAATGTGACACCCTATTCGGAACAATACACGGCGTCGATCCAAAGGCAGATTGCTAGCCATTCCGTTGTCACGATCGCTTACGTGGGCAGCCAGTCGCATCATCTGCTGGCGGCGTATGAGGCCAATCCCGGAAACCCTGCGCTATGTCTGAGCTTGAGCCAACCTTCCGACGTCGCGCCAAATAGCGCCACGTGCGGACCCTTCCAAGAAAGTGCGACGTTTGTTACTGCAGGCGGACAAGTGATTAATGGAACCCGAGGCCCATTCGGTTCGGATTTCGGAAGCGTCGACTTGGAATCGACGGTCGCGTACTCCAATTACAACGCGCTTGAGGTGACGTATCACCACGCTAGTCGCCATTTGGACTTTCTGGCCGGGTACACGTACGGAAAATCGCTGGACAACGCGTCCAGTCTATCCGACCAACTCGTGCCCGGATTCCCTCGGCTAACCTACGGACTCTCGGCGTTTGATATTCGGCAGGACTTCGTGGTGAGTTATCGATATGACTTGCCGGTTGACCGGCTCTTTCGTTCGAACGACCGCCTAATGAATGGCTGGGCTATTTCTGGCATCTCTCGGTTCAGCACTGGCTTTCCTGTCACTTTCTACAATCCTACGGACGACTCCCTCTTGGGTACCGAGCCAAACGGGATCAACGCCTACACGGCGGACTTGCCCTACAAACTGCCGGGCTCTCTGGATCTCAACGGGAATCTGCGTAGTAGCCCAGACCTCGATTACTTCAACGCATCAGTCTTTCCCGCAAATCCGCCCTTGGGCGTACCCGGCAATGTTCCGCGGCGATTCTTTTCGGGGCCGGGACTGCAGAACTGGGACGTGGCGCTCCTCAAAGACACTCGCATCAAAGAAGCGATATCTTTGCAATTCCGTTTGGAAGCCTTCAACATTTTCAATCACACCAACTTCTTCGGTCCAAACGCAGTGAACGCCACGTTGGGGACCACGACGTTTGGCGACGCGGTCAGTGCGGCATCTTCCCGGCTCATGCAAGCGGGATTGAAGCTCTCGTTCTAGAGGAATCCCGGGCGCGCCGAATTGGTGTCATCGCAGTCTGGCGCGACCCGTCGCAGTGTGGTCTCCTCCGGCAAGACGATCGGTAACGAGTCGTTTCTTCCCAACAGCGGTGCTGCCAAAGTCTGTAACCTTTCGCACATCATAAGTGTGCGGCGGGAGTCTGTTTGCTGGAGCTTATCGATAAGTTGCTTAATATCAATCATTTAAGACGTATACAGAAATCATATATTACTCATACAGTAAAATACGTGCGTCGTCAGTCCCTTGCTCCCGGTTACGGTTCGGTCGTGAAGCTTGCGGTGTGCCAGGGAGTCGCGTTTCCAGCCGAGTCGGTCGCTTGCAGCTGAAGCTGATAAGACCCAGCCGGCAAAGCACCAACGTCGATGGTGTCGAGAACTGGGAAGAGCTGCGATCCTGGCGTAGGGTAGGAGGTTGTATCGGGATCGAGTCCTGTCATCAGCTTGCTTGTTGTGGCGTCCACGACGCGCAGGTGAGCTTCGGCGCATTGATTTGGGGGATCGGTCTTTCTTTCGGGGGCACGACGGGATTCGCCGTTAACCCTGCCCGTGACTTGGCTCCGCGGATTGCTCACGCGATTCTGCCGATCGCGGGAAAGAGATCCTCTGACTGGGGCTACGCACCGATCCCGATTTTCGGGCCGTTAATTGGCGGAGGGTTGGCAGGCCTGCCGGTTCGTTTCCTTGGCTTCTAGGTTTTCTTCTGCCTGAACAGCGCCTGACCGTTAGAAGGGAAAGGCGGCGAGGTCGGAACCAAGACGGCCGGAAAGGGGTGGCAGGTTCGCCCTGAGAGTCACTCTCATGTTAGAGTAGCTCTGGCGTTTCCTTGGATGCGCCACTCCACCAAACTGGGAGAACGTTGAATCATGGCCCGTGCGAAGAGTGTCCGAACCAGTCCATCATCCGTACGACTTTCCCGTTCACGAAATCTGGAAGGCGCTGCCGTAGCGCAAATGCCTGCCCGAATGCCGCGAGCGGAAGGAAACGGGGCGGTTCCGGGTCTGCGGGAGCGCAAGAAGGTGCGTTTGCGGCAGCAGATCATCGAGACTTCGATTCGTCTGTTTCGCAAGCACGGGTACGAGAATACGCGGGTGGACGACATCGTGCAGATTTTGGAGATCAGCCAGCCGACGTTCTTTCGATATTTCCCGAGCAAGGACGCCGTGTTGCGCGAAGTGGGCCGGCGAGGATTTGCCTGCATCAAGGAGCATCTGGAGACCGAGCTTTCGAGCCAGGCGTCGACGGCCGAGCGGCTTCGCGAGATGTACCACGAGATGGCGCAGGAGGTGGAGTCCGACCGGCCGCTATGGCGGGCGGTGGTGCTCTCGGGAGCGATGGACCCTGTGCGTTCGCCGGAAATGCGACAGCCGGAAGAGATTGCGGTCGGCCTGCTGCGAGAGATTCTTGCGGAAGGGCAGAAGCGGGGAGAGATCACGCGGGCTTTTCCGTTGGTTCACCTTGCCGAATTCATGGAAGGACTCTACAACACGGTTGTCCGCCGGTGGGCCGTGGATATCACCGGTCCGCACAGCTTGAGCGAGCGCGTGAGCAACACCGTCGAGTTCTTCTTGCGCGCCGTCCAACCGTAAGGAGCGGTTCCCGACAATGAAGGCCGCGGTCTGGCATGAAGTCAAGAGACCGCTGACGTTCCAGGAAGTCGATCATCCGATCCCGGCTGCTGACGAAGTTCTGATTGAGGTGGATGCATGCGGTGTATGCCATTCCGACTTGCACGTCGCGGATGGCGATTGGCCGGCGTTTGCGAGAATCGTAAAGAAACCCCTGATTCTTGGGCACGAAATCTGCGGGCGTGTCGTCGAGAGAGGCAGCGCCGTCCGCAACCTGCGCGTGGGCGATCGTGTAGGCGTTCCGTGGCTTCACTGGAGCTGCGGCGACTGTGAATTCTGCCGCGAAGGCAACGAAAATCTCTGCGTACGGCAAAAGATCACGGGCGTCACAGTGGATGGCGGTTACGCAGAACTGGTGAAGGCGCCTGCGAGCCACGCATTGAAGATTCCTGAGGGTCTTTCCGCATTGGAAGCTGCTCCACTCTTCTGCGCGGGCGTAACCGTCTACAGGGCCATCAGGCAGGCTGCTGTTTCGTCGGGCCAGTTGCTGGCGGTCTTTGGCGTTGGCGGGCTGGGCCACATCGCCGTTCAGATCGGAAAAGCTCTAGGCGCGAAGGTTGCGGCGATTGACATCTCGGATGAAAAGCTCGCTCTTGCGAAGTCACTGGGAGCCGCGCATACGTTCAACGCCGCTTCCGCCGATGTGGCCAAGGTCTTTCGCGATCTCGGCGGCGCCCATTCGGCGCTGGTGACTTCAGCGGCGAAAGCTGCCTACGACACGGCGTTCAACTGCATCCGGCCGGCAGGAACTCTTCTTGTTGTTGGTTTGCCGCCCGAGAATATCTGCTTCCCTCCAATCCTGATGGCGGCCCGAGAAATCCGCATGCGGGCCTCTGCCGTGGGCACGCGTCAGGACCTGCTAGAGACCCTCATGATGGCAGCAGCGGGAAAAGTGCGCTGCAAGGTGTTGGCTCGTCCGCTCGCAGAAGCGAACGAAGTTCTGGAGCAACTGCGTGGCGGGAATGTTGCAGGCCGGATCGTGCTCACGCCACGCTGAAGCGTCCCGCACGGTAGTCTTGCCGTTGTCCCAACGCTCGTGCTCCCGAGACGGGAAGGGCTGTTTCCGACAGGAGCAATGATCAACTCCGGAGGGCGGCCTACGCGGGCAGCCGCTTCGCTGCGACTGCTTATGCTTTCGTCTTGACGTTAGTCTCTCTAATGTGATACTCGCTATCAAAATCTCGGCGGTACCCGAATCCAGTGGCGCCGGGTGGGGGAAGTGAAGACCTTTGAACCGATCAAACTCAGACCGCGAGTTCGAAGTTTTCTTGGGGCCTGCTCACAAATCGCATGACGACGTATCGAGCTACAAGGAGGGCCTATGAGGCCTGCCATAGTGGGGAGTGGCTTGGTTTGCTTGGCGTTGTTTCTGTTTGCAAATTCTGTCGCCTACGCACAGGGTCTGGGCGCCTCAGGTGACATCATCGGGACGGTAACCGATCCATCGGGCGCTGTCGTCCCGAGAGCCTCTGTCGTCGCCGCCGAAACAGCGAGGGGGACGCAATATGCGACCACTACCGGAGACTCGGGTCAGTACCGCATCACAGGATTACTGCCCGCCGTTTATGATGTGACGGCGCAGCTTGCGGGATTCCAAACCGTGACTCAGAAGGGCGTCGTTGTTCACGTGGGTGAGACATCCACCTTGGATTTCAGCCTCAAGGTCGCGACCTCCGGGCAAACCGTAGAGGTCACGGCCGCGCCTCCCGTGGTTGACACCGAACGAGGCAGCCAGGCGAATACACTCACCGAGGATTACATCACTGACCTTCCGATCGACCGTCGCGACTACTTGACGTTTACGCTGCTCATGCCGGGCGTCTCAAATTCCACGCGGCTTGCGGGCGATCAGGATTTCCGCGTCAAGCAAACGCCTCAGAGCGGACTCTCGTTCTACGGCAGTAACGGTCGAGGAAACAGTGTGACCGTGGATGGCGGCGAGGCCCTCGGTGACTCCGGCGCGGTTCGCACCACGATCAGCCAAGACGCGGTGCAGGAGTTTCAGGTAAATCGCAGCAACTATTCGGCGGACTTGGGCGGGGCCAGCGGCGCGTCGATCAATATTGTGTCCAAATCCGGCACAAACGATCTGCACGGCAGCATTTACAGCTTCTTCCGCAATAGCGCGATGGACGCCCGAGATCCGTTCGCTTTTAGCCAGGCGCTTCAGCCCGGACAGATCTTCAATTTCCTGGCCCCTGATTCGGCGGGAGCGCCCATCAAAAATTCATTGGCCCGGTATCAATACGGCGGCACCGCGGGATTTCCAATTCAGAAGGACAAGACTTTCCTGTTCGTTGCATTCGAGGGCCTACTGCAAGATTCCCAGAACGCGGTGCCAATTCTGACGAACACGGATATCTTTCGCCCGACCCTGGCGCAGGACAAGATCATCGGCGCGCTATCGGCTGCGGGCGCGACTCCGGTAACGTGCTTCACAGGCGGCGGAATGATCGCTTCAGGCCCTGTTACAACCCCAGGCACCTGCGCCTTCGATCTCGTCGCGGGTTTGACGGTCAGTCAACTTACGGGCCTGAACGCCGGCCAGAACGCGCTGAATACTTTCCTTGTGAACCAACTCGAATCGAATGGAGGACTGTTCAACTACAACACGCGCGAATATTTGGCTTCGGGCCGCCTCGACCACCGAATCGACAATGCAAACCAGGTTTCTCTCTCTTACAGATTCGGACATGACCTCGAAGAGAATCCCGATGTGCAATCGCTGACGGGCTTCTCGGCAGGCAGCTCGATCCACACCTACGATCACACCATCACAGGTGCCTGGTTTCACGAGTTCAGCCCGACGGCTCAGAACGAGCTCTTACTTCAATGGGACTACAACAGCTTTGACGTGGTGCCCAACGAGCCGGGGGAGGTGGGACTGCAGATTCCGGGATTCGCTAACAACCTCGGAACTAACATCTTCCTGCCGAACTTCACAATCCTCCGGCGCACCGAAATCGCGGACAACGTGACGTTGGTCCGCGGTCACCACGCGATCAAATTCGGCGGCTCCGAGTTGCTGCGCGGAGATCACGCCGATTCGCACACTTTTTTCCCCGGCCGCTTCGTGTTCGGCTCGCTTCCAGGCGCGTTGATCAGCCCTCAGCTTGCAACCACGACGCTCAACCCATTACAGGCCGCCTCCTTCGGGCTGCCCCAGGTCTATCAGCAGGGATTTGGCACTTCGGATTACCCTGCGTACACCCGTCCTCTGACTGGACTCTACATCGAGGATTCCTGGGCGATGACGCCGGGGTTCACGCTGAACTATGGTCTCCGTTACGAGATCGATTCCCAGTTCCTGCCGTTGAACACGTACTACAAGGATTTTGCTCCTCGCGTTTCCTTCGCGTGGGACCCGTTCAAAGACCATAAGACGGTGATCCGCGGCGGATACGGAATCTTCTACGGACCGATCGATTCACAGATACCTCAGGTGGACTTGAGCCTGGGAGTCTTGAACAAGAATCGCAGCACCGTCGAGAATCAAAACAACGCCGCGCAGATTCCCGATCAGGTGAACAACGTCGTAGACACTTGCGGGATCGATTTTCCCCCTGGCAATCCGGTGCTGCCGTTCCGAGGGACAGGCGCGAGCCCATGCACACGCTTTATCTCGATCTATGTGGATCCGATTACCCCCACGCCCTTCTCTCCGCTTCTCCAGACGTCCAACCAGGTCTTCGGCGAATTGTTCGCAGGCGGGTTCGTTCAGTGCACGACCCCGACCGCCGGGAACAAAGCTTGCGTCACGCCCGGAGCTCTGGCCGGGATCGGTTCCGGCATATTCCCAACAAACGGCGGGCCCATCGGACCGCTGCAAGTGCTTTTCAGCAACCCGCCTAACTATAGGCCTCCCATGGCGCAGCAGGCTTCGATCGGAATTGAGCGCGAGCTCGCGCCCGGTTTCTCCATTTCTCTAAGCGGGATTTATTCGCACACGCAGCATCTTCCGGTCGCGATTGATACAAACCTGTTGAAGGCCCCGATGACAACGGTGACGCTCGCCAACGGGGAAAGCGTTTCCTACCGAAACTGGAACGGGTGCATACCGGGCAACCCGAACTCCTGCGCGGCAGATCCGCTTGGCGGCACAGAGTTTCCAGGTGGGCTCTCGCCCTGCGCAAATCCGTTCGCGTGTTTCGTGAATCCGCTGATCGTGCAGAACAATCAGTACACTTCGGAAGCCTCCGCTCTCTACGAGGGAGGCATTCTGGAAATCAAGAAACGCTTCAGCAATCACTTCACGCTCTTCGGCAACTACACCTATAGCAAGGGCTTCGACACGTCCACCGACTACAACACAGACTATGGCCCCCAAGATCCAACCAACCTGGCCTTGGACCGGAGCGTTTCGGAATTCGACGAGCGGCACAAGGTCGTAATCGCCGGAGTATTCGATAGCCCGTGGCAGCAGGAGATGCTTTCAGGCTTTCAGTTATCTCCGATTTTCACTTACAACAGTGGACATCCTTTCAATTTGCTGGCTGGAGGCGAGGTCAACGGCAACAACCACACGACGAACGAGCGTCCGATCGGAGCGCCGCGTGACTCGGGCCTCGGACCCGATCTTGTCGACTTCGACATGCGCCTCACCTGGCAGCACAAACTGACCGAGAAAGTGAATCTCCAATTCACCGCGGAAGGATTCAACATCGCGAACCGAACCAACTTTGCCAGCGTCAACAACGAAGTCGGTCCCGTTTTCGGTTTTTGCCAGGCCAATGGCGCCAACTGCGACCAAGGCCAACCGGCGTTTACGACGTTCAACGTGCATGGAATTCGGCCCGGCACGCTCCTGCCAGACGGAACGCACGCCACTCCCAGCACGCCGCTGGCGTTTACGTCGGATTTGCCCAAACGCGAGATTCAGTTGGGCGTGCGCTTGCTCTTTTGAGCTGCTTCAACATGCGGCGGGATCACGGAGATTCCCACCCCGACCCGTGATCCCGCTCATGTGTTCATTTGAATTGAATCAGCACCTTGCTCGATTTGAGAGAGCGGACTAGATACAACTCGTCTTGGGCACTTCGCAGCGAGTGAGACAAATCCGTGTTACAAGAAGCAGCGCAGGCGATGAACGTCAAAGACCTCTTCGATCTTACCGGCAGGGTCGCCGTAGTGACCGGCGGCTCGACGGGTCTCGGGCGTCAAATGGCCGAGGGCCTTGCGGAAATGGGCGCGAACCTGGTCTTGTGCGCCCGCAATAAAGAGCGCTGCGAACAAGCTGCGAATGAATTGGAGCCTCTTGGCGTAAGAACCGTCGCAGTCGGTTGCGACGTGAAGAGCCCCTCGAGCGTTCGAGACCTCGTGGCTGCGACGATTTCGGAATTTGGGCACGTCGATATTTTGATCAACAACGCTGGCACATCCTGGGGAGCGCCGGTTGAAGAAATGAAACTAGAACATTGGAACAAGGTGATAGAGACGAATCTCACGGGCACGTTTCTCTGCTGCCAGGCGTTCGGCAAACACATGACGGCGCAAAAGCGTGGAAAGGTCATCAATATCGCGTCCACGGCTGGGCTTAGCGGTTCTCCGCCTGAGTTCCAGGCAATTGGATATCACGCGAGCAAGGGTGGCGTGATTGTGCTTACAAGGGACCTGGCCCGTAAATGGGCGATGCACAACGTCCACGTAAACGCCATCGCACCGGGGTGGTTCCCGACGCACATGTCGGAGGTCATCATCGAACGAAACAAGCACAACATGCTGCAGGGAATTCCGCTGAGGCGCTTCGGCAACGATCACGACATGAAAGGGGCTGCTGTATTCCTGGCCTCCGATGCGTCTGACTACATCACCGGGCACGTGCTGGTGGTGGACGGCGGACAATCCGCCTAGAGGGACCAAGCGCGCCATGAATATTCCACTCACCCCCGTGCGGTTCTTGCGCTACGCCCGAGAGCAGTTCCCCAACAAAACGGCGATCGTGTGCGGACTCGAGCGATTCACGTACTCTCAGTTTGCTGAGCGCGCCACCCGGCTGGCGGGCGGGCTTCGCGATATGGGCGTGGAGCCGGGGGAAAGGGTCGCGTTTCTCAGTCTGAATTGTCACCGGCTGTTGGAAGCGTACTACGGCGTCTTGGAGGCCGGCGCGATATTGCTCCCGCTAAATGTCCGGCTTGCACCGGATGAACTCGCCTATATCCTGAACGACGCCGAGGCAAGCGTTCTCTTCTTCGGGAGTGAATTCTCCAATCTCGTAGATTCCTTCCGCAAGAAACTCTCTACCGTCCACTCGTTCTTTCTTCTCGATGCCGCGCCGAACGCCGCGTGGCAAGGGCCGCAGAACTACGAAGCTATCCTGCGCGCAGCGAAGCCCTATCGACCCGAGCTGATGAGTTTCGACGAGGACGCCGTCGGCGAGCTTTTCTATACGAGTGGAACGAGCGCGAGTCCCAAAGGCGTGATGCTCACGCACCGCAACATCTACCTGCACGCATTCAGCGCCGTAATGTCTCACGAGACCTCAAAGGACGGCGTGCATCTCCACACGATCCCGTTGTTCCACGCCAATGGATGGGGCGCTGCGCACACGCTCACGCTGAAAGGCTCCAAGCACGTGATGATTTCGCATTTCGATGCGGCCGAGGTTCTGCGGCTGATAGAGAAAGAGGAAGTTCAAAGCGTCGGTCTCGTCCCGGCGATGGCGATCGCCCTCGTAAACCATCGGGATCTCAACAAATACAAGGTGAGCAGCCTGAAATGGGCCAACCTGGGCGGCGCAGCTTCATCCCCCACCTTAGTCAAAGAGGTCGAGGAAAAGTTCGGGTGCGATTGTTACTCCGGATATGGATTGACCGAAACGGCGCCCGTCTTATCGACATCGGCGATGAAGGCCGGTCTCTCGTGGGAGGGCGAGAAGCGTTATGTGGGTCAGGCCATGACCGGCTACGCCATTCCCGGCGTGGAAATGCGCGTGGTCGATGCGAATGACAACGACGTTCCGCGCGACGGAAAGGCCGTCGGCGAGATCATCGCGCGCAGTGACGGCGTAATGAAGGGCTATTGGAAGCAGCCCGAAGCCACAGCGGAAGCCCTTCGCGGCGGATGGTTCCACACGGGAGACATGGCCACCTGGAATCAGGATGGATACATCCTGATTGTTGACCGCAAGAAAGACATCATCGTGAGCGGCGGCGAAAATGTCTCCTCGCTCGAAGTCGAGAAGACCCTTCTCGCGCATCCCGCCGTCCTCGAAGCGGCTGTGATTCCCGTACCCGACGACAAGTGGGGCGAGGTGCCCAAAGCTCTCGTGGTGTTGAAGCCTGGGATGCAAACGCGAGACTCCGAGCTGATCGAGTTCTGTCGGTCGCGACTGGCCCACTACAAGTGCCCGAAGTCGATCGAATTTCTCGAGAGTCTACCCAAGACGGGTACCGGAAAGATCCTGAAGAGGGAGCTACGCAAGAAGTACTGGCAAGGACAGGAAACGATACGGCCGGAGTTCGCTTCGCCCATGCGCAAGGGATCGTCCGGGTAGCCTGCCGAGCCAACGAGAGTCTATGCACCACGGATGCGGACTCCGTGAAGGAGCGTCTTGAGTGGATCTGAGTCTGAACAACGAAGAAAGACAGTTTCGCGACGAGCTTCGCGCGTGGCTTGAGTCAAACGTCCCGAAGGATTGGGCCGAATGGCGAGAAAAGCCGCTCGAGGAATCCTTTCCGTATCTGCGGACATGGCAGCGAAAGCTTCATGAGGGCCGCTGGGCCGCCGTTTCGTGGCCGAAAGAGTACGGCGGGCGAAGCGCAACGCTCATGCAGCAAGCGATCTTTTGGGAAGAGATGGCTCGCGCGCAGGCGCCATCGATGGCCAACGCTCTCGGCTTGGGGTTGATCGGGCCGACAATCATCGCGTACGGCACGGAAGCGCAGAAGAAGAGATTCGTCCCTAAAATCCTGAGCACTGACGAAGTCTGGTGCCAGGGATTCTCGGAACCAAACGCTGGCTCCGACCTTGCCGGTCTCCAGACGGAAGCACGCCTGGATGGGGACCATTATGTCGTCAACGGCCAGAAGGTGTGGACCAGCTACGGCTGGGTTGCGGATTGGTGCGAGCTTGTGGTGCGCACAGATCCGAACGTACCCAAGCACAAAGGGCTGACCGTCCTCTTGGTGGATATGAAGTCACCGGGCGTCGAAGTTCGCCCCCTGCGGCAAATCACGGGGGAAAGCGAGTTCAACGAGCTCTTTTTCCGCGATGTGCGTGTGCCAGTCGAAAACGTCCTCGGCAAGGTCAACGACGGCTGGAACGTAGCTGTCAGCACGCTGATGTTCGAGCGCGGCTCGTACGGTGCGCGGCTCCATCTTCTTTTCAAGCGAAACATCGATCGCCTCATTGAACTCTCACGCAACCAGCACAGAAACGGCCAAGTGTCCGCCAAAGATCCGCTGACGAGGCAGAAGCTCGCGCAGTGCTACGCAGAGATCGAAATCATGCGCCTGAATCAGTTGCGCGCGTTCAGCCGAATCACGGCCACAGGCGTGCCGGGACCGGAAGGGTCCATCCAAAAGATCTTCTGGAGTGAACTCAATCAGCGCCTCCAGCAGGTGGCACAGGAACTGCTCGGCCCGTACGGCCAATTGACTCATGGCGACAGCAGGGCCATCGATAACGGCATCTGGTCATACGGCTACTTGCGCACGCGCGGGAACACCATCGAAGCGGGCACGTCGGAAGTTCAGCGCAACATCATCGGACACTTTGTTCTCGGCCTGCCGCGCAGCTACTAAGAGGAGACGATGGAATTCGGATTGAGTGAGAGTCAGCAACTGCTTAGGGACAATGCGCGCAAGTTCTTCGCCGGCGAGTGCCCGATGGAGGAAGTGCGGCGCCTCATGGAGACCGAGACAGCCTACGACGCGAACTTGTGGAACAAGCTTGTCGAACAGGGCTACACCGGCATTATCCTCTCCGAGGAATACGGCGGCGTGGGCCTCGGCAAAGTCGAACTCATCCTGCTGATGGAGGAGGCCGGGCGCGCGCTGCTGCCGGGTCCGCTGTTCTCCACCGTCGCGCTGGCGGGCGCGGTCGTCGAGTCGGTCGCGAACGACTCGCAGAAAAAGAAGTATCTTTCTGCAATCTGTGCTGGCGATGCGCGTTCCACGCTTGCGATTCTTGAGGCAAGCCCCAGTTGGCGTCCGGCGGACCTGCGCATGGCAAGTGCGAACGGGAAATTGACGGGAGAAAAGCTGTTCGTAACCGACGCTGCTGCAGCCGACTTCATCGTTGTCGCCGCGCGCGACGGCATTTTCGCCGTGGATGTCAAGGCTCCAGGCATTAGCATTTCCCCGATGAAGACGCTCGATCTCACGCGCAAGGCGTACTCTGTGCGATTCACGAATACGCCCGCAGAGAGGCTTGGCGATCTGACGGGTCTGCCGCGGGCGCTCGACATCGCCACCGCGGCTCTGGCGGCGGAACTGGTCGGAGGAATGCAGCGCACACTCGATATCACCGTGGACTACGCGAAAATGCGGAAACAGTTCGGCAAGCCAATCGGAATGTTCCAGGCGGTGCAGCACCACTGCGCCGACATGTACCTTGAGACCGAAAGCGCGCGCTCCGCTGCTTATTACGCTGCGTGGGCGCTCGAAGAAAATGCACCGGACGCGGCTGTAGCCGTTTCAATCGCCAAAATGTATGCGAGCGACGCGGGCCGCACCGTTGGGAATCGTGGCATTCAGGTTCACGGCGGGATGGGTTTCACGTGGGAAAACGATATTCACCTGTACTATCGGCGAGCCAAGGCGTCGGAGACAGCTCTGGGCGACTCGACGTATCATCGCGAACGAATCGCGACGCTCGTCATTGATGGCGGCGCCGCATCAAGCCAGAGCGCCTGACCCGGCGAAAGCCAACCAAGAAACGATGAGCGAACCAGTTCAACTTACACGGGAAGATAGCATCGCGGTCATCACTATCAACAATCCTCCTGTGAACGCCCTGAGCCCTGGGGTGCCAGAAGGCATTTCGGACGCAATCAAGCAGATTGCCAAGGACGATTCGGTTCAAGCCGCAGTGCTGATCGGCGGCGGTCGTACATTCATCGCCGGTGCGGACATCAGGGAATTTGAAAAGATGACTTCAGGCAAGAGGCCGCGGGGCGCCGGTCTCCTGTCCTTGCTTCTCCAGATCGAAGACTGAGGGACGCCGATTGTGATGGCGATTCACGGCACTGCATTCGGCGGTGTGCTCGAACTTGCAATGGCCGGTCACTATCGCGTTGCCGCGCCGGACGCGCAGATCGGCCAGCCAGAAGTGAAACTCGGCATCATTCCCGGAGCAGCTGGGACGCAGCGCCTGCCGCGTCTGGTTGGCGTGCCGAAGGCCGTGGAAATGTGCGCCGAAGGAAACCCGGTCAAAGCGCAAGAGGCACTTCGCCTCGGTATTGTGGACCGAATCATCGACGGCGACCTGGTGGCTGGCGCTGTTCGCTTCGCGATAGAAATCACTCACCGTCCGACTGTTAAGACACGTGAGCGCAACGAAAAGCTCGGAACGAGCGAACAGAATTCTTCCGTCTTCGCAGCCGCGCGCGAGTCCGCTCGCAGAAAGCAACGCAATCCGATGGCTCCCTTGGCGGCCATTGATGCCGTGGAAGCTGCCACGAAACTGCTGTTCGAAGACGGCTGCCGCGAAGAGCAGCGGCTGTTCTTGGAATGCCTGAACTCGGATCAATCGAAGGCGCTCATCCATGTCTTTTTCGGCGAGCGCGAAGTAGCCAAGATTCCTGACGTCGCGAAGGACACGCCAACAACTCCGGTGAATTGGGCCGCCGTGGTGGGTGCGGGCACGATGGGCGGTGGTATCGCCATGGTGTTCGCCAATGCCGGCATACCAGTCCTGCTCAAGGAAACGGATCAGGGGGCTTTGGATCGCGGGATGGCCACGATTCGAAAGAACTACGCGAACTCGGTTGAGCGCGGCCGCTTTACGCAGCAATTTGTCGATGAGCGGCTGCGGCTCATACAGCCGACGCTTGCATATGACGGCTTCCAGCAAGCCGATGTGGTCATTGAGGCTGTTTTTGAGGGCATGGCGCTCAAAAAGGAAATCTTCGCGGAACTCGACCGCGCGTGCAAACCGGGGGCCATCCTTGCCAGCAATACGTCGACGCTCAATATCGACGAGATCGCGTCCGCTACGTCGCGGCCTGAATCGGTCATCGGCACGCATTTCTTCAGCCCAGCGAACGTGATGCGCTTGCTCGAGGTTGTCCGCGGGGAGAAAACCAGCAGAGAAGTAATTGCAACCACCATGCAGCTTTCAAAAAGACTCGGCAAGGTGGGAGTGCTGGTCGGCAATTGCCGCGGCTTTGTTGGCAACCGGATGTTCCATCCGTACGTGCGCGAAGCCATTTTCTTGGTCGAGGAAGGCGCGAGCGTGGAGACCGTTGACAAGGCCTTGTATGAGTTCGGCATGGCCATGGGGCCGCTCGCCGTGGGTGACCTTGCGGGACTGGACGTCGGCTGGCGCATCCGCAAGGAGTATCGCCATCTGGAAAAGCTGGGCGTCCGCCAGATTATGGCGGCGGATCGCCTCTGTGAGCTCGGGCGGTTTGGACAAAAGACGGGTGCGGGCTGGTACAAGTACGACGAGAACCGGCGCGCCGTCCCAGATCCTGAAGTGGCCAGGTTCATTCAGAAGTGGGCGACCGAAGCCCGCATTCCGCAGCGGCAGATTCACCCGGACGAAATCGTGGATCGGTGCCTTTATGCGCTCGTGAACGAAGGTGCGCGGATTCTTGAAGAAGGGTATGCGCTGCGCGCGGTCGACATCGACATTATTTACATCAACGGATACGGCTTCCCCGCGCACCGCGGTGGACCAATGTGGTTCGCCGATACTATCGGACTCGAAAAAGTGTACGACCGCGTCGCAGAATTCCACCGACAACATGGCTCGCTCTGGGAGCCGGCGCCGCTCCTAAAGCGTCTGGCTGAACAGGGCAAACGCTTCGCTGACTTCAAGACAGAGCATGGCGCCACGGCCTAGAGCTGGCAAAGCCTTCGCACAAGATCGTGGCTGTGGGTTGGAGATGTCAAGTCGTCGCGCGTTTCAACCGGAGTGGGTATGAGAGAAGCGGTCGTAGTCGCTAGCTCGCGAACGGCGCTGGCGAAATCATATCGCGGTTCCTTCAATCTAACTCGTCCCGACGATCTCGCCGCGCACTGCATCAACGACGTGCTGCGCAAGACGCCGCAACTCGATCCGAAAGAGATTGAAGATACCGTGCTGGGTTGCGCACAACCGCACGGCCCCCAGGGCATGAACGTTGCCCGGATCGCCGCGATGCTCGCCGGTTTGCCGACCTCAGTTGCCGGCACCACAATCAATCGGTTTTGCTCGTCCGGCCTGCAGGCGATCGCCTTGGCTGCGCATGAGATTATTCACGAGGGCGTTGACGCGGCGATTGGGGGCGGAGTTGAAAGCATCAGTCTCACGCCGCGTGACTACCATCCGCATCCCGAACTGCTGGAACGCCTACCGGGACTGTACATGGTCATGGGTGTCACCGCGGAAGTTGTAGCCAAACGCTACAACGTGAGCCGTCGAGCACAGGACGAGTATGCGCTGCTCAGCCAGCAACGAACGGCTCGCGCGCAGCAGGAAGGCTTTTTCGGCGGCGAGATCGCGCCGATGCGTGTAACTCGCGCGATCTTCGACAAGACAACAGGCGAAGTCGTCAAGAAAGAAGAGGTGTGCGCGGACCGCGACGAGTGCAACCGGCCGGATACGACGCTGGAAGGGCTCCTCGCTTTGAAACCGTACTTTGACCCAAACAGCGGGAGAGGCACGGTTACAGCCGGAAATTCGTCTCAGCTTTCGGATGGAGCGTCGGCGACGCTCTTGATGTCTCGCGAACGCGCCGACGCATTGGGCATTCCGCATAAACTGATATTCCGCGGGTTCCAGATCGCCGGCTGCGATCCGGACGAGATGGGCGTTGGCCCCGTGTTCGCAGTTCCGAAGCTTTTGCGGCGCGCTGGCATGCGTATGAACGATATCGACCTCTGGGAGCTGAATGAGGCGTTTGCGGTGCAGGTCATCTACTGTCGCGATCAGCTCGGCATCGATCCCGATAAGCTGAATGTCAATGGAGGATCGATTTCAATTGGCCATCCATACGGCATGACGGGTTCGCGCATGGTCGGAACGATGGCGAATGAAATGGCGCGGCGAAGAGCGCGGTACGGCGTGGCAACGATGTGCGTCGGCGGCGGCCAGGGCGCTGCCGCGCTATTTGAACGGGCCACGTGAGCCGCATCCTTATCGTACGCCACGCGCAGGCCTCATTTCTCTCTGCGGACTACGATCGGTTGTCGGCGGTAGGCGAAACACAGGCTCGCCGCCTCGGAGAATACTGGTCGCAGCAGAAAGTGATGTTTGACCGCGTCTACTCGGGGCCCTGCGTCCGGCAGAGCGACACAGCGAAGATCGTGGCGGCAGTCTACGGAACCGCTGAGCTCCGCTTTCCCGAACCTGTGTCGGTCCAGGAGTTCGATGAATACGCCGGCGAGGCAGTGCTTAGGAAGACCCTGCCAGAGCTGATCGGGCGAGATCAGGCCATCCGCGATTTGCATGAAGCCTTTCTCCGTTCAAAAGATGCCTGTGAGCAGCGTAGGGCCTTTCAGAAACTCTTCGAAATTGTGATTGGCAGATGGGTCGACGGGGAACTCGCCGCACCCGGGGTTGAGTCCTGGTCCGACTTCTGCGCCCGGGTCAACTACGGTCTAGCGAGGGTGGCTTCGGAAGCTGCCTCGAACGAACAAATCGCGATCTTTTCTTCCGGCGGGCCAATCGGCGCGGCCATGCAGCGTGCTTTGAACCTTTCGCCGCGCAATACTCTGCGCGCGTCTTGGATGTCGCGGAACTGTTCGTACAGCGAGTTCCTGTTCTCCGCGGACCGCTTCACGCTTAGCGCGTTCAACGCGTTCCCGCATCTGGACGACGCCGAGCTACTCACATACCGATAGTGACATTCGAGTGTCTTCATGGCTGACGTTCAAGACAAGCCGACGGCTGTCAGAATCGGCGAGGAGCTCGATCTCACGACGCTCGAACCGTTTCTACTCGGTCATTTTCCCGACGCTGCAGCTCCTCTCGTTGTCGAGCAATACCCGAGCGGCCATTCCAACCTGACCTATCTTGTGCGCCTCGGCAGGCGAGAATTCGTGCTGCGGCGGCCGCCTTTCGGCAGCAAGGTGAAGACCGCTCATGACATGGGGCGCGAGTATCGCGTTCTTTCGAAGCTGCACGCCGCGTATCCGCCCGCGCCGAAAGTCCTGCTCTATTGCGAAGACGAATCGATCTTGGGTTGCCCGTTCTATTTGATGGAGCCCATTCACGGGATCATCATCCGCAGAGATCCGCCAGCGGGATTGCCGTTTGCAACGGAAAGCGCTCAGCGCCTTAGCGAATCATTCGTGGATAACCTTGCGACTCTTCACGGGCTAGACTACGCCGCGATCGGCCTCGGCGATCTCGGCAGGCCGCAAGGATATCTCGAGCGGCAGGTGCGGGGCTGGGTGGAGCGGTACCTCGGCTCCCAAACGCATGACCTGCCGGAAGTGCAGAGAATCGCCAGTTGGATGCAAGGCCACTTACCGAAGTCGAGCGACGCGGCGCTGATCCACAATGACTACAAGTACGACAATATCGTCCTCGCCCCGGACGACATCACGAAAATCATCGGCGTACTCGATTGGGAGATGACCACGATCGGTGAGCCGCTCGCCGATCTCGGCACGACTCTCGCGTATTGGGTGGATGCGAACGACTCCGAGGATTTGCAAAGAATCCGCTGGTGTCCTTCAACGTATCCAGGAAGCATGACGCGCGCTCAACTTGTCGAACGATATGCTCGCAAGACAGGCCGTGATGTCTCTCAAATGGCTTTCTACTTGGTCTTTGCTCGGTTCAAGATTGCCGTCATCGTCCAGCAGATCTACTACCGCTATCATCAGGGTCTGACGAGAGATGAGCGCTTCGCTCGAATGCCCGACGCCGTGAAGACGCTACTGCAAGCTTCCCTTCACGCAGCCGAGTCTCGGTCGCTCTGATTCATTCGCAATAGTAGCGGACGATCCACTCAGCCATGCAGCACGGCTTCGATGATTCGCGGCCCTCTATGACGATCGAGTACGTAACCTCGATAGCTCTTGAGAGCTCTCTTGCCTGAAGGACGCTCACACGCGCCCGTACCTGTGAATCAGCGGGCACAGAGGACGTAAAGCGCACGCGATTCAGCCCGTAGTTGATGCCCATCTTGACTCCACCGCGGATTTCGATCGCCTGCTTCATGAAGTAGCTCAGCAGCGAAAGAGTCAGGAATCCGTGTGCGATTGTCGTTCCATAAGGCGACTCGTTTCGCGCTCTTTCCGGATCGACGTGAATCCACTGTCTGTCCTCGGTAGCCTCCGCGAACTGGCGAATGCGGTCCTGTGTCACGGTGAACCAGTCCGTCACGGTGACTTCACGTCCCACGAAATCAATCAGCGCGCGAGGCGTCTCAACGATTAGCGAAGACATGCAGTTCCGTTCTCGAAGCCGTGGTCTGCAATGAGAGAAGCAATCAGTGAGGAGCAGACTTGGCAGCTGGCACGGACCATTTCCGCAGTTCCTGCTTTGCGATCGCCTCGATGTGCACCTCGTCCGGCCCGTCCGCCAATCGCAAGGTCCGCGCGCCAGCCCAGGCGGCAGCGAGGAACGTGTCTTGCGAAACTCCTGCGCCGCCGTGCGCCTGGATGGCGCGGTCTAGGACTCGCAGGGCTACGTTCGGCGCGACGACTTTGATCATCGCGATCTCGCTTCGCGCGGCCTTATTTCCAACCGTGTCCATCATATACGCAGCCTTCAGCGTCAAGAGGCGCGCCTGTTCGATCTCCATCCGGCAGGCGGCGATGTCTGCACGGATGGTTCCCTGCTCGGCGAGCGGCTTGCCGAAAGCGACGCGTGACTGCACACGCTTGCACATCGTCTCGAGCGCGCGTTCGGCCACTCCGATGCAACGCATGCAATGGTGGATGCGTCCCGGACCCAGCCGGCCCTGTGCAATCTCGAATCCACGGCCTTCACCGAGCAACATGTTCGAAGCTGGTACGCGTGCGTTTTCGAATGTAACCTCTCCGTGGCCGTGCGGCGCGTGGTCGTAGCCGAAGACCTTGAGCAGTCGGTCGACCTTCACGCCGGGCGCATCCATCGGCACAAGGATCATCGACTGCTGCTTGTGGACCGGCGCGGCAGGGTCGGTCTTGCCCATGAAGATCGCAATTTTGCACCGCGGGTCGCCGGCGCCCGATGCCCACCACTTCCGGCCATTCAGCACATACTCATTGCCGTCGCGAACGATACTCGCCTCGATGTTTGTCGCATCCGACGAAGCGACTCGCGGCTCAGTCATCGCAAAGCACGACCGGATTTCGCCGGCCAGCAGAGGCTTAAGCCACCGTTCCTTGTGGGCGGGGGTGCCGTAGCGAGCCAAGACTTCCATGTTGCCGGTATCGGGAGCCGAGCAATTGAAGACTTCCGGCGCCCAATAGCTCCGGCCCATCACCTCACAAAGAGGCGCATACTCGAGATTGGTCAGGCCCGCTCCATCCGCGCTATCCGGTAGGAACAGATTCCAAAGTCCCGCGGCCCGCGCCTTTGGCTTGAGTTCCTCGATAATCCTGGTCGGTGCCCAGCGGTTGGATTCGACTTCATCATGGAAGCGCTGCTCGTTCGGATAGATGTGCTCATCCATGAACGCCTGCAGCCGGCGCTGAAGATCCTTTACTTTGTCGCTGAATTCGAATTTCACGAGGATTCTTATCTGCCGGTAAACGCCGGGGCGCGCTTTTCGAGGTAGTGCGCAACGCCTTCCTTGAAGTCTTCGCTCTGCAGGCTCGCCAGCATTTCGCGCTCCGCAATTTCGAACGCCTCTCCGAGGCTCTGAAACTCCGCATCATACACCTGTCGCTTGATCACCCGGAGTGATCGCGGGCTCACCATCGATGCTATCTCGCGCGCATTCTCGCGCACTTTGTCGAGAAAGACATCCTGCGGAAAAACCTGGTTTACGAGTCCCATGCGGAACGCTTCCGCCGCGTCGATCGTGCGGGCGGAAAAAAGCAGGTCGAGCGCGTTCGGTATGCTGATCAGCCGCGGGAGCATCCACGCCATTCCGTATTCGGCGATCAGCCCGCGCCTCGCGAAAGTGGTGCTGAAGCGTGCAGCGTCGGAAGCCCAGCGGAGATCGCAGTACAGCGCTATCACGAGGCCCAATCCTACGACCGGTCCGTTGATCGCTCCGATGACCGGTTTTCCGACTGCGGGAAAGTAGGAGTACTTCTTCTGGAAATCCGCTCGCACACCTCGTTTAGGATCGCGTGTTCCCAGAGCGCGCTCCCGGACCCCTTTGTTTACGCCCCGGTCCACGACGTTCTTCAGAAGCGACATGTCCGCACCCGCGCAGAAGCCGCGGCCCGCACCCGTGAGAACAATGACGCGCACATTTTCGTCCCGGTCCGCTTCGTCGAACGCCGAACGCACCTCCTGCTCCATGAGTGCGGTCCACGCGTTCAGTTTGTCCGGACGATTCAAAGTGATGGTCGCGACCCTGTCGGCCACGTCGTAAAGCGTTTCCTGTCTTTGCATGATGCGCGCGATTATATAGAATCAGCTTGAGTTAGTCGCCCTCTTCTTTAACTGACTATCGCAATATCGGGCGCTTAGAGGCACGGCGAATCGTGCTCCGTAACCCGGCGCGTGCGAATAACCGGCGCTATCATCTCGGTGTCCCTTTGGAAGAGCGACGCAGATTTTCCTGCGACACAAGAACGGCGGATTGTGCACGAGTATATGAGTTCAGTCTCGGCTTTGTTGTCGCAGGGGTTGCCGCAACAAGAATTGGCCGGAAGACTTGGCGTGTAGGTCATACGAATCCCGCATTGGATATCCTGATGGCTTTTGCAGAGAACCAAGGCGTCAAGCTGTACTGGGATGAGCAAGGAAAAGGCGACCCCATTCTCTTGATCATGGGGCTCGGTTGGGCGTCCGCTATGTGGCATCGCTCGCGTCCCGTTCTTTCGGCGCGCTATCGCACTATTGCGCTAGACAATCGCGGTGTCGGGCGAAGCGATATCCCTCCCGGGCCGTATCCCATCGCTGTCATGGCGGCTGACGCAGCAGCCGTGCTTGATGCTGCGGGCGTCGAACGAGCGCACGTCTTCGGTCTATCAATGGGAGGCATGATCGGGCAGGAGTTCGCCCTCCAGTATCCAGAGCGAGTCCAATCACTTGTTCTGGGGTGCACCGCGGCAGGCGGCCCCAGCGCGGTGCGGGCCTCGCCCGAGGTTCTGGACGTCTTGACGCGCCGCGACCTGAACCCAGATGAATATGCGGCGGCAATCAATCCGTTCATCTATGACGCCGGCACGCCGCGCGAGCGCGTTGAAGAAGACATGGCGCTTCGCAAACAGTGGTGGCCGGAAGCTGCTGGGTATTTCGGCCAGCTTCAAGGAATCATTGCGTGGGAAGCCTACAATCGGCTGCCGCAGATCACGGCGCCAACGCTGGTGGTTCACGGCGAGAGCGACCGTCTCGTGCCACCGGAAAACGGAAAGCTGATCGCAGGTCAGATTCACGGCGCGAAGCTGGTCATGATCCCGCACGCCAGCCATATCCTCGCGACGGATCAATCCGAGGCCACCCACGCGGCGGTGTTGAACTTCCTGGTTGCGCAGCGAAACTGAAACGGTTTGTGAGCTAGCTCAACGCACTCGTGCGCGAGAAGATTTTCCTGGGATTCTCAACGGGCATGGTGGCACCTCTTCGCTTGCAACGCCTTTGCCGCGGCGCGCAGGAATCACATGGTCGCAGCTTTCTTGGGCTTCGATAGCATTCGGCGAGCAACAGGCTCAGACAGAGCTTTGGTGGGCGACAGATGAATTGAAAGGATTGGTGGACGTGAGGGGATTTGAACCCCTGACCCCCTGCTTGCAAAACAGATTCAAACGGTTGTTGGAACCTATGATTTCTTGTGCATTCTAACTGATTCCTGTTGAATCGTTTGGAGCCGGCTATTGTGTCCTGTTGAGAATTGTTGGGGTCGTGTGCTTTCGCAGCTACAAAATCATCTACAGCGGTTCTGACGTCTGCTGGCATTTTGGCGAAGTACAACGAACAGGTAACGCTCAAGGCGACTACACTTGCTCAAACCACGCAGAGGATCGCCGGCCTAATCCGACAGGCAAGATATTCCCCTTGTTTCTGTGCCCTACTCCCGGTTACGGTCCGGTCGTGAAGCTTGCCGTGCGCCAGGGAGTCGCGTTTCCAGCCGAGTCGGTCGCTCGTAGCTGCAGCTGATAAGACCCAGTCGGCAAAGCGCCGACGTCAATAGTGCCAAGAATTGGGAAGAGCGGCGATCCTGGCGTACGGTAGTACGCTACGTCAGGATCGAGTTCCGTCATCAGCTTGCTTGTTGTGGCGTCCACGATGCGTAAGTGAGCTTCCACTTTCAGCTCAGCCGCTCCAGAAGGTTGCGGCTCGTAGACTTGAAAATAGAAGTAGAACGGCTCACTCTTCTTGAAGTGAGTGTCTGCCGACGGCGTGACTTGAATCCCTTTGGCGACGAGCGGAGTGATGACACCAGGTAACTCGGTTGCAGGTTCTTGCCGGTTAGATTCGCGAAATCTCTTGGCGAGCACAATGCCGCTGATCTCTAGTTGAGTCCCCTGGTAGTCACCGACGCTCACTGGGACTTGGGCCTTACCAAACTTCCCTTCATCCATTAGCCCGACACGCAGTTGGTATTTTCCCGGGGGCACTTCCATTTGCGTCTCGTAGCGAATGGGGGCGAAGAGCCGACAGGGCCCAGAGAACCCTTCGCCCAACATCATCCACGCATCGCCGTTGGCGAAAGTGTGACCATAGCTGCGCTTACCTAAGTCGCTGAACGTGATGGCCGGAGTTCCATCGTTCCGATCCATCACTCGTCGAATTCCGACTATCTTCGGCTTGGTACATTTGCCGACTACGAATGTCGAAGAGTAATCCAGCACGATTCGCACACGTGTTGTGCCCGCATTTGTCAGCAGAGGAATGGCTGCTAAAGATATGGTGATTTCGCTATCTTTCGTCGCCTGTAGTTCCGCCTGTATTTGTTTTCCCAGTTTCGTCCCCTTCAAGGGGTCGGCTGGCGAGTGTCTCGCGTCACAATATCCGTTTCGGAAGAAGATCAGTGAGTTTGGGCGATCCACCGTTACCGTGACCTGATGACAGCTTCCATCAGTAGATGTCTGAGCTGGATATCCTAGAACGTAGCCAGGTATGGGTGGGCCCTCAATGGCGTGCCTACCTGGAAGACTGTTCTCCCATAGTGGGATGGCCCATGTCCCACCTCCAATACCGGTTGTCTCTCTATACTGGCCGAGATTGTCGGTAATGATGGGAGAGTCGCCTTGCGGCTCGGTACCAAAGCTTTCGATTGTTCGTTGCTGCCCGTCTTCAAATAGGGAAAAATCTCCAGCAGTGAGATCGCGCACGGCAACGCTCTCCCGTTCCCGAAAATCGCCCGCCACCACCATCTGCCAGTAAACATAGGGGTCCATCTGGCGGAGATTATCCAGGCGCTTTCTATCGAACACGATTACCGGAACGACCACACTGTTCGACTGAACTTGGATGGCACTCGGATCCTGGGTCTGAGCCAAAGCGGGATGACTCGGACCCAGTCGAACCAGGCCAGCTAAGCTCAGCATGAGAATGAGCTTGGTCTTCGTTGCCCTATCAGTCAGATCTCGAACCACGCCTGCGCCTTGCCACCGAACACTGGGGGGTATCACTCCATTGCGATGTCTCGGCCACCGCCCGTGACTGTAACCTATTCAGGCCAGAAACCAGAATTCTCCAGACATTGCTGAAGTGTCTGTAACGGCGAACCGGATGCGTCCACATCCTTCGCAGCTTGCTTGGCCTGGCTCACGCAATTGTGCACCGCTGTCTGAAACGGCTTTGATTCTGTAATGGAAGGCACAGGTGTTGGAAGCACTGGGCTCGGGGAGGATTTCGGAGGCTGACTAGATTGCGTTTGATAGAAAGATGCCTGCTGGGTAGTTGACGGATCAATTGACGTCCCTGCTAATGTAGTCAGCATGGAAACTCCGAGTTGGTACGCGTCGTAATTGTTGTCATCTAGGAGCTTTCCGTTAGCCACGTTAGTGCCATTTGCCAGGTCAGACGAATCATAGTAGACGAAAAGACAGAAAACGCGAATAAGCTGTTGAAAAGATTGGTGGACGTGGCCGGGATCGAACCGGCGACCCCCTGCTTGCAAAGCAGGTGCT
>Ga0187782_10000633_pt1 | contig 24370 bp, 17 predicted proteins | sample 0715_SJ02_MP15_2_FD_132454 | JGI IMG/M metagenome (GOLD analysis project Ga0187782, IMG submission 132454) | Tropical peat soil microbial communities from peatlands in Department of Meta, Colombia - 0715_SJ02_MP15_20_MG | ecosystem: Environmental > Terrestrial > Soil > Wetlands > Peat | place... | reverse complement strand
GTCGGAGCCATCCGCACTTGCTTGGGGAGTTCCGTACCATGCACGTTGTGGCAATCGGTGCAGTAGATGAGCCCCTCGTTTACGCGATGATGAAACGGCATTTCAAATTGCGCCTGCTGCTGTAAGTGGCAGCCGTAGCACAGCTGCGGTTGCGGTTTTTCCAGCAAGAATTCCTTCGTCTCTGCGTGGTGAGGCGAATGGCAGGAAATGCAGCTGACGCTGTTCTTAGTGTGCACGGAATTCAACGCGTTCATGTGCTGGTTGCCGCCCGCATGGCAGGCCATGCAGCGATCGATGATTTCCTTGCTGGTAGCCTCCTTAAACGTAAAGATCTTGGTGACGTCGCCTCCCCCCGCCACATGGGCCGATCCCGGACCGTGGCACCCTTCGCAGCCTTGATGCGAGGGACCACCCTTCGTGTCGAGAGTCGTTTTCCAGTGGGGGCTCTTCTCCCAGCCGTTGTAAATGTCCTCGTGGCAGGTCTTACAGACTTCGGCGCCCACATAGTCTGCCGAAGACGATGCTTGGCTTGCTGCGCCCGCGTCGCCAGCTACCGCAGTGGATTTCGACTTTTCGTCCGCTTGGAGAAAACCAGCCGGGAACGTGCAGAGGAAGGCTAGCGCTAGGATGGCGACCCGTCTCCGGCTCCAGGGCTTTTCCATTCCTGCTTCCTTGTGCTGCCCAAAGATCGGGCCTGACAGCAAATTCGTGTCGGTGCCCAAACAATTGGCCGGATTCCTAGGCCACGCAACCCGCGATGGCCGTAAAGTCTAACGGTCGGCGCGGGTGTTGGCGCCTGTCAAAATTGACAGATCAGGATCTGAAGCTAATTTGCTCTGAAACACCCCCTGAGGGCTCCCGTGGATAAGGAATTCGCGCATAGAAAGTCCGATTTCTTTCGCAGTTCCCACTGCGTGAGCCCCCTTAGCTTTGTGATATTCATCACTGCCGCCGGCTGGAGAAAACACTAAAAAGAAAGCTGCGGGATCAGGAGAAAAACGGGAACGGGTCTCTGAGCTGCCCGTCGAAGGAGATCGATCCATGGCCGCGAAAAAACTGCTGTTTCGCTCGGCGGCGCGGGAAAAAATACTTGGCGGCGCGACCGCGCTGGCCGATGCCGTTCGAATCACACTTGGTCCGAAGTCGAAATGTGTACTGATTCAAAAGAAATGGGGAAAGCCAATCGTGTGCAACGACGGCATCACCATCGCAAAAGAAATCGAGCTGAAGGACCCGGAAGCAAATCTCGGCGCCCAGATGATTCGCGAAGCTGCCGAGCGTACCGGCGACATCGTGGGAGATGGAACAAGCACCGCCTCCATCCTGGCGCACGCAATTTTTGCCGAGGGCTTACACAATGTGGCGGCCGGGGCGAGCGCCGTCGATTTAAAGCGCGGCCTCGACCGAGGTCTGCGTTCGGCCGTTCAGGCCTTGCAGACGCTTTCGCGTCCGGTCACCAGCCGGCTTGAGAAGGCGCAGATCGCCACCATTTCCGCTCATAACGAAGCGAGCATCGGGGAACTCGTTGCCGAAGCGTACGAAAAGGTTGGGAAAGAAGGGGTCATTACGGTAGAAGAATCGAAAACGACCGAATCGGCCCTAGAAGTTGTCGAAGGTATGCAATTCGATCGAGGATACATTTCTCCTTACTTCGTAACCGATACTGAGAAAATGGAAGTCGTGCTCGAAGACGCCGTCATTTTGTTGTACGAGAAGCGAATTACCAATATGAAAGACATGTTGCCCTTTCTCGAACAGGTGGCCAAGGCCGCCCGGCCCTTGCTCATTGTTGCCGAGGACGTAGAAGGTGAGGCCCTGGCCACACTGGTTGTGAACAAGGTTCGCGGCACGCTTCGTTCCGCAGCGGTCAAGGCGCCCGGGTTTGGTGATCGACGAAAGGAGATGTTGCAGGACATCGCCATTTTAACGGGCGGACAGTTAATCGCCGAAGAGCTCGGAGTGAAACTTGAAAACCTCACGCTCCAGGAGTTGGGACGCGCCAAACGCATTGTGATCGACAAGGACAAAACGACGATTGTGGGCGGAGAGGGATCGAAAGCTTCGATCGAAGGTCGTTGCGCGGAGATCCGTAAGCAGATCGAGAAGACCACATCGGACTACGACAAAGAGAAGCTCGAAGAGCGGCTGGCCAAACTGGCCGGTGGGGTGGCCGTGATACGGGCCGGCGCACCTTCCGAGACCGAGATGAAGAACCGGAAGGAAGCGATTGAAGATGCAATCAGTGCGACCAAAGCCGCCCTGGCCGAAGGGATCGTGCCGGGAGGTGGTCTTGCTCTTCTTCGGCTCATCGGTGCGGTTGAGGTCGAGGAGGCGAAATGTGCGGGCGATGAACGCACAGGTCTGTTGATCCTCCGACGCGCACTCGAAGCTCCGACACGGCAGATTGCAGAGAATTCCACGGTAGACGGAGGAGTCGTGGTCGATCGGATGCGCTCGGGTAAGGGTAACTATGGCTTCGACGCGGCGCGGTGCCAGTACGTGGATTTGGTCGAGGCCGGAATCATTGATCCGACGAAAGTCGTGCGTATCGCGCTGGAAAATGCCGTATCGGTCGCGAGCGTGCTGCTCCTGGCGGAGGCTACGTTGACCGACGAACCGGAAGAAAGGAAAGAATCGGCAACGCCTCAGGAGGCCTTCGCCTAAAAGCCCACCGTGGCACCTGTCGAGAGCAGTACCATCGGATTTCGACGTCGCGCCAGGAGACGCGCCATGGTCTTAGGCCGAATGGTTCAAAGGGATCGCACGGGTAAGGAAGTTTCGATTGATTTGGGCAAGGTGACCTTACAGGGCACTCTCGGGCTTCCTAAAGATTCAGAAGCGATTGTCCTTTTTGCACACGGCAGCGGGAGCAGCCGACATAGCCCTCGTAATCGCTATGTCGCACAGGTGCTTCAGTCGCAGGGAATCGGCACATTGCTCTTTGACCTGCTGACCGTTGAAGAAGAGTCCATCGACAACTACAGCGGTGAGCTTCGTTTCGATATCCCCTTGCTTGCGAGCCGATTGATCGACGTAACCCGATGGCTGACCGAGCGTAGCGAAGCGAAGCGGTCGCAGCTAGGCTATTTCGGTGCTAGCACCGGGGCTGCAGCAGCCTTGTCTGCGGCCGCTCAAATGCGGGGTGCGATTCACGCCGTTGTTTCACGAGGCGGTCGTCCAGATCTTGCCGGCGACGCCTTAGACGCTGTCGAAGCGCCGACCCTGTTGATCGTGGGGGGAGGCGATAAGCCGGTAATCGGGATGAATCAACACGCCTTGGCACGGCTTCGCTGCGAAAAGAAGTTGGTGATTGTGCCGGGCGCAACTCATCTGTTTGAGGAGCCCGGCGCCTTGGAGGAGGTGGCACGGCTCGCGGCGGAGTGGTTTCAGCAGCATTTCGTGGCCGCTGACAAGCGGACCGTACGGGACTCAACGCACCCGTAACCCTGTCAATGACACGGTGGGAGCATTTTGCGCACGGCGCGGATATCGGCGTGCGAGGGTTTGGCAGATCGGTCGAGCAGGCGTTTGAGCAGGCAGCCACGGCCCTCTCGGCGGTTGTGGCCGACCTATCTACGATTCGACCGAGTGAAACCATCGAGGTGGAGTGCGACGCCCCCGATCTTGACCTCTTGCTGGTGAGCTGGCTCAACCGAATCATCTACGAGATGGCCGTCCGCGGCATGCTATTCGGCACGTTCCACGTAATCATCTCCGGGTGCTCGTTGCGCGGGCGCCTGGGTGGCGAGGTGATCGATTTGGAACGTCACCAAATCGCGGTTGAGGCCAAAGGCGCCACGGTGACGGCTCTTCGAGTCGCGCGCGGTCCCGATGGCGAGTGGATCGCTCAGTGTGTTGTGGATGTTTGAGCCGATGGAGGAGGAATGGACCGGCAGTCGCTCGAGCGTCATTCGGATTTTGAATGGTGGATCAAACCCACCGGGCAGATGCGTGTGCCGGGAATCATCTATGCGGGTGAACAGTTAGTTGCGGACATGGACGAGAAGGTGCGCGAGCAAGTTTCGAATGTTGCGACTCTGCCCGGGATTCAGCGTGCATCGTATGCCATGCCCGATGCACATTGGGGTTATGGCTTTCCCATCGGAGGAGTCGCCGCCTTCGATCCCGACGAAGGTGGGGTGATCTCGGCCGGAGGCGTGGGATTCGACATCTCGTGTGGTGTCCGCACGCTCACCACTCAACTGACAGCCGATGAACTAGAGCCTCAGAAAGAACAGATTGCGGATGCCTTGTTCGGAGGTGTTCCGGTTGGAATGGGAAGCACCGGTGCGATCCGGCTGGCGGAGGATGAGATGGACGAGATGTTGCACGGCGGTGCGCGATGGGCCGTATCCCATGGCTATGGCAAACCCGAAGACCTCGAGCGCATCGAGGAGACCGGCTGCGCATCGGGCGCAAAGCCGTCCTTTGTGTCAGATGAGGCGAAGAAGCGGCAGTCGCGGGAAATGGGGACACTCGGCTCAGGCAATCACTACCTGGAGGTTCAGCGCGTTGCCGAGATCTTCGATTCCAAATCAGCTCGTGCGTTTGGACTTCGACAAAACGACATCGTCGTGAGCATCCATTGTGGATCGAGAGGTCTTGGCCATCAGGTTGGAACCGACTACCTAAAAAGGATGGTGATTGAGGGATATCAGCCGATCCCCGATCGGGAACTGGCTTGTGCGCCGGTTCACTCGGAATTGGGGCAGCGTTACCTGGGCGCGATGCGCGCCGCCACAAATTGTGCTCTGGCCAACCGACAAATCATTACTCATCTGGTTCGCGGCGCCTTTGACGAGGCCATGCCCAAGGCAAGGCTCGCGCTAATCTATGACGTGTCCCACAATACCTGCAAAATCGAATGTCACGTCATCGACGGCACCAGTCGAGAATTGTTCGTTCATCGCAAGGGTGCAACGCGCAGCTGGGGCCCCGGCCACCCTGAGCTAACGCCCTCGCTGCGGGAAATCGGACAGCCCGTGCTGATCGGCGGAACGATGGGGACGGAGTCTTATATTTTGGTCGGTACCGGCGAGAGCGAACCACTCGCCTTCTCGTCGGCGTGCCACGGCGCCGGCCGCTCGATGAGTCGCACACAGGCGACAAAGCGCTGGCAGGGGCGCAGGGTCATGGAAGAGCTGCGCGAGCGCGGTGTGCTCATACGCACGAGATCCTTTCGGGGCGTTGCCGAGGAGGCCCCGGGGGCCTACAAGGATGTCAACTCCGTCGCGGAAGCAGCCGAGGAGGCAAAACTGGCGCGCCGAGTGGCCCGTCTTGTTCCAGTGATCTGCGTAAAGGGCTAGTGAGGAGGCTCAAGCCAGTCAAAGCGGGCCTAGCTAGATCGATGCGCCATCGCCTTCAAACTAGCTTGGGGGTAGTCAAACCGGCCAAGGCGTGAAGCGCGGCGGAATGCCAGCTTTCCGATCTAGGAACTGACTTCGGCGACAGAAGCCTCGCAGCTTCCGGAAATAGAGGCGACATCTTGACCGACCAGATCGTCCTCGAATCGGCTCCCTGCGTTCCTTGATCCGGAGGCTACCGTGAGCACGGCAGCTATGAGCTCGCGGCCCATATCGATCTTGGCTACGAACGCCCGAGCGCCCTGTTCGAGGAATTCCTTTTTGCCGGAGGGGTCGGCACTCACCAAAACAAAAGGAATATTGCTCCCCTTGCGTTTTAGCTGGTTCATTGCTTGAGGCCCACTCAACGACGGCATGGAAACGTCACTCACAATTACGTCGGGTCGCAAGGATATCGCTGCATCGATCAGCTGCGTGCCATCCGCGACCGCGCCAACCACCTCGCATTCTGGTTGCAGCAGATACGCCAGAGCCCAGCGAGCCTGCTCGTGGTCATCCGCAACTAAGACTCGCAGTTTTCGATCACTCATATGCGCAAAGTCCCAGACGAAAAACTCAAAGCTCATTCCATATTCTGAGATTTCGGCGCACCCGTCGTTGCTCCATGGCAATTAAGGTGACAGCAGTGAGGTCCAATTGGCGCCAAAACTGTCACACCCTCGAGTCGTCAGTTACAATGTTCCCAGCGGTTACTTCGGAGGGGTGGGTGAGCGGTTGAAACCGGCGGTCTTGAAAACCGTTAGGCCCGCAAGGGTCTCGTGGGTTCGAATCCCACCCCCTCCGCCAGATTTCAAGGGTTCGGCCCGGACACATAGGTGACAAAACGTACCGGAGACATAGGGTACACTTTTGGGGCCAAAAGGGTTGTCTAAGGGCCGCAGGTTTTTCCTCCAGATCGATGTAGCCGAGATCGTAATCCATAAAGCTAACTAGCCAGTCCGGCGGCATGGCTGCTGAAGTGACCGATGGTCCGGCCGGACGGAAATGAACTAGCGGGATCGTGCGGTCGGATCGCCCAAAGTAGAGTTTCCCGTAGCCGGACCGTGCGGCCCATGCAGACTCGTATATACTCCTGAAGTCGCGCTTGACGACTTCACTCCTTTAGAAAAGAGGACTTCTTCGGTGAAATCAACCCATCGGGTCCGGCAAGCCTCGGCCGTTCTGCTGGCCGCGGCGCTATTCTGCTCAGCTATCCCCGCCGACGAAGGGATGTGGACTTTTGAGAACCCGCCACTCAAGCAGCTCAAGGAAAAATACAATTTCACCCCCACGCAACAGTGGCTCGACCATCTGCGGCTTTCCTGTGTCCGTTTAAATGACGGTGGCTCCGGCTCGTTCGTCAGCCCTCATGGCCTGCTGCTGACCAACCATCACGTGGCCCTTGGCCAGCTTCAGAAAAACTCAAGCCCCGAGCATGATTATGTCCGCGATGGTTTTTATGCCGTCACGCCCGAACAGGAAATGAAGTCGCCAGATTTGGAGGTCAACGTTTTAGTCTCGACCGAAAATGTCACAGACCGGGTGAATGCGGCCGTACGGAGCGCCAAAAACACGGAAGAAGAATTCGCCAAGCGCAAGGCCGTTATCGCGGATATCGAACGGGAAAGTACGGAAAAAACGGGGCTCCGGTCTGATGTTGTCACACTCTATTCCGGTGGCGAGTATTGGCTCTACCGCTACAAGAAGTACACAGACGTCCGTTTGGTGTTTGCCGTGGAACAGCAGATTGCCTTCTATGGCGGCGATCCGGACAATTTCACCTATCCGCGCTACGACCTGGACATGGCGTTGTTCCGCGTTTATGAAAATGGCAAGCCCATCGACAGCAAGGACTATTTGAAATGGAATCCGAAAGGAGCTGCCGAGGGTGAGCTCGTGTTCGTCTCGGGTCATCCTGGCGCGAGCGAGCGGCTAAACACCTATTCCCAACTCGTGACTCTGCGCGACGTCGGGCTCCCCAACTACATCGAGCGCCTGAAAGGTCGCATCACTACTATCACCGACTACGCGGCCCGCGGCCCCGAACAATCTCGCCAAACGACGGCGCTGCGTCTCAATTTGACCAACAGTCTGAAGGTCTTTGAAGGCCGCCGCGACGGGCTCGGGGACAACAACCTGATGGAGAAAAAACGCAAAGAAGAAGAAGACTTCCGCAGCAAGGTGGATGCCAATCCGGAATGGAAGAAGCAGTACGGCAACGCCTGGGCTATGGAGGACGAGGCTCTCGCAAAAGAGCGCCTGCGGCTCAAAGAACAAGTCTTCCGCTTCACCGATTCGCAACTTTCTGCACTCGCGGTTCAGATCGTGACCTATGTCGCCGAGGTCAAGAAGCCCGACGGCGTACGGCTGCCAGGTTTTCACGACTCCCAACTGGATTCCCTGAGGCAGCAGTTGTTTTCTCCGGCTCCGATCTATCCGGAGATGGAAATTGCGCGCATGACCGGTGCCCTGCAGCTCGATTTAAAGGAGCTCGGACCGGGGGACGCTTTTCTGAAGGCGGTGCTGGAGGGCCGGACTCCACACGATGCGGCGAACTACCTCGTCAGCGGTACGAAAGTGGGCGACCCAGCGTTCCGCAAATCTTTGATCGATGGCGGCCAGGCTGCGGTCGAGGCTTCAACCGATCCTATGATTACCATGGCTCGCCGCATCGATCCCATCCGCCGCGAGCAGATCAAATGGTTTGAAGACAATGTCGACAGTGTAGAGCAACGCGCTGGCGAACTTCTCGGCAAGGCTCGCTTCGCGGTTTATGGCACGAACCTATATCCCGATGCCACGTTCACGTTGCGGCTTTCCTATGGCCAGGCGATGGGCTATCCCATGAACGGGACCATCGCACCGTACAAAACCACTTTTTACGGCCTCTATGATCGCGCTGCCAGTTTCGACTACCAGGCGCCATTTGATTTGCCAAAGCGCTACGTCGATGGTCGGGACAGGCTCGATCTCACCACGCCGTTTAACTTTGTGACCACGAACGACATCATCGGAGGAAACTCTGGCTCGCCCGTAGTCAATCGCGATGGCGATATCGTCGGTCTCATATTCGATGGCGACATCGAGTCGTTGGTCGGAGACTTCGTTTATGATTCTTATCAAAATCGTGCCGTGGCGGTGCATACCGGCGGCATGACGGAGGCAATGAAGAAGCTGTACGGCGCGCAGAAACTGGTCGACGAGCTTCTCGGACAGTAGGAGAGCAAGCAACGTTCTACGCCGATGAGCTACCATCCCTCCCGCTCCGCGCAGGCTTCGCAGCCGCCGCGACCGAGCGCCCGGAAAGGTCAGCGCTGCTGTGCTAAAGTCGGTCGATGGACGCGCCTGCCATCGCCACAGAGCATCTCACGCGCCGCTTTGGGCAGCTCGTTGCAGTCGATGACGTCAACCTGCGCGTCGTGCCGGGGCAATTCTTCGGGTTTCTCGGACCCAACGGCGCTGGGAAGTCCACGACGATCAAAATGCTGACCGGCCTGCTTGCTCCGTCCGGCGGTCGGATGGAAATCCTCGGCCTCGACCTGCTTCGTCATCCGGTCGAAGTGAAGCGGCAGATCGGCGTGGTTCCCGAAGGCATGGCGCTTTTTGGCCGGCTAACCGGCGCGGAATATCTGAACTTCGCCGCACGCATGTATGGGCTCGATCGCCACACCTCAGCGAAACGAACTGCGGAGTTGCTAGACTTCATGCAGCTTGACGATCAGCCGAAAATGCTGATCACCGACTACTCGCACGGGATGCAGAAAAGGCTCGCCCTCGCCGCCGCCGTAATCCACGGCCCGAAGATTCTCTTCCTCGATGAACCCTTTGAGGGCGTCGACGCCATCGCTTCTGGCACGTTGAAAGCCATGCTCCAGCGCATGATCGCCCGCGGCGCCACAATTTTTCTTACGTCGCACGTTCTTGAAATCGTCGAGCGGCTCTGCAGTCACGTAGGCATCATCCATCAGGGCAGGCTTGTCGCGCAGGGATCGATCGAAGAGCTGCGTGCAGGAGTTCAAGCGCACCCCACCCCCGAAGCCACCAGGGCACCGACCGGGGGCAAACTCACGCTCGAAGAGATTTTTCTCAGCATTGTAGGAGGGTCACGTCTGACCGAGCAGGAGCTCTCATGGCTCGGCTAGATTCCGAGCTGGCCCTAGGTGAGCAATTCGTCTCGGTCGCGGAGCTTCGCTGGCGGATTTTCGTCAATTCGCTGCGCACCCTGCGCGGCCGGTTGGAGCTGGTCTCGCGGATTTTTGCTGGCATCGGCTACTCCATCATCGGGATCGGCGGGACGATTGGCCTCGGCGTCGGCGCCTGGTACATCGTTTCGCACAATCAACTGGAGTGGCTGGCGCTTCCGCTCTGGGGCATTTTGCTGTACTGGCAACTTTTTCCGGTCGTGGCGACAGCCTTTGTGGAAACGTTCGACGCTCAGAACTTTCTGCGCTTTCCACTCAGCTATCGCTCGTACTTCCTGATGCGGTTGGTGTACGGATCGCTCGATCCCACCACGGTTGTCGCCGTTCTGTGGTTGGCCGGACTGGCGGCGGGGATCAGCGCTGGGGTGCCGCGGCTTGGGCCGTGGACGTTGCTGGTTTTTGCTGTGTTTGCCGCGTTCAATGTCTCCTTGAGCCGCGCGATTTTTTCCTGGATCGAGCGCTGGCTTGCGCGCCGTAAGAGCCGCGAAATTCTGGGCCTTTTCTTCTTTCTCTTCATCGTCGGCGTGCAATTGATCTCGCCGCTGACGAACTACTACCTACACCACCACAGCCGATTCAGCCGCCCCTCTCAGTTTGCTCCGGTGCTCGAATGGGCCGCCATCGAGAGGTTTTTGCCGCCGGGCCTGGCCTCCGCTGCGGTGGCGCGGGCACTCCGGAACGATTTCACTCTGGCTCTCGGTGCGTTGGCTCTCCTGTCGATCTATACGATTACCTTGCTGGTGGTCCTCCACGTCCGCCTCCTCGCTCAGTACCGCGGAGAGAGCCTGAGTGAGTCCCCCGCGCTGGCCCGAGCGCGAACGCAAAGCAAGCAGACCGTCCGGGTTGGTTGGGACTTAGGCGGATTCTCGGGGCCCGTCGCGGCCATCTTCGAAAAGGAGTTCCACTATCTTTCTCGAAGCGGACCGATGCTCTTTCCGTTGGCGATGCCGGTTGTCATCCCCGTGGTTCTTCGACTCGGCCTGGCGAACGCTCGGCACAGCTCCTCTTTCCTTCTAACGCATGCCGGCTTCGCGTTTCCCGCCGCCGTGGCCTACACGATCCTGGTCCTCGGCAGTTTCTGCTACAACTGTTTTGGAGGGGAAGGCGCGGGCGTTCAGTTTTATTACATGTCGCCAGTGCATTTTCGCGAAGTCCTGCTGGGCAAGAATCTGGCGCAAGCTGCCGTTCTCTTGCTCGAAATCGTTCTGGTGTGGATCGGCGTGGCGCTTCTGTTCCACCCACCATCGGTCGTCATCACGCTGGCCACGCTATTCGGCGCGTGTTTCGCAGTGCTTGTTACCTTCGCTGTTGGAGACTTGATGTCTCTCCACGCACCGAAAAAGATTGACTGGGCAGCCCTCGGCAGGCAGCGGGGGGCGGCCGTCACCGGGTTCGCGTTCCTGGGCGTACAAGCGGGGACCTTGGGTTTGGTGGGAGTTGCGGTCTTGCTGGCCGCCTCGCTTCACCAAGCGTGGGTCGCTACCGTCCTGCTCTTCGTATTGGCGGCCTTGGCCCTTCGCGGCTATAGCTATGCGCTGAGCCGCATCGAGTCCTTCGCCATCCGCCAGCGAGAAAGCATGATCGCGGAGCTGGGCCGCACCTAGGAGGGCATTCTCCGAAGCCGGCGTACCTGCCAGGGGCTTAGGAAATTGCGCGTTTTAAAAACGCGTCAATTCGTGCATTGGCCTCGGGCCCTTGCGGTAGGGGGAAGGTATTGAAGGCGTGTGGCGCTCCCGGATACACCGCCAACTCTGCTTCATTGCCCGCTGCAATCCAACGCGAGTACATGAAAAGCGTGTCGTCCAGCAGCGGATCAATAGTGCCGACGGTGAAGATGGCCCGCGGCATGTTCCGGAGGTCCGCATACAGTGCGGAAACATCGGGATTCCGCGGGTCGACCCCTTTCGGCAAGTAGGCCTCCGAAAACTTCTTAATGCTCAGTTTCCCAACCAAGATTCCTCGATCCGGCGACAGGAGCTGACTCGGGGTCATCGACGAGTCAAAAACTCCGTACGCCAGATTCGCGGCGCGAAAGCCCGTGTAGCCGTGGCGGTCGCGCAGGCGCACGAGCGTCGCGGCAGAAAGAGCCGCGCCCGCCGATTCGCCACCGATCGTCATCACATCGCTGCCGAACTCTGACCGTCCGTTCTTAATCAGCCAGAGGGCCGCGGATTCGCTGTCGTCCCAGGCCGCCGGGTAGGGATTTTCGGGCGCCAGCCGGTATTCCACGCTGGCACACGCCATGCTCGTACTCTGCGCTACCCGTTCAAGCATCACGTCCTGTGCCTCGGCTGAGCCGAACACCAGTCCGCCGCCGTGGAAGTGCAGGTAGATCCCTTTCGCGTTTTCAGGCGCGATCACGCGCAGTGGGATTTTATGACCGCCCTTGCCGTCGATCTGGATGGTACGCCCACGCGGTGATCTTTCCGGGAGCGGGAACGGCCCTTGCCCGCTCGCCGCCGCTGCGCGATACGCCGGCGCTCCGATATCCCACCAGTCGGGACCCGATGAGAGAAGCTTCCTGAATTCCTCGTTGGCGGCCTGTATTTGCGGAGAAACTGCCTCGGGTCTGAATAGCTTCGGATCCAAGGGATTGCTTTCTGCCACTGCTGCCTCACTCATTTCTGCCCGCCGATTCGCCTCAGGCCGCGAGAGTATACCACCGGAGGCGGCCACCATCATCGCGACTACGGTTGGGCGGCCCGTAGGCCCTGGTCGTACATCTCTGCGTAGCGTAAATATTGGCTCGCGGGATCGTCGGGATAGCGGATCTCCACGTTTTCGATTTCGCCGTTCTTACCAAACCGCGCCGTTAGGTCCGCGTTGAGACCGGCCCAGTTTGTCGGCAGGTCAAGCTTCTGATAGCGCGCGACCACCTCATCTCGCAAAGCCGGATCGAAGTGAACGGCATATGTGTCGACCAGAGCCTTGATCGCTGCGTAGTCGCCCTCGGCCTTGATGCGCATCAACTCCCGAAGAAGCATGCCAACGCCCTCGTGCATCTTCGCGTAATCCTTTACACGGATATAGGTTTTCCCATCGCGCTCGAACTGCTCTATGCTGCCGGTCTTATCCATGATGTAGCGGACGATGAGTTGCCGATCCCGCGCGTGATCTTCCTCGAGGGTGTCTCCCTTGGTAATTCGTCGCAATTGGATCAGTGCGGCGTGCGCCGAGGAATCATACATGGCCTTGGCCACTTCGTCCTGATTGCCGACCAGCCCCAGCTCCTTGAGCTTCGGGTCCCACGCGTTCCAGAGCGCCATGAGGTCGGCGCGGGCTTCCTCGAGCGTTGAGAAATACTCTTTCAGCTCCGGTTCGGCGCCGTTTTTGAGTCGGTCGCTCAGTTTGCCTGAACCGTGCCCGATCACTTCATGCAGCGCCGTCATTAAGTCTTCTGCTTCGTCGCCATACTGACGGTCTCTCGCAATCTCCTCCGGCGAAGAGCCGAACTCATCGATGGTCTTGTTCCCAACGGCTTCGTTCAAGGCTCGGGTGCTGCTCGTGAACAGAAAATTCTTTGTACCGTATTTCTCGTGGATTTCATTTTCGTTCGGAAGGTTATCGCCAATCGTGTTGACGTGGAAATCGCCCGTCTCGATCACCGTCTCGATGGCTTTCACAACCGGTGCGGTGAACGAAGTCCTCTTGTACTGGGCGTCCCACGGGGCTTTTTGCTCAAAGTACGCCGCATGGGCGGCGAGCGCGGCCATTTTGTCACTCAACGGCTTGTCTGTTACGGATACAAAACTTTGCGAACTGCCCTTCGCGCCGCGCGCGTCGTGGTAGATCTCGATAAATCCGTTGGCGAAATCGACCGTGGCATTGTTCCGCACCCAGTCAGCATCAAACTGGAGCCAGTCCTTGAAATCTCCTGTCTGGTAATAGCGAATCAAATCGCTGATCACCTGCGCCTGCTCTGGATCCGCCAGCGCGCGGGCCTTTTCCAGATAGCCGATCGCTTTTTCTAGGTACACCGCGTACAGACCCGGAGCAATCGTGCCGTCGAGTGTGCCCGCACGGTAGACGATTTCGCGCAGATGCCCGTCTGAATCCTTCACTACGCGCGCATTCAACGGATGCGCTTCATGAAAACCCTTCAAGTCGGAGAGCGACACGCCCTCGTAAAAGGAATTCGAGCTGGCTTGGATGATGTCGAGACCGCCCCGCGGGCTCTTGGCCGTATCCATTGGTTCAAAGTCGGGATCGAACAGCGGTCGGCGCAGCGCCTCGAGCTCCTTGTCGAGCTCCTCGCGACTCGTAATCGGCGGCAGATCACCGTAGGCCGTTTTCATCGCACCGTTCTGTTGTGCCATTCGGGCGGCCTGTTTCAATTCGTCGAAACTAAACTTTGGCAGAACCTTCTGCGAGGTTTCGTCGTCGTGATTTCCCCGGTTGGCCCAGAAAAGCTCCGTGAAATCGCGAATGTGTCTCAATGTTTGAGCCGGAATGCCTGCTGGATACGCAACGATTTCCTCGAGCAGTCGCTTCTCCCGCAGTCCGTAACTGGATAGCTGATCGTAAATGATGGGATCGATGGCGATGGAGGCTTGTGCCAGCCAGTAGGCAAGTGCCTGCTGGTTCGGGTCGAGCGCTCGGAAGCTGTCCGCTGTTACCCTCACAAATCCGGTGTCGCCCACACGCGCGACCAGCCCGGTCTCGTTTCGAAGGGGGGACAGCCGACTTTGCGCCCACGCCGTGGGCAGAACTGCAAGCAAGAGCAGCGCTTGAGCAAACTTCAGTTTCATGTAGGCCTCCGGGCTTACTTCATAAGGGCAGCGTCGGCGCGCTAAGGTCGCTGATGGGCATGCGAGATTTCACCAGGACGTTCCGACAAGCTTCGCCGGGTCGTGTTAGCTTAGCGGTGACTATGAAGATGCTCCCCTCGGCCATTGTACCTCGCAAACCGAGCCTGGTTGCATGGCCCGTAGGCGATTGGAAACAAGCGAAAGCGAGCGCATCTCCCCGTGCGCAGGGCAAGCCCTTTCTGGCTGCCGGGCGCGTGCTGGTCACCTTTTTGCTACCTTGTATTTCGATGTGCCCAGCCGCCGGGCAGACCACGGCGGTTCCCCACAGCCTTGCCGACGACCTCCGCCAATTTGTCGAAACACCTTCGGTCTCTGGTTACGAGAGTGAGCTGGCGGAAAAGATTCAAGCAAAGCTAGCGCCGCTGCACCCCGTCACCGACAACCTTGGCGACGTGATCGTTACCTTCGGCCGTGGGGCACCTCGTCGGCTGATCGTGACGCCGATCGACGAACCTGGCTTTGTGGTCAGCCATGTCACCGAGGACGGTTACTTGCGCCTCGAGCGCCTTCCGCAGTCGGGTCTTCCGCCCATTTTCAACAAGCTTTATTCCGCGCAACCGGTTCGCGTTGGAACCGGTAGCGGGAGGTGGGTTGACGGTGTGATGGCCGGGCTGTCCGTCCACTTGCAAGCAGGGCGCGCCAATGCTCCGGAATCGGGCGACATCGAGAATATGTACGTCGACATCGGCGCAAGTTCTGCTGAGGAAGTGCGAAAGAACAGCGTAGATCTTCTGAGTCCCGTTGTGATCAACCGACGCCTTTTCAATCTAAATGACGACAGGGTGGCTGGCGCATCCATCGGCGATAAATTTGGCGCGGCCGCATTGGCTGATCTGGTGCGCGAGATCGATCCAGCGAAGGTGCAGGGCAGCCTAACGGTCGCTTTCTTCGTCCAAGGGCGCACAGATGCGCGGGGGCTCGAACGGATTTTGAGCACGAACTCGTTTGACGAAATGGTTTACGTCGGACGCCTGCTTCCAGGCGGTGCGATACCGGGAATTGAGGGTGTTCATCGCGCCCCCCGCCGTGAGCCCGGTGGCGGCGTGCTGTTCGGTCTCGCGCGAACCAATGACACGTTCTCCGGGTTGACCGCCGATTTAAAACAGCTCGCCGACTCCCACAAGATTCCTGTCGCCGTCGATTATTCTGCCGATGTCATGGCTCGCTCCGCCCCCGCCTTTCCTGCCAGGTGGGCGCACGCTGCCATCGCCGTCTCGTGGCCCGACACACCGGGAGAAACACTGGCCTTGGCCGATCTGGCGAATCTGACGAGACTACTAAAGATCTACGCTGTGGGCTCGTCGGCCGACGGGGACACGGGACCGGCCTCGATCGAGCGTGCCCGTTCGACCGAACACAGGCCGCCCTCTTTAGGCGAAGTTCTTGAGCAATTGGTTGCCGCTTACGGTGCCAGTGGCCACGAGCAGGACGTCGCTGCTTCTATTAAACTCCTGCTGCCCGCATGGGCAAAGCCTGAGACCGACGACGCCGGCAATTTGATTCTCCACCTGGGCACAGCGCAATCGGGACCGAAAACCCCCAGAATTCTCCTCATCGCCCACATGGACGAGATCGGTTTCGAAGTCAAATCGATCTCCAAAGATGGTCGGCTCGAGGCCGAACTGCTGGGGGGAATGGAGCGAAGTTACTATCAAGGCCACCCGATGCTGGTCCACACGTCCCGGGGTGATCGGGACGCTGTCATGGAATTGCCAAACGGCTGGGACGCGCCGAATTTCAAATGGCCTGCGGAATCGGCTGAGACCATCCGCGTCGATGTGGGTGCGCGCAACCCCGACGACGTGGCCAAGCTGGGCATCCAAGTCGGCGATTTCATTACCATCCAAAAGCAGTATCGCCCGCTCGTTGGGACCCGTGCGAACGGCCGCAGCTTCGACGACCGAGTGGGGGACGCCGCGCTCATCTCCGCCGTTTGGGCGCTCGGCGGCCCGGTCCAGGGTCGTGACGTCACCTTCGTTTGGTCCACCCGCGAAGAGGTGGGACTCATGGGTGCTGGCGCGCTCGCCAAGCGACTTGCTGCCGCAGGTCGCACGCCCGATTACGTCTTTGCCGTCGACACCATCGTTTCGTCCGATTCACCGCTTGAGTCGAAGCGCTTTGCCGACGTGCAGCTCGGGAAAGGTTTTGCGATCCGCGCGATCGACAATTCAAACATCGATCCCCGCCGCCTGGTGGATCGCCTCGCCGAGCTGGCACGCAGCAATCAGATTCCTTTTCAGATCGGTATCACGGGCGGCGGTAATGACGGCGCGATGTTCGTTCCCTACGGCGCAGTGGACGTCGCCATCGGCTGGCCGCTCCGTTATTCGCATTCGCCCGGCGAAGTGATCGACACGCGGGACGTCGACGCGCTGGCCCGCATCGTCAAGGTCATTGCCCAGAGTTGGTAGGGCGACCTCTGCCGTTTGTTATAATCGCGCGCCATGGCCGAGCTGCCGCTTAGGGAAAATGAGAGAGAGCTCGGGTTCAAGCCGCCGCGCTACATCGCGATCGAAGGGCCCATTCGCGTCGGAAAGTCGACCCTCGCGAAGGTGCTTGCCGACCAGACGCATGCTCGCCGCGTGTGTGACTGCGAGGACAATCCGTTTCTCTCTGATTTTTATGATGAGCGGCCGGGCGCGGCGTTTCGCACCCAGATGTACTTTCTCTACGAACGGCATCGCCGACTGACCGAAATCGATCCCGAGGCCCATCGAACCCCTGTGGTGAGCGACTTTCTATTTGAAAAGGACAAGATCTTTGCCTATCTCAACCTGGACAACGAGGAGCTGAAACTCTACGAAAGGTATTTCGATTGGTTCGTGCCATCGGTTCCTGCCCCTGATCTGGTGATCTATCTGCAGGCTAGACCTGAAGTGCTGAAAAAGCGCGTGTCAAAAAAGGGCCATCCTGCCGAGAGGGAAATCTCGCCGGACTATCTCGAGGCGGTGGCCAACGCATACGAGCACTTCTTCTTTCGTTATTCGGCTTCGAACCTGCTCGTTGTGGACACAACCGAGATTGACTTCGTCGAGCGCAACCAGGATTTGCAGGAACTGCTGCGACGGCTCAGGCAGCCGGTCAAAGGCACACAGTATTTCCTTCCCCTGGGACAGAGCGGGTAGGCTTTTTCCTTGCGAGAGAACCTTGTGTTTCAAGATTTCTTGCGGGTGAAGGGGATCCGGGGCGAGCCTGATTCGCGCCGCTGGGTGGCACCGGCGCGAATTCGCGGGTAGCTCGCCCCGGGTATTGCAGGGGGAAGCTCGTTTCCTACAAGTGCTCGGCTCAGTTGGTCGTAGCCGGCCCAGCGATCTGGTGTCGCAGCTTGCCGAGCGTTCGGTTCACCGGGTGGCTGCGATGCAGGAACGACAGCACGGGCTCACGGCGCGTGCCGATCCTTTGCAACGCCCGGCGAATACGGAAATCGCGGCCCGCTGACACCAGCCCTTTTTCCAGCACCGCAATGGCGTCCTGGGTCCGGCCGCACTGTTGATAGACTTCTGCGAGATTCAGGTAGAGCTGGGCATGATTGTGGCGCATCCCCAGCGCTTCCAGGCACAGTGATTCTCCGTCGGCGTAGCGCCTTTCGGCGATAGCGGCTAGCAAGCCGGTGTAGGAGAGGTAGAAGGGATTCTTGGGGGAAACTCCGAGTGCGCGCCGAGCGGCCAACAAGGCATCATTTGCGTTTCCGTCGCGGAGACACTTCAGACATTCTTTGAAGTCGCTCATGCCGGCATCTGCCGGGGAGGTGGTTCCAATCCAGTGGGACATAGGCTCCTTCCGTACCCTGCACCGCCGGTTCGTAACAGGGCGCTGAAGAGAAACTAGCGTGGGGAATGTGCAGGGAGAAATAGATCGCGGGGCCAGATTTCGTTCCAGTCCGTGCGCCTGGCCGGAATGACAGGCGAAAAAATGTCGATTCTTTCCCGAGCGAAAGCGGTACTAGCGAACGAGCTCGGAGGCAAAAACGAGCTGGATGCCGCGGGCTTCGAGACGGGGAACGCCTTCAGAAAGGGCCCCGATCGTCGCCGGGTGAGGATGGCCGATGGCGATGGCCGAACCGTCGCGCACCGCGTCGCGAGCCGCAAGGTCGAGTTGGGCCAAAACCGCGTCGCGCGTGGCCGTGTCGTCAAGAAACACCTTCCGCGAAGCGGCTCGGACCCCGGAAGTTTCGGCCGCGTCATAGGCAACTGTAAGGGCCGTCGTGCGGCTGTCGATAAAAAAGAGGTGGCGCTCCCGCAGCACAGGCATCAAAGCCTGCATCAACGTCAGATCCGCCGTCGCGCGTGACCCTTGATGGTTATTCACCCCCGCTGCGTGCGGTACGGTTTCCAGCATCGCGTCCACCGCCGACGCCACTTGGGCGGGAGTCATGCCGACGCGCAATTCGGCCGCTTCCGCCGGGGCACCCGCGGATCCCTCCCTTTCCGATTCCATCGGGAGATGCAGCAGGATCTGGTCCCCGCGATGGTACGCCTCTTCGGCAACCTCAGAGGACAGCGGCAGATTCGGCAGGACGGAGATCGTAATTGGAAAGGGCAGTGCGAGGAGAGAGTCCGCAGCCACTCGGTCGTGGCCCAGATCGTCGACGATGATCGCGAGTTGGGGCGCTGTTTCCGGGGCCCCCGTGCGCGAATCGGAACGAGCGGGCAGCGGCAGGATCAGATCAATCGTATGGGTGCGCACTCCGTGTAAGGCGAATTGGAAGCGGGTCGCTCCATTGGTTGCTGTTTTTTCAAACGACAGTTTGTGGCGCTCTGCGATGGTCCGGAGGCTCTGCTCGAAAACGCCGACTTGGGAGCGATCGCGGAACGATACGTAGATGTTGTCGGCAACCAGGGGACTTGCTGCCCCGGTGGGCGTGGCTGGCCAGATTTCGGGCCGAATCGTTATTTGCGCTTGGTGATCGGTCGTCTGCTGAGCAGCGGCGACAATCTCGGCGGTGACCGAACGCACTTCCGACTTGCTAGGAGATTTTCTTCCGCAGCCCGTGAGGGGGACAGTCGCGGCGACAAGGCCTGCGCACAGCAGCGTCCAACGCGAACTTCGTCTACGCAGCTTTTCTCGCAGCCGACCCTGCCTCCAAGATTTGGACCGCCTTTTTCACGACCGGGTCGCTGACCGAACTGGACGGAGCGGCCGGACTGGCTTCTCCCAACTCCGCCAAATCATCCGGCAGTGAGCGGACTTCGACAGTCGGCGTGACGCCGTCGATCGGAATTTCCTTGCCACCCGGCGTGTAGTAATTGGCGAGCGTCAAGAAAAGTGCAGAACCGTCATCGAGCTCAATCAGTTTTTGGTAAGACGCCGTTCCGTAGGTGCGGTCGCCCACCGTCTCGCCTCGGTGATTATCGGCGATGGCGCTGGCAACAATCTCAGCCGGCCCAGCCGTTCCGTTGCCGATCAGCACGGTAATGGGCTCGTTCCAGACCACTTTCGAGGGATCGGCGGAGGAAATCTGTGGGTCCATGGTCTGCCCCTTGAGCGTGGTGATGGTCCCGGAGGAAAGAAATAGCTGCGCTGTGGCGATTCCTTCCTGATCACTGCCCAGCGCGCAATCGCGCAAATCCAGCATCAACCCGTGCGCACCCTGATGCGCGAGTTGAACGAGTCGGTCGCGAATCTGCTTCGTTTCGCCTGGTTCGAAGTCCGAGACATGTAGGTAGGCGATGTCGCCTTCAAGCCTGTCTTCTACCAGCTTGGGAGGAGCTAGCTTTTCCAGGGTGAGCTCCATGTCCTGCGGTTCGGTCTTGCCGCGGCGGATGACCGAGAGCTTCACCGTTGTACCCGGGTCACCGCTCAGCAAAAGCTGAGCCTGCTCGATGGCCATTTGCCCGGTGGTAAAACCCGCGATCTTTTCGAGCACATCACCCAGATGCAAGCCTGCCTTCTCCGCCGGGCTATCCGGCAAAGTGGAGATCACGCTGATATACCCGAAGCGCTTGGTGAGGGCCAGTCCCGCGCCGGCTCTGTCGCCGATGCTGCTTTTCTGCTTGTAGTCGGAATACTCAAGTGGGCTGAGATAGCTCGATTGCGGATCGAGCGAATCGAGCAAGCCGTGAAGCGCTCCGTTCGTCACCTGGTGTAGGTTCGGCTCGTCGACGTAGTCACGCTGGATGTGTTCGAGAACTTCGCTATAGACGGTGAGAGCGCGAAAGGCTTTTTCATCCGAGGAGCGGCCACGAACATAACCCACGGCGACGAATCCGAAGATAACCGCCGACAGCACAATGACAATTTTCTTGGTGAGGGAGCTCATACCGTGTCCTTCGATCTTCGTTGGGGCTGTTTTCTGGCCGCTACGCGCGACGCCTGTCATTATAGCACCAGGCGGGCGGCGAACCACGTCCGCTACTTCTGCACGAGGGTGCGCGGAGGCGAGACGCTCAGGAAATCGGCGTCGGAAAGCGGAACGGCAGCGGTGATGTAGGTTTGCGAGATGCGATCCTGCCAGGTAAAGCGGTCGTCATCCCACAAGGCCCAAATAAATCCCAGCGTCAGTGTCGCGCCGGCAAGAAGATACCCAAAACTGCGCCAGATCAGCTGGCGCGTGTCGGGAAGGCTGCCATCGAGACGGACCACCGAGAGCCTCATCAGTTGCATACCGGGAGTTGCCCCGGCCAGGGTGATGAAGAGCGAAAAATAGAGCGCATAGAAGAGATACAGGATGACCAGGTAAATGACGGCGGTCGTCTTGTCCAGGGCAATCTGTCCACCGAGGGAGCGGAACAACCCTAGAAATCCCGCACACGTGAAGCCCAAGAAAAGAGTGTCAATCAGACCCGCGCAGCGGCGCTGGCCGAGTTCAGCGACCGGAACCAGCGCGGTCTGCGGGCGGGCACGCTCGTCCGCCGAGATCGAAAAGTCCAACTCCGACTGAACGCGAATTTCTACCCGCTCGTTCTGGCGCTGACGCGGCGCCGAGCGCGGCGGACGAGGGCGTTCGCGCACTTCGTCTTCGACCGCTACGGCTCGAGGCTCTTGAAACGGCAGCCCGGACTGAGAGTCATCCGGGCGCAAGTGCCCGCGGCGCTCACGGTATTGCTGGAGGCGACGAGAAACCTCCAGCCGCCATTCGGGCTCAGCGACCTCTTTGCTGGCCGCCGAACGGATGGCCGCCGAGGGGGCATTGCAGAATGAGCAATTCTCGCTGTCGTGCAACAGGAGGGCACCGCACTTCGAGCAAATACGTATCACGCGTCCATTTTGCGCTGCGGAGGCACGAAAGGGACATCGCATCATAGCACGGCGACCGCGGAGCGCGTACACGGCGGTGTTGGATCGGTGTCACCTATTTGACACCTGTCCCGGATCGTGTGATTTCATCCGACCGAGACAGAGCGCCTAATTGCGAGCGCGGAGAGCGCGTGTTAGGCTCAGCTTTCTTTTTCTATTCTGGGGAAATGCCGAACGCCATTCGCTCGCAATCGCTCCCGGGAGTCGCTCTTGGCGCCGCGTTGCTCTCTGTTTCTCTGATCGCTGTGCCTGCCACACTCGGCCAAGCCAAGGGGAAAACCCCACCGGTGGGATTTGCCGGCGGAGGTGAGGCTACGCTCGAAGCTGACCAGCAACGCGCCGTGGGCAAGACTTTCTACGCCGATGGCCACGTAGACCTGCGCTATCAGAATGCACGGCTTCGCGCCGACCACGTCGAGTACGACAGCGAGCGACAACTCGCCTTTGCACGCGGCCACGTGCAACTCGATTACTTAACGCAGCACGTGGAAGCCGAGGATGCTCGCTACGAAGTGAAAACGGGCCGAGGCACCTTCCATCGGGTCACGGGCACCTTTGCCTTGCAACGGCGCCCCTCGCCGACGCTGCTCATCAGTCCCAATCCCCTCTATTTTCAGGCCGAGGAAGCGGACCGACTGAACGAGAACACCTACCAAATCTATAAGGCTTGGGTCACGGTGTGCGATCCCGAACATCCCACTTGGAAGTTTTACGCGCCAAAAGCCACGGTTCGTCTACAGAAGAATGTGCGTATCGAGAATGGAAACTTTCGGATTCGGTCGATTCCGGTCATCTATTTGCCCTATGCCACGGTTCCCGCCGAGCAGCGCCGCGAGTCCGGATTCATGATTCCTATCGTCGGTGATACGACGCAAAAGGGCTTCGTGCTGGGCGACTCGTTCTACTGGGCGCCGTTTACCTGGATGGACACGACTCTGGGCGCCGCCCTCTATAGCAGCCGCGGATGGGCACAAAGAGGGCAAATACGCATGCGTCCCTGGGAAGGAACACAGCTCGAGTCCAGCTACTACGGAGTCATCGATCGCGGTCTTCCCCAGGTGGACGCTCCGCCCCTCAAACAGGGCGGGCACGAGGCCAAGTTGCTGTTTACTTCGGATCTGCCGGACGGCTGGCGCGCGGTGGGGGATCTCGACGAGCTCACCTCTCTCACGTTTCGTCTGGCATGGATGGAGACGATCAAGGAAGCGGTGAACTCGGAGGTGATCAACACCGCCTTTTTGCAACGAAACTTCGACGGATTCAGTCTGGGGCTGGCAGGGCTCAGTTATCAGAACTACTTTAGCGCCTCGCCACAGACTTCCATCACCCTTCGGACCGCCCCCCAACTATGGTTCAGCTCGGTGGATCAAGCGTTTTTTCGTCGGCTGCCGTTTTATTTTTCCTTTGATGCGTTCACGGGAGCCCAAAGCCGAAGCGAAAATGTGACGCCCTTTACGACGCCGCCCTTCGTGGAGCGTAGCGAACTGGCCCCAAGTGTGACGATCCCGCTGCACTTCGGCCCGTGGCTGGACGTGACCTCCAACTTCACGTTTCGTTCCACTTCCTACGGCGGGCGAATGGAGAACAATACCTATCTCGCGCAGGGTCTGTTTCGCAACACCGAAGAGCTGTCGATCGACATCCGGCTCCCGGTGCTCGAGCGCATTTGGGATGAAGGCGACACAAAATGGAAGCACGTGATCGAGCCCTACATCACCTATCGCTACGTGAATGGAGTGAACGATTTTGCGGAGATTCTGCGGTTCGACCAAGATGACACCCTAACGGATACGAACGAGCTCGAGTACGGAGTTACCCAGCGTTTGTTTCGCCGAAGCGGCGATGACGGCGCCGAGGAGCTTGTCACCTGGCGTCTGGCGGAAAAGTATTTTTTCGACCCCACATTTAATGGAGCGCTCGTGCCGGGACAACCGAACGTTTTCCAAGCGACCGACACGCTCACGCCTTTTGCGTTCGCCGACGAACCTCGCCATTTCTCGCCGATCATCAGCGATCTAACGGTGGATACTGGCAAGCGGTTCGACACGCAGTTCATCATCAACTACGATCCGACGATTGACCGGCTGAGGGCTATCGGCGAACTGCTCAAGCTCAAACCCTACAAACAGTCCTTTCTGGTCCTATCCCAGTTTTCCGTCCTGAACCTGCCGAACAATCCGCAGCCGCCTCCTGCTAATTTCCAGCAGCGGTCCAATCAAGTACGGGCGCTTTCCGGATACGGAGATCCCAACCAGCGCGGCTGGAACTTCCTGTTTGGCGCGAGCTATGACTTCACCGCCGGCGCCTTTCAGAACCAGATTGCGGAGGCTGGCTACAACGGTTCCTGCTGCGGATTTGGGTTCGAATACCGCCGTTTCTCGTTCGGCACAATCCGCAATGAGAACCAGTACAGCGTGGTCTTCCGCGTTGCCAATATCGGCTCGGCCGGAAATATGCGGCGGCAGGAGAAAATTTTTTAGACGGCGTGAGCACACACTCCGAATCCGAGTTGGCATTTTTGACCATCGAGCAGGCGGCGGCCCTGCTGCGAAGGCGGGAACTCTCTCCGGTCGAGCTGGTCGATGCGGCCCTTGCGCGGGTCGAGCGATGGAACCCCAGCCTGCACGCCTTTCTCACCGTGCTAACCAAACAGGCGCGCCAACACGCGAAACGTGCCGAGCGGGAAATTCGCCACGGGGACGTACGCAGCCCTCTGCACGGAATTCCCCTTTCTCTCAAGGACAATTTCTGGACCCGGGGCGTCCGCACGACCGCGGGATCG